>Ga0105239_10000140_pt1 | contig 101896 bp, 86 predicted proteins | sample KBSC44metaG_FD_92761 | JGI IMG/M metagenome (GOLD analysis project Ga0105239, IMG submission 92761) | Corn rhizosphere microbial communities from Kellogg Biological Station, Michigan, USA - KBS C4-4 metaG | ecosystem: Host-associated > Plants > Roots > Rhizosphere > Soil | place: Michigan, USA... | reverse complement strand
GCGAAAAGTAGTAGGCTCCGATCGCCAGGGGCTCGTCCGGCAATTCCTGCTGGAATCAGTGGTCACCAGCGGCTTCTCGTTTCTCTTAGCCATCGGCATCGCCGCCTTGCTGCTGCCGTTTTTCAATAAATTGGCGGGTACGTCCATGCACTTCCCCTGGACCGCCTGGTGGCTCGCTCCCGGCGTCATTGCGGCCTCGGCGGTCATCGGTTTCATCGCCGGTCTGTATCCCGCCTTTTATCTGTCGGCATTCCGGCCGGCTCAGGTATTGAAAGGCAATATCAGTCGCGGCGCCCGTCATTCGGGACTCCGCAGCGGCCTGGTGGTGTTCCAGTTCACGACCTCGGTAGTTCTCATCATCGCCACCATCGTCGTTTATGGCCAGATGCATTTTATCCTCAACAGCAAGATGGGTTTTGATAAGGACCAGGTTTTACTGATACAGGGTACCGGGACCCTCGGCGACCGGCTTCCTTCGTTTAAACACGAACTCCTCCAACTCTCGGGCGTCCAGGCCGTGACCAACAGTGACTTCCTGCCGATCGCCGGCGGTAAACGCAACGGCAATAGTATGTACCGGGTTGGCAGGGAAAAGCTGGACCCCGCGACAATGGTGCAGGTATGGAATGTCGACGCAGATTATTTGAAGGTAATGGGCATCCGCCTGGCGGAAGGCCGCAATTTCTCCCCCGGCCTGGCCTCCGATTCGCAGGCCGTGATCATCAACCAGACCGCAGCCCGCAAGATGGGCATGACACACCCCCTGGGACAACGGATCAGCGGGGGACAGGGACAAGGAGTTCCGATCATCGGGGTAATGGAAGACTTCAATTTCGAGTCGGTCCGGCAACCCATCGGCCCCCTGGTGCTTCAGCTCGGTAACTGGACGACAACCGTGGCCGTGCGGACAAAGACCGCGGATATAAAGGGCTTACTCGCCGGCGTCGACAGGACCTGGCGGAAATTTTCGCCGCAGCAGACCCTGCGATATAATTTCCTGGACGAATCATTTGAACATACCTACGCCGACGTCCGGCAGACGGGGAACATCTTCACGGCATTGGCCATCCTGGCGGTTTGCATCGCCTGTCTCGGCTTGTTCGCCTTGTCCGCCTTTATGGCCGAACAGCGGCGTAAGGAGATGGGCATCCGGAAAGTGCTGGGCGCTTCGGCCATGGAGGTGGCAGGTCTCCTATCCCGCGACTTCCTGAAACTCGTCGGCCTCGCGGTCCTGATCGGTTCCCCCATCGCGGCGTGGCTCATGCACTCCTGGCTGCAGGACTACGTCTACCGGATGACGATGGGCGCCGGTGTTTTTATCGGCGCCGCCATCGGGGTGATGGCCATCGCCGGACTGACCGTCAGCTGGCAGGCCCTAAAGACAGGCACGGCCAATCCGACCGCAGCCCTGCGCTCGGAATAGGGGAGCGTTCCGCTCCCGGCCAGAGTTCCCTATATTCGCCTTATGGATAGTCATAAGAAGATCAACTGGGGCATCATCGGCTGTGGCGACGTCACAGAAGTAAAAAGCGGCCCGGCCTTTAAAAAGGTCGCGGGCTCCGACCTTGTCGCCGTGATGCGTCGCGACCCGGCCAAAGCCCGGGACTACGCCAAACGCCACGGCATTTCCCGCTGGTACGACAACGCCGGCGAGCTTATCAACGATCCGGCAGTAAATGCCATCTACGTGGCCACGCCGCCATCTTCCCATGAGCAATACACGCTGGCCGCGATCGACGCCGGCAAACCGGTATATGTCGAGAAGCCCATGGCCATCGATCACGCCGCAGCCCTTCGCATGGCCACGGCCGCAGCTGAAAAGAAGGTCAAGCTGGTCGTGGCGCACTACCGCCGCGAACAACCCCGATTCAAAAAGATCAAAGAACTGATCGCCGGGAACACGATCGGCCAACCCCTGCTGGTCCGCCTCGAATTTTCCAAACCGCCGATGAGCAAAGAGCAGCTGGCCGATCAACAGGCCAATTGGCGCATCGTCCCCTCGATCTCCGGCGGCGGTCTCTTCCATGACCTCGGCACACACCAGCTCGATCTGCTGACCTTCCTCTTCGGCCCCGTTAAAAAAGCGACCGGCGTCGCCGTCCAACAAGGCCACGGCTATTCCGCCGACGATATGGTTGCCGCAAGCCTCCTGTTTCAAAGCGGAGTGGTACTCTCCGGCAGCTGGTGTTTTAATGCCCCCGCCGCCCAGGACTATTGCCACATCATCGGCACAAAAGGCTCGATCGGCTTTTCCGTCTTCAGCACGGATAGCATAACCCTGTACACCGGCGGCGACACCGCCACCCTTACATTCGATCCCCTCCAGCACGTTCAGCAACCGATGATCGACGCCGTCGTTCGCTATTTCCTGGACGAGGGGCCCAACCCCAACACCGGCTGGGAAGGCGCGGAGATCATGCGACTCATGGAAGCGGTAGTCAACCCAAAATCTATCCAATAAAAATGTAACAATTCCCAACCCCTGCCCGTATAACGATTAAACAACGCAATATGAGGCAAATAGCACTATTCATCGCCGCCGGGCTCCTCGCCGCCACCGCCCACGCCCAATCCATCCCCGTCGGCCGCTTCCATAAAGTCATCATAAGCCCCTATATCCAGACAACCTTCGTCCAGGGCGACGAAGAAAGCGTCACGATCAACAATATCATCGTCGACAGCAGCAAATTACACGTGGAAGTGAAAAGCGGCACCCTGCGTCTCTACCTCGACGGCGCCAAAGAGGTCCCCCATAGCCAACAGGAATACCGGAAAGATGGCAACCGGCAAAGCGGTCCCCTCTATCCCAACCATGCCGTCATCGCCACGGTTACCTACAAAAAACTCGACGCACTTTCCCTGCGCGGCGACGAAACCTACCTGTGCCAGAGCCCGCTATACGCAAGAGACTTCACCCTTCGCGTGTACGGCGACCCCAAAGTCATCGTTACAGAGATGCACATCACCCAAATGCACACGACGATCTACGGAGACGCTAACCTCGATTTCCGGTCGGGCGAGGTGAATGAACAATACTACACCGCCTATGGCGACGGCAGGGTCAACGCAACCGCCGTCAAAGGCCAGACCGCAAAACTCACCGCATTCGGCGAAGCCGAATTCAGGCTCAACGTTTCCGACTGGATCAGGATCACCTCCTTCGGCGAGGCAAAGCTCCGCTATCTGGGAAACCCCGAGATCTCAAAAGGAATGCATTTTGGCGGCGTCGACATCGGAAGACTGGACTCCGCCGATCTCGGCCGTCGCTAACCGGAGATATTCCTCCCAATGCGCCAAAGAATGATCATCCATATCCACGGGACCATTCCCCCGTACCCGCTTATACAGGTAAAAACTATTCATAAACAGCGAAAGATAAAAAGCCCCCAGCCGTAGGGTCACCAATCCCCGCAGGATCCGCCGCACCGAATAGATCACCGAGAACGACTTTTTCCATAGGTTCCGATGAGCCAGCAGCAATTCCCGGGGGCTCATCTTCAAAGGCCGAAAAGCGACATTATATCCGTTATAATACTGCCATCCTCGCTCAAGCATCCGCCCGTCCCTTAATAATTCCCGATACACCGGCGTCCCCCTGAAAGGCGTCATCACACTGAGAAAAGGCACATCGATCCCAACCTCCATGATCCGGTTGGCCATCTCCTCGATGCTTTCGACCGTGTCATGATCAAACCCCGCAATAAATCCCGCCATCACGGCGATACCCCGCTTATGGATCGCCGCCACCGCCGTCTTATAGTTCTCGATCTTGTTCTGCCGCTTATGAGCGTCCGCCAGGCTCTCCACAGAGAAGGACTCAATGCCCAAAAACACCCCGATGAATCCTGATTCCTTCATCAGATCCAGCAGTTTATCATCCTTCGCAATATCCAGGCTCGCCTGGGTCAGCCACCACTTTTTCAACGGTTTCATCGCCGTCAGCAGCTCGTGGATATATTTCCGGTTGATGGTAAGGTTATCATCCCAGAACCACACGACCTTCCGCTGCCACCAATGCGGAAAAGCATCATAGGAAGCATCCCGGATCACATCCTCCACCGGCCGAAGCCGGAAACCGGGATTCAACGTCGGCACCGTACAAAAGGAACAGGTGAACGGACATCCCCGCGTCGCCTGGATCACCTTCCGGATAAAGAACCGGTCCGACAAAAGATCGTACCGCGGCGTCGGCAGCTGTTTCATGGTACACGGCCGGCCCGCGTAGAGCTTTTTCAATTGCCCGCACTCCAGGTCCCGCAAGAGCTCAGGCCAGGCGTCCTCCGCCTCCCCTGTTACAATAGCGTCAAAATAAGTCAACGACTCCTCGACATTGAACGTCACATGCGGACCGCCCGCCACCACCGTCTTCCCCCGCCGTCCATACTCCCGGGCCAGGTCGAAGGCCGCCGGTGCAAAACCGCTGAAAAAGGAGATCGCGATGAGATCGGCGGAAGACGAAAGATCCAGCCGGTCCACCTGTTGATGAAATACGCGCACCCGGTGCTCCGGAGGCATATCGCTTTACATAGGCGATAATAATATCGATGGTCATATGTCAAAGTGCTTTGAAATGCAAAGTACAATAAACACTTTGAAATACAAAGTCAAATCAAAAAAAATAAAGTCAAAGGGGAAAAGGTCTCCGGCCAGGATCACTCACTCCGCAACGACCGTATCGGGTTGGCCCTCGCCGCCTTCACCGCCTGCCAGGCGATCGTCAGCACAGCCACCGCCAGCGCGATCAACGCAGCCTCGAGAAACACCACCGGCCCAAGCATGATCCGATAGGCAAACCCCTGCAACCAGGAATTCATCGCCCACCAGCAAAGGGGGATCGCAACAAGTGCGGCCAAAAAGATCAGCTTGAGGAAATCCCTGGAAAGAAGCAGCACGATGCCGGTCACCGACGATCCCAGCACCTTCCGGATGCCGATCTCCTTGATCCGCTGCTGCGCCATGAACGTCGACAACCCGAACAACCCAAGACAGGCGATCCCGATCGCCAACAGGGAGAACAAGCTGAACAACTGCCCAAAATGCCGGTCAGCCTCGTATTGCGCGCCAAAGGACTCATCCAGGAAATGATACAGGAAAGGCCGCTGCGGAGCGATCCGGTCCCAGGTCTTCTTCAAAGCCGCAATAGTTCCCGGGACATTGTCCCCCTTGATAGCAACCGAGATCCGGTTCAGCACATTGGTATAACCATAGCGTAAGGTCAGCGGCTCCACGGCCTGGTGAAGCGAGCGGAAATTGAAATCCCGCACCACGCCGATAACGACCCCCTTCCTTCCCCATTGGTCAAACTTCTTACCCACCGCATCCGCCGGATGCGTATAACCGAACATCCTCGCCGCAGCCTCGTTGATCACCATCGACTCGGCACTGTCCGTTGTGAAAGCCCGGGAATAATTCCGCCCCGCAACAAGAGGAATATGATAGGTAGGAATAAAATCGAAGTCGATCTCGTAGATCAAAGGGCCGTTCGCAACCATGCTCCCATCCGGCGCCTCCAATTGCGTATACGCATTCGGCAGGAATTCCCCCGGTACCGCACGCGAGGAAGCCACCGAAACCACCCCCGGCTGGTCGGCAATCGCCTTCTTCACCACGTTGATCTGCTCCTCCACCTTCTGATCCCCCTCGAAATTCAGGATCACCATCTGGTCCTTCTGGAACCCCAGCTCATGCCGGTCGAGGTATTTCAATTGCGTATAAACGATAGCCGTCCCCGCAATCAGCGCAATGGACAAGGTGAACTGGAAAACCACCAGCGCCTTCCGCAGCGAAAGCCCGTTCCGCGAAGGATTGAATTTTCCCTTCAGTACGGTCAGCGGGTTGAACCCCGATAAGAACCAGGCGGGATAGATGCCCGCAAGAAGCCCCACGGCGACGCCAAACACCCCGATCCCCACCAGCCAAAGCGGAGTGAGCAAACGAACCTGGGAAAGATCCTTACCCGCCAGCTGCCCGATCAGCGGCAGGCCCATCTGGGCCAGCACAACCGCGATCACGGCAGCGAACAGCGAAACCAGAACAGACTCGAAAAGAAATTGCCGCATCAGGCTGACAGGCTTTACCCCGAGCACCTTCCGCACCCCCACCTCCTTAGCCCGCTCAAGCGACCGCGCAGTGGACAGGTTCATGAAATTGATACAGGCGATGACCAGGATAAAGACGGCAATACAGGCAAACAGGTAAACATTGAGCAGACTCCCCGTTGGACCCGGTTGCCGGGCTGCGACGGAATGAAGATAGGCGCCCTCCATCTTCTCAAAGGAAATGGCATACCCCTTATACCCGGGGATATTTCTTTTCAAAAAGGCGGAAGCTTGTGATCGTAGCGACTCGACGCTGCTGTTCTCTTTCAGGAGAAGATAGGTGTAAAAGTCAACATACCCCCACTGGTCAAATATATCAGGCCTAAATTTCCGCATCGTAGACATCGAGATCAGCCCATTGAAGGTGAACTGCGAATTGGCTGGCACATCCTCCATTACCCCCGTGACCTCTAAATTGAAGTCGTTATCTGCCCGCAGGACCTGCCCGACAGGATTGGCGTCCCCAAAGAATTTCCGGGCGACGCTCCGCGTCAGCACAATGCTGTTGAGTTTTACCAACGCCGTATGCGGATCACCCTGCAACATCTTCCAGCTGAAGACATCGAAGGCCGTCGAATCCATAAAAAGCAGGTTGTCCTGTTGAAAACGCTTGTCTTCCCTTTGCAACAGCAGGCTCGTCGGGCTCATGAACCGCACCATCTTCTCGATCTGCGGAAAATCGGCCTGCAACGCAGGCCCCACCGGCGCGCAACCCCAGACCTGGAAGTCCGTGGGCGACGGCGGCGTTACGGTCTGTCCCTCCTGGAAATTGCGAAAGGTCTGCGTAACCCGGTAGATCCGGTCCCCCTTGACATGATACCGGTCGTACGACAGCTCGTTTCGCACATACAAGGTGATCACCAGGCAACAGGCCATCCCAATAGCCAATCCGGTGATATTGATCCCGCTGTAGAACTTGCGTTTCATCAGCTGGCGCCAGGCGATCTGAAAGAAATGACGGAACATAGGCTTGAAGTTGATTGCAAAAGAGGTTGAATGGTAAAAGCACCCCAAATACATGCCATTTCTCCGGCCCCTCGACAGATCAGCCAAACGGGACACCCCACTGTTCGATTCCGGACACGAACTGTACGTTTTTGAAGACCCTGGCCCTAAGCCTCCGGCGGCGGTATACTATGCAACGCCACCCTGTTCCCCTCCGTATCCACAAAAACGGCCATATGCCCGTGCTCCGGCGAGATCAGCGTTTTCGGGACCACGATCTTCCCGCCGGCAGCGGCTATCTTATCCAGCACTATTTGCACATCCGGATTGGCATTCAAATAAACAATGGGTCCCTCCGTTTCAGAAGGATTATAGATACCCTGCGCCAGCGCCAACGCCCCGCCGATACCCGTCATCGGATCTTCTATCGGGAACATTCGCATCCGGATATGCGGCGACTCCAACGGGATCATCTGAATGTCGAGGATCGCCTCATAGAACTTCTGGGCCCGATCGAGATCGGTAGCCGGGATCTCGAACCAGCTGATCGCATTTTTCTTGATCATAAAAAAAGCTTTCGCCGAAGATAAGTCAAAAGCCCCTGATCCCCGCCCTTGGAACAAAGCTTCCATAACAAGGTTCAAAAAACATTTCCTCTCATCAAGGAATAGGCGCAACTGATGTAGCAGTCAATAAGCCTGATGTAGTATTGTCCCCCCACCGCCGGCAACGGCCAACCTCCCCGGTCTCTCACCCGTTCGTACTACCGAAATAAAAAATTCACACGATGTACAAAAAAGCAATTCTTTTCGCCCTTATCATTGGCGGCGTCTCTTGTCACAAGAACAATAACAACAACAACAACGCACCCACGCCACCCGTCCTCAACGCCAATTTCGTACAGACCAACCTTGTCTCCGACACTCCCTCCTACGGCGCGGCGACGATCGACCCCGCCCTGCAGAACGCCTGGGGCCTCGCCGTCAATCCCTCGGCGGCAATTTTCTGGATCTCCGCCAACCACAGCGCCTCCGCCACCGTTTATGATTCCACCGGCAAAACCCTGTTCCCCCCGGTTGATATCATCTCCATGCACAAGAACCACGGCGGCTCACCCACCGGCGTCGCCTTCAATCCCACGAATGATTTCGCCATCCCCGGCGAATCCGCGCCAGCAAAATTCGCCTTCGTCAACGAGGACGGCACCATCTCGGCCTGGCCGCTGGGCGCACCCGCAACAAATACCGTCGCAGATAAATCCGCTCTGGATGCCGTATACAAAGGCTGCACCTTCGCCACGCAGGGCGGCAACACCTACTTCTATGCCGCGAATTTCAAGGGACAGTCGATCGACGTCTTCGACAAGCACTGGCAGGACGCATCGGGCTTTGCCTTCAAAGACCCCGCTATCCCCGCCGGCTACGGCCCATTCAATATCGCCAACATCGGCGGGATGTTATATGTCACCTATGCAAAGCTAAAGGGGGCCGATAACGAAGACGACGATTCCGGCCCCGGCAACGGATACATCGACATCTTTACCACCGATGGAAAACTCGTGAAGAATTTCGCTGGCGCCGGATCGCTCAATTCTCCCTGGGGGATCGCACAGGCGCCTGCCGGATCAGGCCTGCCCCTCCACGCGATCGTTATCGGTAACTTCGGCGACGGCCGGATCAATGTCTTCGATTCCACCGGCTCGTACCTTGGCCCCCTGAAAGGCAACGGTCAGCCCATCGTCATAGAAGGCCTGTGGGCGTTGGATTTTCCCGCTAACGAGAACCCCGCGTTTGGCCCCGCCAAACTCTACTTTACAGCCGGGCCGATGGGCGAGCAGCATGGCTTGTTCGGCTTCCTCACCGCCACCCAATAAAGGACTTTTCAACCCCAAATTCGCTTAGGATTAACAAACCCTAGGCACAACTACTTAATTTTCATAATCCTCCCCGAAAGAATACCCCATTCGTCGCTTTCTAATATTAGCTTTCTGGTGTAAAGCGAAAGCTCCCCGATGCCGTGCCAACGACCGAATTCAATAGGAGAAGCTATGCATGAAGCAACCACGCCAGGAATCACCAATATCCTCATCACCCTTTTATCCGGCAGGAACAGGTGCAGGATGCTGCATATCATGAGCTTCGCATTCCTATCGTTCTCCAGGGCGCAAACCCGGCAGGAACCGGACTATCGGCTGCACGCCAACATCATCTATCGCTTTACGAAATATATCGAATGGCCCGCGGGGAAGAAGTCGGGCGACTTTATCATCGGGATCGTCGGCGACTCCCCGCTTTATGACGATCTGAAGAACATGAGCAGCAACAAGACGGTAGGCGACCAGAAGATAACGGTTGTAAAAATGTCCCCCTCCGCAAACTCGTACCCCTGCCAAATTCTCTTCATCAGCGAGGAAGAGAGCAGTAGCCTGAAACGCATCGCCACCCTGACGGCCGGCGCCGCCACCCTGATCGTCTCGGAGTCCGAAGGCCTTGCCCGAAAAGGGGCCTGCATAAACTTTATCACGGTCGACGACCGGCTGAAACTGGAGATCAACAAGACCAATATCGATCAGCGGAACTTACATATTGCCTCGGAACTGCTTGAACTGGGGATAATCATAAAATAGCGACGCAGTCAAAAAGCACATGAACAGGAACATCACCATAAAAAAGCGAATATACGGGGGATTCTTCCTGCTGGTATTCCTTTTCGTGGTCAGCGGCGCCGTCATGATCGTTACCCTCGTCCATAACCGCCGGGCCGCCGCCAATCTGTCGCAGGTGATCGACCCGTCGATCCAGGGCCTGGACGAATTCAAGAAGATGATGCTCGAATCGAAGATGTACACCACCAACTGGGTCTTCCTCCGGTATAAGCAGGAAGATAAGGAATTGTTGAAGAAGCTGCATAATCCCGGTTACTGGCAATTACACTGGAGGATCAACGCCTATGCCTCGCAATGGCCGCATAAACGATGGATCGACAGCCTCAACACGGTTTATACCGGGTTCGGGCAGTTGCTGGGTATCGAAAAGAACATAATGGCTTCCCTGCACACCTTCCAGGACTATGACGACCCCGTCATAAAGCTGGAAGCGGAACGTCAGATCGAGGAGGAGGTTCTCCCACGGACAACCGCCCTGATGAACTCCCTTGATAGCATCAAAAATTATGCACAGGGGGTCCGGCAGCAGGGAAATGCGGAACTGGAAAGCTCATCTCAACTCCTCGGCAGGGTCATCATCGGGGTAGCCGTTATCGTGGTGCTGGCCGGGATCTTCCTGTCCCTTTACTTTACAAGGATCATCCTCGACCCGATAAATAGCATCCGGCTGATCGTGAACGATCTCGGCAAAGGCATCACCCGGAAGATAGAAGCAAGGGAAACCAGGGATGAGATCGGACAGATGGTCCGTTCCGTCAACAACCTCTCTGAAAAATTACAGGTCACCGCCGGCTTTGCACAAGAAGTGGGGGCGAGGAACTTCGATATCGCCTTCCGGCCCCTCAGCGACGAGGACACCCTGGGCAAGTCCCTGATCTCCATGCGGGATAATCTAAAGGAAAGCGAGCAGCACCTGCTGCAGGTCACCGCGGACCTCAGCGACAAGGAACAGCTCCTGGAGGCGGTCGGCTCCGCGACGCATGAATTCATCAGTCATGACCATTTCGAGACCGCGATCGGCAAGGCCATAGCCGTGCTGGGCTCCCGGATGGGTGTCGACAAAGTGTCGATCTACCGTAACAACCCGGACGATCCCGCCAATCTAACCCGTAGCAGCCAGGTGGCATCCTGGTCCGGTAGCAGCAACGAAGTGGAATATAACTCCCCGGCCTATCAGGACATCCCCTTCCATGGCATGACCGATATCATTCAGACACTGTTAAAGAACCATATCTTTTACAGCACCGTAGCCGGTCTGACGGAGTCTTCTTCCAAAGAATGGGCCCAACGATCGAATGCAAAGACGATAACGATCATCCCGGTGTTCGCCGCTGAGAATTTATGGGGATTCATCTGTATCGAGGACTGTAGAACGGTAAGGGCGAGGACCAAGGCGGAATTCTCGGTACTGGAGTCCTTCACCGCCACCCTGGGATCCGGTATCCATCGCATCCTGGTGGAACAGCAACGGAATCACGCAGAGGCGGCCAGTACCGCAAAAAGCGAGTTCATGGCCAACATGAGCCATGAATTGCGCACGCCCATGAATGGTATCATCGGCTTCACCGAGCTGGTACTCGCCACCGATCTGCAGAAGACACAGCGGGAATACCTGCAAAATGTCAATAAGTCCGCGCACAACCTGTTGGATATTATCAACGATATCCTGGACTTCTCCAAGCTGGAGGCCGGTAAGCTCCTGATCGATAATACTTCCTTCAAGCTGGACGAACTGGTGGAGGACACCATCGATATCCTCTCGATAAAAGCCCAGGAAAAAGGGCTCGAGCTGGTCTGCAATATCGAACCCCTTCTTCCGGCGGCGTTTTCCGGCGATCCTACCCGGATCAGGCAGATACTCATCAACCTGGTCGGCAATGCCATAAAATTCACCGGTAAAGGCGAGGTCGCGGTCACCGTCGAACAGGAGACTCCTGTCCACGAGGTCGACGGTAAGAAATACATGGATGTCTCGCTATCGGTCCGCGATACGGGTATCGGCATCCGCTCCGAGAAGCTCGGCGCCATCTTCGAGAGCTTTACCCAGGCGGATTCTTCCACGACCCGGAAGTTCGGGGGCTCGGGGCTGGGTCTCACCATCTCCAAAAGCCTCGCCGAACTGATGTCGGGCGATCTTACAGTGACAAGCGAATTCGGCAAAGGGAGCACCTTTACCCTTTGGCTTACCCTGGAAGTCCTCGACGACCATCCCCGCATGGAACTCACTTCAAAAGGATCATTGCGAAATGTGTTGATCATCGATGACAATACGACGAATTGCCATTTGCTGGAAGGGATCTTCCAATACCTCGATATCGCCTGCACCCTTTGCCAAAGCGGTGCGGAGGCGCTGAAGATCATGGATGAGGCCACCGGGGCCGGAATGCCCTTCGACCTGGTCGTCACCGATCATCAAATGCCTGAAATGGACGGTATAACCCTGGTGCGAAAGATCAAGGGGATGAAAAGGGGAAAGGCCCAGCCGTTCATCCTGATGCTGTCTTCGCTGGAAAGAAAAATGGTTCAGCCGGAAGCGGAGAACATCGGCATCGACAAATTCCTTTCGAAGCCCGTGAAGCTGAGCGATCTGATCGGCCTCCTGTCAAAACACTTCGAACATGCCGGATTGCAGATGGACATCGCCGCCATGCCCCAGAAGATGGAAAAGAAGTTTAAAAAAAGAAAGATCCTGGTGGCGGAAGACAACCCGATGAACATGCTCCTCATCTCCGAGGTCCTGGGCAAGATGGGACTCGAAGTGATAAAGGCAGGGAACGGCGAAGAAGCGATCGCCATGCTGATGGAGCACGACCCCGCCATGATCTTTATGGATGTCAACATGCCGGTGATGGACGGGTATACCGCGACCCGCAATATCCGCCGGTCTCCTTTACCCTATCGAAACGTACCGGTCATCGCCCTCACCGCCGATGCCATGGAGGAAGACAAGGAAAAATGCCTCCAGGCGGGAATGAACGATTTTTTATCCAAACCCTTTCATCTGAACGAAATTGAATCAGTAATGAGTAATTATCTGCCATCATGAAAAAGGAAAGGGTTAGCGAGCTTATCGCTTCGCTATTGGTCTTCTTGTTCGTCTACGCAGCCGTCAGCAAATGGCTGGATTTGGGAAAATTCCGTTATCAGTTGGGGCAATCCCCGTTCATCACGAACATCGCCGGACTCGTCGTCTGGGCAATCCCTATCGGAGAATTACTCATCTCCGCACTATTACTCGCCAAACGTACAAGGCTCATAGGATTCTACGCATCCTTTTTCCTGATGTCGCTTTTCACGGGCTATATCTTCCTCATGCTCCGCTATAGCCCCTGGCTTCCCTGCTCCTGCGGCGGGGTGCTGTCCGGCATGTCCTGGAGCGGGCATTTCTTCTTCAACCTGGCCTTTACCGGACTGGCGCTGGGAGGCGTTTGGCTACACACCGCAAAACCATCGAAGAGGCTATATAGTACACAAACAGGGATGCAGCCGAACACCTGGATAAAAAAGTAGGCACAATTGATAGTACGAAAGTTTTTCAGGCTTTTTGAATTACAAAAGCCCTCCTAACATGAAAAGGTCAATTCCTTTTGTCGCAATCGCAGCACTGTTTGCAGTCGTATCGGCTTTTACCGGTAAGACCCAGATCCAGCAATGGAACGTCGATCATCCCTACACCGGCTCCCCGGGCGTTTATTTTTTGACCTCCGACCAGGTAAAGAATATCTATTGCCCCGGAGTGAACAACCAGGAATGCGCCTATCTCGTTGGCAACGCTGGCGTCATCATCAAGAGACCCTGACAGGATCGTTCATATAGCCGGAAAGCGCGTCCATGCTGGCCGGCTATATTTCAAATGTATTGCCATGAAAGTCTTTTTTACCCTTTTGGGTATTCTCCTCGTCTCCCTGTTGATCCTCCTGTGCCTTTATCGTTTCGGCGAAATTCCCAACCGGCACAACAATGGTTTCAGCCGGAATTACCTGGCCCCGCCGCTCAGGCCGCTGGGTGAAATAACAATCCCTGACACCTTGCATGAGATGATCGGTTCCACCGCGTCGAATTGGTATCTCTCCCTGGCCAGGCTGGACGAGATCCTGGAGATCGGCAAGGCGCCCGGCCATAAGATCCGCCGGATCAGGCTGCCCTTTTTCACCAGGTTCTACGACAGCCTGCAACTCAGCAGTCTCGAGGTGAGGATCGATTCTCCGCATATTTACCTGTTCGCCGAAAATAAGCCGGCCATCGTCAGCACCGATTTCGACTCCAGCCGGTTCGACATCCGCATCCTGCCCCACGGAGCGATCACCCGCGAAGTGGTCGCCGGTCCCGGCCGTTTCGTCCTTCGAAAGCTCGATATCCCGCTCGCCGACCAGGTCTTTTACCGCTACGATTGGGAGGCGGGTTCCCTGAGAAAAGAAGATTCCATCTCGCCGGTCTTTGGCGACGGCGGGATCATCACGGACGGCCAATTGTATTTCGACGCCGGGGACAACAGGCTGTATTATGTATATTATTACAAGAATTTGTTTCTCTCCTTCGACACCGCCCTTCGGGACGTAAAAAGATTCTATTCGCTCGACACTACGCGTTCGTTCAGTATCCGGGTCGGCCGGGTGGAGAACGGCGGAACGACGGCCTACACCAATACCTCACCATCGGAAGTGCTCAACAAGACGAGCGATGTATACCGGGGACTCCTGTTCAACCTGTCCGGGCTGAAAGGAGACAACGATTCCGATAGCTCTTTCAACGGGAACTCGATCCTGGACATTATCGATCTGCATAGGGGAAGGTATCTTGGCAGCATCGCTCTGCCCACCGTAAACGGCAACAAACTATCCCGGTTCGGGGTTTCCGGCGACCGGTTGATCGCCGTCTATCCCCATACGGTGGCCATCTACCCCCTGGATACCGGGGCTATCCGCAGTCATCAATAACCTTTATTCTGAGTCAGATGAGGGTTCACGGTCCGCTGGTCCTGGGGAACGGGCCACAAAGCAGCCGTTCCCTGCCACGAAGGTTTCGCGCCATTCAGAATGGCATCGACGGTATTGGTCCTTTTCAGGTCCAGCCAACGTTGCCCCAACTCCGCAAATAATTCCAACCGCCGTTCCTGCAATACGGCCGCCATGGCCGCATCGGCCGCCAAAGATGCGGACAACGCCCCCAGACCTGCCCTCGAGCGGATGATATTCAGGTCTGCCATGGCGCCCGGGATATTTCCTTCGTGTATCCTCGCCTCGGCCCGGATAAGGTACTGCTCCGCCAGGCGAAAGGCGATATGATACTCGGTCGCCGGACTTCCGTTGCTGACCTTATACTTGGCCGGATAATAGAATTCCTCGGTCCCCACGGCCGTACTGTCCGTCCAGGCGGACAGCCGGGCATCACCCGGCTCAAAAGCTCCGATCAATCCGGCCGTCAGCGGAAAGGTGGGGATTTGACCCGGACTCACCGGGATAAAGAGAGACGCCTCCTGCGTATTCAAGGAAGGGATCACGGGCATCAATTGCCAGATGGTCTCATTACTGCTGTTCAGAAACACGGTTCCCACATCGGACAGGGAATACTGACCCGATTGGATCAGCGCCGATGCCTGGGCGTCCGCTGCCGGCCAATTGCCGGTATACAGGTAAACCCTCGCCAGCAGGGCCGTCGCGGTCCACCCGTTGGGCCGCACCCGCCCACCGGTGGGATAATCGGCCGTCAGCAGGCTTTGCGCCTTCTGAAGATCGGCAATGATCTGCTGATATACCTTCGCGGAGGCCGTCCTGCCGATCGTATCGGTTATCCGGTAGTCCGTCGAGCTGACAAGCGGGACGTCCCCAAAAAAGTTCACGAGGTAAAAATAACAAAACGCCCGGCTGAACAGCGCTTCTCCCAACAGCTGATTCCTGGCGCCGGGGGTCAGCCCGTGCGACTTTTCGATCCGCTCGATGCAGGAATTTGCTTCGTAGACATAGCGGTAGATGCCCCAGGTGGAAGAAACATAAGGGTTACCCGGCGTATAGGAATTGTTGGCGAACTCGGAAAATGCATTGTCATAGGAGGTATAGGCCAGCTCATCGGCGCTGAGACCGGGAAGCAGGGTCAGGTAGGTGCTGACGGGCGAATAAAACTCCATTTCACTGTAGATGCCGACAACGGCTGCCGTGGCAGTCTTGTCATCGGTAAACACATTGTTGGCGTCCAGTTGATTCACCGGAGAAGAAACTTCCACGAATTTCTTGCAGGAGCCGAGGCCCAACATCGATAGCAGTAAGCAGGGGAGATAGAGGGTTGGTTTCATGGTTGGTCGTTAAAAGCTGAGTTGTACGCCGGCCGTAAGCCTTTTCAGCGGTGGTAAAAAAGCTGCATTCCTGATCTCCGGATCTCCGCCCTTATAACTCGTAAAAGTGACGAGGTTTTGGCCCTGCAGATAGAACCGGACCGATTCGGCCCTGATCCGCCGGCTCCAGGCCGCCGGGAGGGTATAAGCCAGGGCTGCATTTTTCAGGCGGAGAAAAGAAGCATCGCTCACGATCCCGTCCGAACCGGAGCTGTAATAGTAATAGGCCGTACCGGCAGTGCCGGATGTGGTATACAGTTGGGTCGACGCCATGTCTCCGGGCTTCCGCCAGCGGCTGAGCACCGCCGTAGGTTGATTGTTCATGGTGCCGGGCGTATTGTTATTGTAGGCATAATTGAACCCATCCTGCCGGGCGAACTGGAAGAAGAGGCTTAGGCTGACACCCTTATATTGCAACCGGTTGCTGATACCGCCGTAGAAGGCGGGCGTAAGGTCCTTCACCACGGTGTAGTCGTCGGGGAAGGAAGGAGTGGTCGTGGTATGCCCGTTCTTATCGGCGAACTGGAAGATCCCGCTCTGGGGATCGATACCCGCCACATGCACCAGCTTCACGATATTCAGCGGCTTGCCGATCTCATATTTTTGAGCATATGCCGAAGAAGCGAGGTCGGGGAATTCCAGCAGGACATTTCGCGCGACGGTCAGATTCAACCCCACGTCCCAGGTAAGGCTCCTGGTCTTGACGATCACGCCGTTCAGCTGATATTCCCAACCCGTATTTTGAACAAGACTGGGAAAGTTTTGGATGACACTGTTGAAGCCGGTCTGTATCGGTAAAGAATAGTTGATCAGCTGGTTCGTGCTGCGGTTGCGGTAGTAGCTGATCATCACCGAGAGCCGGTTGTCCCAAAATCCAAGCTCCAGGCCGAGCTCCGACTTGCGATTGGTTTCCCAGCTGTAGTCGGGATTATATAGCTGGGTGGGGACAAGCCCCGTTTGCCCCTGGTAAGGATAGAGAAAGGAACTGTAGGTATTCAGAAATTGATAATCCCCGATCTGGTCATTACCGGTGATCCCCCAACTGCCCCTGATCTTCCCATACTTTAAGTAGGGTAGATACTCCTTTATAAAGGCCGTTCTCGAAAAGATCCAGGCGGCGCCGACGGCGCCAAAGTTGGCAAATTGCCGGTCCGGACCAAACCGCGACGATCCATCCCTTCTGCCCGTCAAATTCAGCAGATAACGGTCCGCCCAGTTGAGATTGATCCTTCCAAACACGGCCTGGTAATGGTACAGGGTGTTGTTGTTGCTGACACTGGTATTTGACGCTGCCGAAGGCGACAAAAGAAGGGCATCGCTGCTGAAATTGCTGGCATAGGTAATGCTGCCGTTGGTTTTTTCCTGTTGGAAGCTCGTACCCACAAGCACTTCCAGCTTGCCCTTTCCCCAGGCATTCTGATATTCCGCCTGGGGTTCGACGATCCAGCTCTTGAAATTGTTATTACTGTATTCCGCAAACCCCGTGAAATTGAAGGCCGGATCCAGCGAGGCTCCCGGGTAGATAAAGGTCTGCTGCAGCTGGATGCTGTTATACCCGAAATTGGATTTCAGATCGAGACCCGGCAACAACTGGTAACGCAATACGAGGTTGCTGATCAGATTGTCGGCATTCGCAGTCGATCTTTGCAACAGCAGGGCCAGCGGATTGGAAAAGGACGCGCCGCCTTCAGCCCAATTCAGTTTCCCGGTGGAATCATACAATGCAGGTGCATTAGGCGACAGCCGGATGGCGCCGGTCAGGTCCTGGCCGATCAGTGAGATATTATCGATACTATAGCCAGTGGTAAAAGTCGCCTTGAATTTATTGTCGGCCGAAAGATGGGTAAGATTGAAGTGGAAGGCTCCCCGCATATCCGACAAAGGCGCCCTAAAAACGGTGGTTTCCCGGTGCAACGCGCCGCTCAGCAGGAACTGGGTCTGCGCGGTACCACCCGATAAGGCGGCTTGCGCATCCGTAATGGCGGCCGATCCACCCGTCAGCATTTTCTTCCAGTCCGTATATCGGGTCGTATCCCAGGCGGCAAGGTCGGGGGCATTATAACTATCGGGTGTGATGCCGTCATTGGCCAGCGCTTCCCGCCGCATCTGCACATATTGCTGCGTATTCAGCAGATCGATCATCCGGCCCGACGTTCCTACCCCGGTATAGACGTTCAGATCCAGTTTGGTCTTTCCGCTCCTTCCTTTTTTGGTGGTGATCAGCACGACGCCGTTGGCGCCCCTGGACCCGTAGATCGCCGTGGCATCCGCATCCTTCAGGATCTCGATGCTCTCGATATCTCCCGGATTGATGCTGTTGAAGGGGCTTTGGAAGCCATTGGCCGATATCACGCCAAGCGAAAGACTGTTATTCGTAAAGGGAACGCCATCGATCAGGTACAAGGGGCCATCCCCATTCAGGATAGAACTCTTGCCGCGGATCTGCACGGAAAAGGGCGACCCCGGTAATCCGTTGGCCTGGGTGACGATCACACCCGCAGCCCGCCCCTCCAGCGTAGCCAGTGGATTGGCCACCGGCTGAGAAGCGATCTCGGCCGCCTTGATGGTGCTGACATTGCCCGTATTCAGCCGTTGGGTCGTGGTGTAATACCCTTTGTTGACAACCGTTGTATTCAGCAGGGAGGCCAGGCTAAGCTCCAGTTGGATCGTGGGGGACTTGTCCGCACCGACAGGCACTTCCCGGGCGTCATATCCCTTGCCGGCAACTACCAGTGTCTGACCTTCATCCGCTGTAAGAATAAATGTTCCCTTGGAGTCGGTCGTCGTCCCATCGCCCGTATTCTTGACAGTCACTCTTGCCCCATGCAGCGGTTTACCGTTCTCGTCTACCACCTTACCCCGGATCCCGGCGGAGACAGCGGTCGGATGGCTCGAATCGCTCCTGGGCGCGGTACCCTGGGCGAAGCAGGCGGCGCCCACCTGCAGGCAGGCGGCAACAGTTAAAGCAAGGCTTTTATACATAGCACATTAGATATGAGCACGAAAAATAACCTCGCCCGGACAGATATGCTATTTTTATATAATAAAATGCTAAAAATTACAGGCCAGCGCTTGTTTGTACGATGGAATTACCATTAAAAATCAAAATTCGGTTGATCAAGGCAGCGCCGCCGCCAATCCCCGGTACGACCATCCATTCCCCGGATGGAATACCTCGACCCCATCGCATGTATCAACGCCCGGTTCTCCGGCGCCATGCCTGCCGGCCACGAGTAGGAGTCGCATGTCAGGAGTTTTAATACATATATTTTTTCCACGAAGCGGTCCGCTAAGTGCGCTCCAAAATTTATGTTAATGTTAGCCTCGCAGGACCACGTAACCGCGGTTATCCGCATTTTTGGTTTATAAACTGCCTCTTATGAAAGGAATGACCCCATGGTTCACCCTTCTGTTTCCTTTGGCCGCCTTGTCTCAACAGCAAACGCAATTAGCCCAACCGCTCCGCCTCAGCGGTAAGGTCCGAACCCGCGGCGCTAACGAGATCATCGCGGGCGTCACGATCAGCAACCGCAGCCTCGGCATCCACAACCTCTCCGACCTCGGGGGCAATTACCGCATCAATGCCCGCCCCGGCGATACCCTAATCCTGTCTTCGGCGGGTTATCATTCCGATTCCATCGTCGTCAGCTCTTCGATGCTTGCCGCAGAGACAACGCTCTATCTCCGCGAGAACGTCGTCACGCTGCCCTCTGTCAAAGTCACCGAAACGGCGTATCAGCAGGATTCCGCCCAACGTCGCGAAGAATACGCCTGGCTCCTCAACAAGAATCACCCGGTAAAGCTTTGGAATGAAAAACGCCAGGGAGACGCCCCGGGCTTCAACTTCAGCCCCATCGGTTATTTCTCGAAGGAAGAGGTTCGCAAACGGCGCCTGAAAAAACGGCTGGATCAACAGGAACGGGACTATTATATCGACTCCAAATTCCCCCGCACCCGAATCGCCATCCTCACCGGCCTCAAAGGCGACTCGCTCGACCTGTTCATGGTCCGCTATCGCCCCACATACGCCGTCTGCCGGGCCATGACCGGCGAGGACATGCTGCTATATATCAACGATAAAATGGTGCTGTTCCGAAAACAAAAACCAGCCGGCGCTACTCCCGCTGGCCGCCGGCGACCGGCTAAACCAACCGCTCTAGGGCATAGTTCAGCAAGAGACTGCTGAACGTCGCAAATGGATCATCCAAAGTCCTAATTCCCAGCCGCGGTATCCGCATCCTTCTTCCGCTCCAGCAGCCGGATCAGCGGTTCCAGCTGAGGCTGGATCACGACCCTCGTCTTCCGGTTGGCCGCCCGGCCTTCCGGCGTATCCGCGGGCGCCATCCCCGCGTATTCGCTCCGGCCGGATGCCGTCATCCGTAACGGGGAAACGGAAAAATCGGTTTGCAGCATCCGCACCACGGACGTCGCCCGCTTGACGCTCAGGTCCCAGTCATCGACCAGCACCTCCTGCGGATGCACGACGCTCTCCGTATGGGCGAAGACAGTGAGCTCGACGTCGGGCTGATCGTTCAGCACCCGCGCCAGTCGCCCGATCACCGGCTTCGCCTTATCAACGATTGTATAGCTGTTGCTGTCGCTGTTGAACAGCAGTTTTTCGGACAACTCGACCGACACCACCCCCTTATCCAGCTTGATCGCCACGTCTTCTCCATAACCGCCGATCGCCGCCTTCAACTCCACCAAAATGGCGAAATTCGCCGAATCGCGATGCGAGATAGCCGCACGCAGCTGCTGGATATAAATGTCCTTGGAACCGATATTGTCCAGGCTACGCTTGATACTCTCCGCCTGAGAGCTGCTAAGGGCCGAAAGCTCCGTCAGCTGCTTCCGCAACAGGGTATTGTTCTCCTGCGTAGCGGTAAGCAACCCGTTCAGCGTGGTCATCTGCGTCTGGATATCCGTCTTTTGCCGGGTAAGAGTAGCATTGGCATCCTGGGTGGTCTTCAGGGTGCGCATCGTTTGATTGTAAAGGGAGTCGCTATTCCTGGCCTGAGCCTCCATGGCCTTATACGTGCCGGTGCTGACACAGCCGGTAAGGGAGAGCAGGGCCGGGCAAAGAAGGTGAAAAGGGCGGGGGATAGATGGCATAAGAGGCTGATGATTTGGTCCCAAAGATAATATCCCGCAGCCAAAAAAGCCACCTTCAATGGCATTTTAGCGTCAACTGGGGGGATCTCGTCATCTGGATGGTTACCGTTTTATCATGCATGAATTTCCTTGTCGCCTGGTCGCCATTCAGCACCGCAAAGAGGTCTTTGCCTATCCCGGGAAGGCTCATGCTATTTTCAACTTTTCCCTTGCAAATCTCCATATGGAAGGAAAGGTTGGGGTTCTTTCTATTGTCCACGGACTGCAGTTCCATCTTACTCAAGACCATCTGCTGCTCTTCAGTCATGGCCTTTTTTAGCAGGATCCGGATGGCGGGCAAATATTTGGTCCAAAGCGCAACTGCCATTCCTTCATTCATAAATATTCGGTTATATCTGCAATGGTACGCTTTAAATGGATGGGAACGATTTATTTTTCCCCCATCTCTCAGATCCGCCCCCGGCACCCCTCCAGCTTCCCCGCGAGCACCGCCTTCTCCGCCTCCGACCCTGCCAGCCCCATCGCCCGCTCAAAATGCTCCACCGCCCGGGGATCGTCCACCCCGCTGTACAACTCCCCAAGCAAACTGTGATAGAACAGATTTCCCTCCAACCCCAATCCCTCCGCCTCGGGGATCGCCGCCGCCTTCCCATACACCCGCGAGAACGCATAAGCCCGGTTCAACGCCGCGATAGGGGAGTACTGCGCGATCAGCAAACGATTATATAACATCAAAATATTCTCCCATTTCTCCCGGCTGTCCGCCACTTGCGTGTGCCACCAGGCGATCGCCGCCTCAAAATGATACCGCGAAACAAGTCCCCCGGCACAGGCCTGCGCCATAAATCCGTTTCCCCTGAAGATCAGCTCCTGGTCCCAGCGGTTAGGGTCTTGCTGCTCATACAACACCAATCCTCCGCTCTCATCCATTCGCGCGTCAAGCCTGGATGCCTGAAAACATAGGAGGGCAAGCAGCGCGTACACATCCGTCCTCGCCATCCCGGGATGTTCCGACAGCAAAAAACAAAGCCTCATGGCCTCCCAACAAAGCTCCTTCCGCAGCACCTTCGCCGGGCTCATCGAATAATACCCCTCGTTGAACAGCAGGTAGAGGGTCAGCAACACCGCGTCCAGTCTCTTTTCCAGGGCGCCGCCCGCCGGCAATTCCATCCCCACACCTTCCTGGCGGAGGGCCGACTTACCCCGGTACAACCGCTTGTTGATATTCGCCTTGGTGGTCAGCAACGCCTGAGCGATCTCCTCGATCGTAAATCCGCAAAGCACCCGAAGCGCCAGCGATACCTGCACCTCCACCGGGATCACCGGGTGACAAACGGCAAACAACATCCGCAATTGACTGTCATTGATCCCGTCCGGCGAAAAGTCCCAATCCAATGCCGCCGCCGCATCGCCGGAGCCGCCGGCCATCTCCCCGCCACCGATCCCCGCGATCCCCCCGCCGTCCGGGCCCGCCCGCCGCAACTCGCCCTTGGCATGCTCCCGGATCACCCGCTCATGCTTGAGCCCATTCAGCGCGTTATTCTTCGCCACCTTATACAACCAGGCCACGGGGTTGTCGGGTACTCCCTTCATCCCCCAGGTCTCCGCCGCCGCCAAAAAGGTCTCAGAGACGATGTCCTCCGCCGCATCCATTTGGTCCATGCCAAATCGATTGCAGAGGAGGGACACCATCTTGCTGTATTCCTGTCGGTATAATTGCGGTATCAGTTCGCGGTTATCCATTCAGGTGATTAAAACCTATTCGTTATTGTCCGGCGCCACCAGCGGCCGAACCTCTACCTTTCCACCCTCCGCAAAAAGGATCGGACAACCCTTGGCCATCTCGGCCGCCTCGTCGCCCGTCTCCGCCCGGACAATGACATACCCATTGATGAACTCCTTAACCTCCGTGTAAGGCCCGTCGGAAACGACTCCTCCGTGTCCTACCCATTTCGATCCTTTTACCCCAAGCCGGTTGCCGTTGCTTACCAGCCGGTCCTTCGCGGCAATGCCGCCCATCCAGTTCATCCAGCTCGTCATCCGTTGCTGCATCTCGGCAGGCGATACCTCAGGCCCGGGATTGTTGCCCACGCGGAAGATTAATGCAAACTCTTTCATAATAAATGTTTTTTGGTTATTAATGCTTTATAGACAACCCGGCATTTCCCGGTAGGACAAAAAAGGAATTTTTTTTTACCCGGGGCACACAACCTCACCGTTTTCTCCCATCCCTTCCTGTCACGGCCTACGCGGTCATCATCGAGCTCCTTTTCTTTGCGGGCTAATCTCTTCAAATTTATTTAATTTTGCAACCAAACCTTCCGGTCTCCGGATTGTTCAAGCATCGATGACCACTCTGCTGACCTACTACCCATTGCAGCCTCCCCGGCGTATCTCCGCGCACCCGTCCCCTTGGCGCGCACTCGCGTTGGCCTTCTTTCTCCTCATCGCCAACACCGCCTCCTCCCAGTCCGCCTGGGAACTCCGCACCGAAAAAAAGGACATTAAGGTCTATACCCGGACGTTCCCCGACAGCAAATTCAAAGCGATCAAAGTTGAATTGACTCTGCAAACCACCCTCTCCCGCCTCGTTACGGTTCTCCTTGACGTCAAAACCGCCCCGGATTGGGTATATGCAACCAAATCCGCCATCCTCCTCAAACAGGTCTCCCCCTCCGAACTGATCTATTATTCGGAAGTGCGCCTCCCCTGGCCCATGAGCAACCGCGACTTTATCGCGCGCCTCATCACCACCCAGGATCCCCATACCCATATAGTCACCATTTTAGGCCCGACAATGAACGATTATGTCCCGGAAAAGAAGGATATCGTCCGGGTAAGACGCTCCGAAGGCAAATGGATCCTTACCCCCATCGACAAGGACCATATCCGGGTGGAATATACGCTTCGGACCGACCCCGGTGGCGACATTCCCGCGTGGCTATTCAATTTGTTCGTGACAAAAGGCCCGCTCGAATCCTTCGAACACCTGAAGACCCAACTCACCAAACCCGAATATAACGACGGCCGCCTGCCCTTCATCGTCGATTAGTGCCACCCGCAAACCCCTCAAACCGTCGCACCTCCCTCTTCACCCCCTGCACCGTCGCCTTGCTCCACTTATCCAACGCCGAAACCTCCACCACCACCTTCCCCTTCTCCACCCGCCGCTTCCACATCCCTGCAACCCGCCCCCGAACCAACACCACCGGCCTCAACCCATGAAACGTCTGCTTCACATGCTCTGCCGGTACGATCGACGCGCGATCTTTATACCCCACCGCATACTCATCATACCCCGGCAGCAACACCACCTCCTTCATCGCCTCGGTTCCCGTCGAACCACCCGCCGCAACACCTCTCTTCGCCCCCCACGGTTCAGCACCCGCAGCCCCATCCCACCAATACTCCACCTCCCCGATCCTTATCCGCTCCAACTCTTTGCCCACCATCTCCAGCCCGCGTCTGGCCTGTCCCAGCGTCATCCCAGCCCACCATGCAAGATCCGCCTCCGTTGCCGGACCCCGGCTTCGAAAATACCGGCGCGTCAATTCCGCCAGCGCCGCATCCCCATCCAGATCCACCTGCCCCAACGCCCGCTCCTCCAACAACGCGTAAGTAAATTGTTTTCCTTTCCGCGGCCCGCTACAGATCAACCCATCCAGCTCCGCATCCATCAGCAGGAAATTCATCCGCATATCGCTCGTATCCATCTTCGCCGCCCGCAACAACGCCGCCAACTCCATCCGCGTCAGCGACGCTCCTCCCTCCATCGCCCGGATCATGATCTTTTTGCTGCGCTTGAGCATCGCCGTATCGATCCCCAACTGCCGGTGATAAGGCCGGCAAAAGTTCTTCACCCTCGGTCCCGTCAACCTCACCATCCACCCGATATCCGCGGGCAACACAAAATGCCAGGTAGGCCGCAACACATGCGTCCGCAGCATGCGCCCCTCATTAAACGCCGTATCGATCTCCGCTTCCGTCATTGCCCCGCCCGCAGAAGCCCCCCGATCCAATGCCCCGCCACACCGCATCCCCACCGCCCACTTCGCCTGCCCAAAATCCTGCGCCTGCACACACCCCATCCATGCCAACAAAGATTCCGCATCCGCAAACCGCGCATCCGCAATCCCCTGGCTCCGCATCCTCACCGCTAAAATGTCCACCGTCTTCATATCCCATTCGATTTTTCCAGTTCGACGACCGCATCCCGCAAGAACGCAACATACGCCTCGGGCACCTCCAGCGCGGCAAACCGCCCGCCTGCCGCCATCTTCGTATAATAACGCAGATTCACCCGCCGCTTCGCCCACTCCCGCGGCGTATCGCTGTCCGCCGGGAAAATGGCCACCGCCGTCGGCGCCTTCACCCGTTGAACCGGCTCGGGAAACCCCTTGGCCCAAAGGGCCCGCGCATCGGCAGCATAGCGGCGGATCGACGTACCGATGGTCCCCGTCGCCCAATAGATCATGATATTCGTCAGCACCTCGTCATAGGAAAAGGAATTCTCCATATCCCCATGCGTGTCGCTCCACGAAAAGAATTTCTCGGCGATCCAGGCCGCCAAACCCACCGGGCTGTCGTTCAGCGCATAAGCCAGCGTCTGCGGCTTCGTCGACTGGACCATGTTAAAGGCCCCCTCGGCAAAGAACCACCGCTGGATCGCCTGTCCGAAAGCCTGTTCCGCCGGTGTGTAATTTGTCCATTGTTCCGTCCCATTGGGATATCCCGTGTCCGTCAGGAACAAACCCTTCACGGCATCGGGATAAGCCTCGGCCAGCGCCGTCGTCACCGCATAGTCGCCACCGGCATAGAACCCGGAATACCCGAGCACCTCTGTCATCAGTTTCCCCCACAGCCTGCCCGTTTCCGCCGACGACAAAGTCACCGGGTCGGAAAAACCATGCCCCGGCATCGACGGGATTACGAGGTCCCACTCCTCCGCCAGCATCGGGATCACCTTGTAAAATCGCATAAAACTATCCGGCCACTCATGCGTTAGGATCAACGCCCGCCGCCCAGCCCCCGATCCGCCGGTCGCCCCGCGAACCACATGCACAAAATGCACCCCAACCCCCTCCATCTCCACCCTGAACTGCGGAAAACGGTTCAACAAAGCCTCCTGGGTCCGCCAGTCATAATCATGCCGCCAGTATTCCACCAGCCTCCGCAGATAATCCGGGTTCATCCCATATCCCCAGCCCGCGCCGGCCGGCTCATCCGCCCAGCGGGTCCGCGCCAGTCGTTCCTGTAAGTCGTCCAATACTTCTTCGGTCACATCGATGTGGAAAGGTTGCTTTTTCATGATTTTTGCTATTTAAAGCTAAACTAAGCGCAGCTGCTGACAACAGTATGTCAGCTGCAAAAACCTATTTTTCCGTTAATTTTAGGTATGCATCCCAGCTTAAAACGGGCCAGCACCGCAGGATTCCTCATCGCCCTCGGCATTATCTATGGAGATATCGGCACCTCGCCGCTCTATACGCTCCAGACCCTCTTCAACGAGTGCGGCGTCATCGACCGGTCGCTGATATTCGGGTCCATATCCTGCATCTTCTGGACCCTCACCCTGCAGACCACCTTTAAATATGTGCTGATCACCATCAGGGCCGACAACCACGGGGAAGGCGGCGTCTTCTCCCTCTATGCCCTGGTCCGCCGCTATGGCAAATGGCTCGTATACCCCGCCATTATCGGCGCCGGTACCCTGCTGGCCGATGGAATCATCACCCCGCCCATCACCGTTACCTCCGCCATCGAAGGACTCAATATGGTCCCCAAGCTCGCAGCGCATATCACCCCGGGAAACAACCTGGTACTCGAGATCGTGCTGGTGATCCTTTTGCTGCTCTTCGTCTTCCAGCGCTTCGGCACCAAGGTCGTCGGCGGCTCCTTCGGCCCCATCATGTTCATCTGGTTCGGCATGCTCGCCTTTGCCGGCATCCGCCAGGTGATCCAATACCCGGAGATCCTCGCCGCGCTCAACCCCGTCTATGGCATCCGCCTCCTCACCGGCCACCCCCATGGCTTCTGGCTGCTGGGCAGCATCTTCCTCTGCACCACCGGAGCGGAAGCCCTTTACTCCGATCTCGGCCATTGTGGTCGCCCCAACATCTACGTCAGCTGGACCTTCGTCAAGGTCGCCCTCGTCCTCAATTATCTCGGCCAGGGCGCCTGGGCCCTCCTTCGCAACAAGCCGGGCCTCGACGGGATCAACCCCTTCTTCGCTATCGTCCCCGATCAATTCCTCCTTGTCAGCGTCATCGTCGCCACCATCGCCTCCATCATCGCCAGCCAGGCATTGATCAGCGGCTCTTTCACCCTCATCAGCGAAGCCATCAGCCTCGGCTTCTGGCCTCGCGTCAAGGTCAAATATCCAACGGATGTCCGCGGACAGATATACATCCCGTCTATCAATTGGATCTTATTCACCGGCTGCGGCCTCATCGTTCTCTATTTCAAGACCAGCGAGGCCATGACCGCCGCCTATGGATTCTCCATCACCGTAGCCATGCTCATGACCACCGTCCTCGTCTACTTCTTCCTCCGCTACAAGCAGAAATGGCCCTTCTGGATCGTAGGCGCCGTCATCACCGTGTTTTTAATGGTGGAAACCTCCTTCTTCGTCGCCAACGCCGTCAAGCTGCTAAAACGCCTCTTCTTCCTCGTCTTCGAGCTCGGGCTCATCGGGACGATGTATGTCTGGTTCAATGCACGCAAGATCACCATCCGGCTTCTCAAATTCACGAGTATCCTGCCCCTGTTACCCGACCTGGAAAAACTCAGCCAGGACGCAGCCCTTCCAATATATTCAAAACATCTCGTCTACCTCACCCGCGCCTCTACGCACGAAATAGAAACGCGGATCATCGATTCCATTTTCGACAATCCGCCAAAACGCGCCGATATCTACTGGTTTGTCAACTACGAACGCGTCGATGACCCCTACACCCTGGAATACGACGTCGAGGCCCTAGTTCCCGCAAAAGTCATCCGCGTCAACATCCATCTTGGCTTCCGCGTCCAGCCCCGCATCGGCATCATGCTCCGAAAGATCGCCGAGGGAATGGTCGCCACCGGTGAGATCCCCTTCTGTGGTCGCCCAAAGGACTTCAAGTTCGTCATCCTCGAACGCTTCCTGTCCTATGACAACGAATTCTCCACCCGCGATAATTTCATTCTCAACACCTATTTCAGCCTCCTCCGCCTCGCACGCTCCGACAGCCGCGCCTACGGTATCGACTCTGACCAGGCCGTCATCGAAAAGGTGCCCCTCGTCGTCACCCCCGTCAGCAAGATCACAATGAAACGCATCGAACGGCCGCGCCCCAATTAGTCTTCCGTCAAATAAGGCGCCTGATCCCCCTGATCGATCATCCTACACCACCCTGTACACCTGACCCGTCCTCGCGCCAAACGCGCTCTTGATATAGGCAGCGGCAACTTCAGCCATCTTTACCGGGATATACCCCGGGAAAAAAGGGAAATATTCCGGCGAATCCTCCACCACACCCGGGCTCACCACGTTGATGCGTATCCCATTCTCCAACTCCAACGCGGCAGCCCTGCCAAAGGCCTCCAGCGCACTGTTCACCGCGCTCAGGTTCGCCACATGCAGCACCGGGTCCTCACCCACACTTCCCCCGGTCAACGTAAAGCTGCCCTTGGGACGGATGTAATGCTGCCCGATCAACACCAGATTGATCTGCCCCATCAACTTACTGTCCAACCCTTTCCGGAAATCCGCCTCTTTCATCGTTTTCAATGGCCCAAAATGCCCTGCCCCCGTCGCGCTGATCAGGGTGTCAAAAGGCCCCACTTCGGTAAACAGTTTTTCGATCGACGCCCCCGAACCGATATCCACCCGGAAGTCGCCGCTTTTACTGCCCACCCGAACCAATTCATGATCCTTACCGATAGTCTCTGCTATCTTCTTGCCGATGGTGCCCGTCGCACCGATGAGAATGATCTTCATATCTGGTGTTGTTTAAATATTTCCTTCGCGCCTCGTAGCGCATTGCTCACCTTCACGCCCCCCGCATAGAACAGCATCTGCAGAATGGTCTCCACCACCTGCTCTTTTTTCGCACCCAGCTTCAACGCCGCATCGATATGCGCGGCAAGCTGCGGCTCAGCTCCGCCGCCGATCGTCACACAGGATGCGATCAGCAACAGCTCCCGGGTCAACAGGTCCAGCCCCGGCCGCCCCATGATCCCCGCGAGCGCCCATTCCAGGGTCATATCGATAAAGTCCGGACAGACATCTTCCAGCGATCGTACCAACTGTTCCCCCGACTGGCCTCCATGAAGGTGTTCGAGGAGGGCAAGGCCCTTTTCGTATTGCGTATTCTTCGTTTCCATGCCCCAAAGTTCAGCCATTACTGTACAAAAGTCAAGTAGTTACCTGAAAGTCCAGTAATGACAAAAATGTCGTAATTTCACCCGGCGCGGCCTGCAGAAACCCGCCACCGCAAAAAAAAGTTTCCAGCCCATGGAGAAAAGATATCACACCCCCGCCAACTGCCCCATCACCGCCACCATCGACGTCATCGGCGGCAAATGGAAGCCCATCATCCTCTATATCCTCCTCGACGGCCCCCTCCGCTTCGGCGAGATCCACCGCATCATCCCCGGTATGGCCCTCAAAGTCCTCTCCCGCCAGCTCAAAGAACTCGAACAGGACGGCCTCATCACCCGCACCGCCTATCCCGAAGTCCCGCCCCGCGTCGAATATGCCCTTTCCCCCAAAGGCGAGACCCTCCGCCCCGTCATGCAGCTCCTCTCCGCCTGGAGCAGCGAGCACCTCCTCGCACCGGCTTGAGGTTTCAATCTGCAACCTCAAAAAAAAGGCGCCGGGCTTTGCCCGGCGCCTCAAATACCATAAAAAAACAAATTAGAATATATACCTCACCCCAAACTGTATCTGCCACCTGCTCGGCAGATCCGGACTCGATGTAAATGTCTTGGTCTGCGCCGGATCAAACTGATACTGCGCCTGCCCGGCCAAATTATTCCCCACATATGATATCGGTTGGAAATACCCCGACGTACTCGCATACTTTCTCACCCCCCATTTACTACTGATCAGATTCCCCAGATTCACCACATCCATACTCAGCTGGATCCGCTGCCCGCCCTTCTCATCCAGCTTGAAATCCTGCAGCACCCGCATGTCAACCTGGCTCCACCACGGCGTCTGCCCGCCATTCCGCTCCGTATACTGCCCGCGATGCTTGTTCAGATATTTGTCCTGGCGGATAAAGGCCTCCAACGCCTGCTGCTGCACCGCCGGGCTCTGCACCGCCCCCTTCACATCCGTATACGGCGTAAAGATCATGCTGCCGATCTCGGCAGCCGTCGGAACATATAACAAGGCGTTGATCCCCGCGAAACTGCTATTCGTCAGATCGCCGGCATAGGTATACGAGAACCGGTTGCCGCTCGTCCAGTTGCCAAACAACGACACCGATGTCGCCCCCCACTTATAATCCCAACGCTTGATCCCCGCCACCACAAAGCGGTGCGTATTCCCATACAGCGAATGCGCCACCACCGGGATATTCGGATTGCTGACGATCGGGTTGCGGTCGAAGGCATCCCCGCTGATCTCAGCCGAGATACTGTTCGCATCCTTGGCCACCTGGTAGTTATAGGAACCCGTCAGGTAAAGCCCCATCGGCAAATTCTCCGTCACCTGTACGGTGGCGTTATAAGAATATCCCTTTCCATTATTCCCGAACACATACGTACTGGTGCTCCCCTTGTCCGTCCCCAGATACACGGCCCGGTGATCCGCCGTACCCGAATTCAACGTTCCCGTCGGCTTCCCCAGTCCATAGTCCTGCACCATCATCGCATGTACATCCTTGGTATAGCCGAGGTCCAGGGTCAGCACCGTGGTCGCGCCCAGCTTATAGTCGACACCCGCGCTGGTCCGCCAGATCTGCGGGAAATGGAAGTTGCGCGCCGTCACGTTGAAATAACCGGTGAAAGGATTTTCGATCTGGTTCCCCAACCACACAAAGGGGAACCGCCCCGTGAACAACCCCGATCCGCCCCGCACCTGGATGCGGTTCTCCCCATCGACATTCCAGTTAAAGCCCAGTCGGGGCGAAAAGAGCGGCGTAGCCTTCGGGAACTTGGAATTATCGAAGGCCTCCCCATTTTTCACCGGCGCACCCGACAGCGGATCGAAGATCGTCAGGTTATCCGTATTGGCCACCGTCGGCATCCCATAGGAATAGCTTCCGCTGAACGTACCGTTGGGGTTCATGATCGGGCTCTCGAAATAGCCCTTGCTGCCATAGAAATACACCGGCTTATCCACCCGCAAACCATAGGTCAGCTTAAAGGTCGGCGAGATCTTCCACGCATCCTGCGCATACAGCGCCGCCTGGCCCACCGTGAAATACGACCAGGTCCATTTGTCCGCCTTCGCGGCATTCTGCGCATAGGTCACATCGTTCGCCGACGGATAACCGCCTTGCATAAAGGAAGCCAGATCGATCTGGCCGAACACGTCGAAGCCATATCCCGTCAGGTTAAAACTGTTCTCGAAACGGAACGATTCGAAGCTCCCGCCAAAGGTCAGCGTATGCGATCCCAGGGCCACCGTGGCATTGTCCGTCAGTTGCAGCGCATTTTGGTTCAAAATATTGTGTATGCTGAAAGGCTCCTCACCGGCGATGATATACGGCACATTGTTCTTCGTGATATTGATCACCGGGAAAGGCGTCGAGTTCGGATTCCGGAAATCATGAAAGACCGTATATATCACCCGGAGATTGTTCGACACCGTGCTGTTGAAGTTGGTTTTCAACTCTGCCCCGAAATTTTCGAGGTGATTGTTCATCCGGTACCCCGAATTCTGATATTGCAGCGTGATGGCGTCCGGTCCCCGCCGGTTGATCGCGCTGGGATGCGCCGGCTTGTCCTGGTAGGCGCTGAGCCCGTTATAGGTAAAGGTGAGGGTGTTGCGGTCATTGATCACCCAGTCCAGTTTGGCGATCCATTTGTAGCTGGTCGTTTTCTGGGTATAGTCCTGGTATGGCCCCGTTACATAGCCATAATTGTTCTTGAGCAGGGCGCTCACCGCGTCGAGGTCGGACTTCAGCACACGTGATGTCGTGATCTTCCCTTCGTTCGTTCCGTCATCGGCCACATAGGCGCTGTTGGCGTCTTTCCGTTGCTGCGACTCGAAGTTGACAAAGTAATATAGCTTATTCTTTTTGAGTGCCCCGCCCAGTGAAACCCCACCCTGGAAATCACTCAGCGACGGAACATTGAAGGAATTCCCCTCCACCTTATGGCCCGTCAGGGCCTTGTTGCGGAAGAACCCGTAAACCGTGCCGAAGGTCTTATTCGTTCCACTTTTGGTCACGGTGTTGACACCAGCCCCCGTAAAACCCGACTGGGTCACATCATAAGGCGCAATATTCACCTGTATCTGATCGATCGCATCCAGCGAGATCGGCTGTGCACTGGCCTGACCGCCAGGCGTCGGCGCATCCAGGCCGAAAGGGTTGTTAAAGACAGCCCCATCCAAAGAATAATTGTTGTATTGGCCGTTCCTGCCGGCAAAAGAGACCCCATTGTACGTCGGGGAGGCCGAAGGCGTCAGCCGCGTATAGTCGTCGGCGCTGCGGGATATCGTCGGCAGCCGCTGGATCTGCTGGCTGCTGATGTTCAACGAAGCTCCCGTCCGGTTCTCATTGAACACCCGGCTCTTCCCGGTGACCGTCACCGCGCTCAGGTTGGCCGACGAAAGCTCGAGCTTGAAATCCACGGTGCTGGTTTGCCCCAGCTCAAGGAAAATATTGCTCTCCGTTTTGGTATTGAAGCCGGTATAACTTACCACTATCGTATACGGGCCGCCGACCCTCAGGTTGGGTACCAGGAAATTACCACTGGCGCTCGAAACAAGATGCCGCTTGATACCGGCATCCGGAAAGCTGATCTCGACAGTTGCTCCCGCCAACGGTTTGCCCGCCTGGTCGGTCACGGTCCCACCCACAGTGGAAGTCGTTACCTGGGCGCTGAGCCGCATTTGTACAAAAAGAAGAAAAGAACAAAAGAAAACAACTCTGCAGGGAAGGTTCGCGTTTCTCATCAGTTTGGCTTTGGTTAATATATGTAGTTGAATCTCGTGCAGGCAGCAATCGGACATTCAATTTAACCCAAAAACACGACAGTTGTTCTTTTTGCGGTCAATATTTTGTAAATTGTCTATACGAGGGTGCACCGTATTTAATAATCATCCATGGTCAAATTCGTCCTTAATAACAAACTCATTCAATCGGAGGATCCACCGGGAACACCCTTGCTCGATTGCATCCGCTACCGCGAACACCTCACTGGAACAAAGATCGGGTGTCGCGAAGGGGATTGCGGTGCCTGTACCGTCCTCATCGGCGAGGCAAAAGACACAGGCGTCGCCTATCACTCTGCTACCTCCTGCCTGACGGCCATCGGCAACGTGCATAACAAACACGTAGTCACTATCGAAGGCCTTAACGGCGAAAACCTCAACCCCCTCCAACAGGCTTTTTGTGACGAAGGCGCCAGCCAATGCGGCTTCTGCACGCCCGGTTTCATCGTCTCCATGGCCGGCTTCTGCCTCTGCGAAGAAGCACCCACCCATGCCGCCGCCGTCGCAGCCGTCGACGGCAATATCTGTCGCTGCACGGGATATAAAAGCATCGAAAGAGCGCTCGCCAGGATTACCACAGTGCTGGCTACCCGCCCCGCAGAAACCTCGCCCGTCGATTTCGGCATCGCCAACAATTTCCTTCCGGACTATTTCAATACCATCCCCCGGCGCCTCGCCGAATTAAACCTTCAACCCAACGGGGTTCTGCACAATAAGAACGGGCCCTTCCTCGGTGGGGGCACCGACCTGTATGTACAACAACCCGAAAAAATGGCCGGGACCAACCCCGAATTCCTCATGGCCAACCCCCAATTGCAAAGTATCCGCGAAACGGCCGGCCATTGCATCATCGGCGGCGCCACCACCATCACCCAACTGCTCGGATCCCCCGCCATCCGCCGGGCCTTCCCGCATTTCGGCCGTTACGCCAAACTCATTTCGTCAACCCCGATCCGCAACATCGCCACCATTGCCGGCAACTTCGTCAACGCATCCCCTATCGGCGATCTCTCCATCTTCTTCCTCGCTCTCGACACCGAACTCACGCTCACCGATGGCTCTGCCCGCCGCACCCTTCTGTTAAAACACTTCTTCAAAGGCTATAAAACGCTCGACAAGGCGCCGGATGAATACATCGAAAGTATCCGCTTTCCCATCCCCCCGCCCGGTTCCCTTTTCCATTTCGAAAAGGTAAGTAAACGCACCTGCCTCGACATCGCCAGTGTCAACACTGCCATTCAGCTAGCCATAAAAGACGATATCATCTGTGAAGCCCGCCTTTCCGCCGGCGGCGTCGGCCCCATTCCCGCCTTTCTCGAAAACACCTCCCGGCAACTCGTCGGCAAAGCCCCCAATCCTGGCGCCGTCGAAAAGGCCATCGCCATTGCTCAAACCGAGATCAGCCCTATCAGTGACGTCCGCGGAACGGCGGACTACAAGCGACTGCTGCTCGGCCAACTCATCAAGGCCCATTTCATCACTCTATTTCACCATCTGCCGGAGGAAGAATGGCTATGAAACATCTGGACGCACCCGCCCACACCCGCGGCGAATCCCTCTATCTCGACGATATCCCACTTATCCGGGGAACTCTCTTCGGCGCCGCTCTTGGTTCGCCCATCGCCCATGGCCATATCGGTCGCCTCGATTGCGAGGCCGCCGGAAGATGCCCCGGCGTCATCCGCATCTTTACCCATAAAGACGTTATCGGCGAGAACCAGATCGGCGGCATCATCCCCGACGAACCGCTCTTCGCCGAACAACACGTGCACTACTGCGGCATGCCCATCGCCTTCGTCGTTGCCGAATCGGAAGCCGCCGCCCGTCATGCCATTACACAGATAACCTTCGACATCGAACCCCTGCCCGTTGTCACTGATCCACGGATAGCCCAGGCCAACAATGAACTGATCGTTCCCCCGAGAACTTTCCGGCTGGGCGATACCGCACAGACCTGGCCGGCATGCACTCATATCATCGAGGGCCGCACCGAGACGAACGGCCAGGAACATCTTTACATCGAGACCCAGGGAGCCTACGCGCTGCCCCTCGAGAACGGGACCATCCGCGTGTACTCCTCTACCCAGGCCCCGACGGCCACCCAACGCGCCGTCAGCAAGATCACCGGCCTTGCCATGCATGCGCTCGACGTGGAGGTGACGCGGCTCGGCGGCGGCTTCGGCGGTAAGGAAGATCAGGCCAACGCCTGGGCCGCCCTCTGCGCCCTGGCCTGCGTCCACCTCAGACAACCCGTAAAATATGCGCTTCCCCGCCTCGACGACATGGCAATGACCGGCAAAAGACACCCCTATTCGGCCGACTTCCGACTCGGCCTGGACGCTGCGGGCAAAATTCTCGCCTACGAAGTCACCTTCTATCAAAACGCCGGCGCCGCCGCCGACCTCTCACCAGCGGTCCTCGAACGCACGCTTTTCCATTGCACCAACTCCTATTATATCCCCAATGTCGCGGCCACAGCCTATAGCTGCCGAACCCACCTGCCGCCCAATACGGCCTTCCGGGGCTTCGGCGGTCCGCAGGGGATGTTCGTCATCGAAGCCGCCATTGCAACGGCCGCCAGAAAGCTCGGCATCCCCGCTACACAAATTCAGAAAACCAATCTCCTCCGCACCGGCGACGAATTCCCCTATGGCCAGAAAGCGGTAAGCGAAGCTCATGCCTGCTGGCAAAAGGCCGAAGAACGCTATGACATCAACCAGCTTCAGACACAAATAGCGGACTTCAATGCAAAACACCGCCTCACCAAAAAAGGCCTCGCCTTCATGCCGGTCTGCTTCGGCATCTCGTTCACAAAGACACTGCTTAACCAGGCAAGGGCCCTTGTTCATGTCTATACCGACGGTAGCGTCTCGGTCAGCACCGGCGCCGTCGAAATGGGGCAGGGGGTCAACTCAAAAATGATCCAGGTGGCTGCCACAGTCTTCTCCCTCGATCCCGCCTGGGTCAGGATACAACCGACCAGCACCTACCGCATCGCGAATACCTCGCCCTCCGCGGCCAGTGCCACCGCCGACCTCAACGGCAAAGCCGTGGAAATGGCCTGCAACGCTATATTCGATCGACTCCGCCCTGTCGCGGCCGCTGAACTCAACGCCACCCCCAACTCCATCACGCTCCACAACGGTGTCGTCCACGCCGACGGCGCACCAACCGCCCTCACCTGGAAACAGCTGATCATGGCCGCTTATATCCGCCGCGTAAGCCTCTCCGAACATTCCCACTATGCGACACCCCAGATCCATTTCGACTATGCCTCGGAGAAAGGCCACCCCTTCGCCTATCACGTATACGGGACAGCCATCCTCATCGCCACCCTCGACTGTCTCCGCGGACGCTATACCATCGACGCGGTCAAGGTCATCCACGACGCCGGCGCCAGCATGAACGAAACCATCGATCGGGGGCAGATCGAAGGAGGCATCGTCCAGGGCATCGGCTGGATGACCATGGAAGAAGTAGTTTATGACGAAAAAGGCCGCCTTCGCTCCAACACCCTCTCCACCTACAAGATCCCCGACATCTACTCGGCCCCCGCCGAGATCGCCATCGACTTCCTCCATACCGACCGCGACAACCTTGCCGTTTTTCGCAGCAAAGCCGTCGGCGAACCACCCCTCATGTACGGCATCGGCGCCTACTTCGCGCTCCGCAACGCGATCCATGCCTTCAACCCAACGGCCGACCTGCCCTTCGACGCCCCACTCACACCTGAAAAAGCGCTGCTGGGTCTCTACCAAAAACAGTCCAGGCATGTTGCCGGCTAAGCAGGAACAGCTATGGCGCTTTGCGCTCTCCGGCCTCGACCGGGGAATCCCCGTATTGCTGTTGTATGTGGTGGAAAGTAAGGGCAGCAGCCCGGGACGACAGGGCTTCTTCCTGGTGATCGATGCCGAAGGGGAAAAGGAAGGATCCATCGGCGGCGGCATCATGGAGCATAAATTTGTCCAACTCGCAAAGGCATACCTCCTCCAAAAGACCCCGGTGAACGTCCTCCGCCGCCAGGTCCACGATAAAGAGTCGGCAAAGGACCAGAGCGGCATGATTTGCTCGGGCGAACAAACTATATTGATCTATTTATTGCAGCCGGGGGATAGATCCGTCATCCAAAACATCCTCGATCAACCTCAAAACGGCTGCCTGGAATTTTCACCCCGGGGGATGCGATTCGATACCCGACCACCTGAAGCGAACGCCTTCTTTCAAAAAGACTCCGACACGAACTGGATCTATCGGGAAAAGACCGGCTACATCCACCACTTGTATATCATCGGCGGCGGCCATGTCGCTCTCGCATTCTCCCGCCTCATGCAGACGATGGATTTTTACATCACCCTTTTCGACGATCGCGGGGATCTCGATTCCTTCCGGCGTAACCAATATGTTCAGGAGAAAAGGATCATCGACAACTACGGTCAACTGGGAGAACTCATCCCCGGCGATCCACGGGCCTTTGTGGTGGTGATGACCCAGGGCTATCGCACCGACGATCAGGCCATCCGGGCGCTTTGGGAAAAGGACTTCCGCTATCTGGGAATTCTGGGGAGTAAGGCGAAGATCGAAGATCTGCTCGCCATGTATCGCACGGAAGGCATTCCGGAAGAAAGGATACAAAAGCTTCGGGCGCCGGCCGGACTGGCTATCCACAGCCAGACGCCCGAAGAGATTGCGGTCAGCATCGCGGCGGAGATTATCCGCTATAAACACTGATCTATTTTTTCGCGCTGGAATACACTTCCCAGCTATCTCCATTGCTGCGAAGGGTTACCTTCTTGTCGCCATTCTCAAGCGTCAGATAATAGTTGCTCTCGGCATCCTTGCTCAACTCGAAAAGATCGGATACCCAATATCCGTTGTAATGATTCTTGAAGTTCAGCAGCAGGTTCATCGGAAGCTGTGAGGTTACAAGATTGCGGGTGACGGCCAGCAGATTCCCGGTGGTGCTGTAAAAAGCGGTCATTACCTGCCCGTTCATGTTGAACACCACTTTGCTGTAATTGTCATGATCCTCCGTGGACATCAATTTGCCATTCCCGAAATCATGCCGGAAAGCATCCTTTACTTCCCCGTTGTCATTTGTCGTTGCATAGCTGTTGGAGATTCCAAGACCGAATACACAAGCCATCACGATGGCGGCTTTCTTTACTAACTGGTTCATAAAATTATTTTTTAAGCATGCCAATACACTTTCCAGCGGAGTGCCAACTTTCTTTCTGGGCTGAAAACCAACTATTTAACAAAAGGAGGCGAGTGAGAGGTGTCCGGTATTGATCGTAATACTGTCCGGTTTTGAAACGGTCACCCCTTGCGCACCACCGTACCTGTAATATATCCGTACGGCTCGTCGGTTGCAACAAATATCTCGTTGGCATTTTCCAGGCCAAAGGCCTGCAGGGAGAAAGGAATATGGTGCTTGTTGGGCATTTTCAGCGTGATCTCCCTCACGGCGGCAAAATGCTGTAGCACAGCCTCGCCCATCGCATACAAGGTATGCTGCACCGAAAGACTCTTATGATCAGCAAAGGTCTCCAGCAACAACTCCCGGATCGCTTCATACGTTTCCTGCATATCCAAAGGGAATTCCTCATAGACCCAACTTACCTCGCAGGACGTGGAAAGGATCCTGTCCGGGGTCTCCTTCAGCGTCGTAAACGCATCCTTGATATATCCTTCAAACCCCGAATCGGTCGTCTTCAGGATCAGCAGGTCCGAAATTCCCGCGGAAAGCCCCGCCCTCCGCCGGTCCTGCTCCACCCGGGCGATATGTTTCTCTCCGCCGCCATTGATAAACGCATGCGGATGCGCCGCGCCATCGATCGTCATCCTGGCCCAACAGTCCTCGGAGATGCCGATCGTCACCAGGGTCACCTGGGGATTGTTCGAAAGAAAATGATCCGCCAGCACGAGGGCAAAGGCTTCTATCGAGGTCGTGAACCGGTCTCTCGCTAACACATACACCGTGTTCTTCATCGTATCGGTAGGCAGGATCTTGCTGTTGTCTCCCTCCAAATGCGCCGCATCGAAATCCCCCTGCAGGGAAACATCCACGCTTATCTGGCGGATCTCATGCCTGTCCGGATGCCGGATGATCTTCGACAGCCGGATCGCATTCTTCCCGTACGCATTCTGATCAAGATGTATAGCCATCCTTCAATATAAAAAATAATTTCGGTAAATTGGTGAAAATGCCGGCCCAGACGCTAGTCATACATAGCAAACAAGTGCTGCTGCCCGAGGGGATCAGGGAGGCCACGCTTTTCATCGACAAAGGGATGATCACCGGCATCGTCGGTGGAACCGCCATGGGGGAAGGCGATGAATTTATCGACATCGGCGATCTTCTCGTCATGCCCGGCCTCATAGATCCCCATGTGCACATCAACGAACCGGGCCGGACAGACTGGGAAGGCTTCGATACCGCCACCCGAGCCGCCATCGCCGGGGGTTTCACCCTGCTCGTGGACATGCCCCTCAACTCCTCACCCGTCACAACGACCGCCGCCGCCTTCGACCACAAACTGGCCGCTGCCAAAGGACAACTGCATTGTGATTGCGGGTATTGGGGTGGGATAGTACCCGGTAATGCTGGCGATATCGAATCCCTCATCGCCCATGGCGTTCTTGGCTTCAAAGCCTTTCTTACCCATTCCGGCATCGACGAATTCCCGAATGTCACGGAAACCCATCTGCGAAAGGTAATGCCCATCCTGGCCGCCAATCGTCTTCCATTGCTGGTCCACTGCGAACTCGAATCCCCCACCGGCAACACCGCGGGCAATTCCGGCTCCAATCCCTCCGGCGATCCCCGCTCCTACCAACAGTATCTCGCGTCCCGGCCCGCCAAATGGGAGGACGAGGCCATCGATCTCATGATCCGCCTCTGCGCCGAATACCGCTGTCCCACACACATCGTCCATCTTTCCTCGGCAAATAGCATCGACCCCATCCGCGCGGCAAAAGAAAAAGGACTCCCACTGACGGTGGAGACCGCCCCACATTATCTCTTCTTTGCGGCGGAATCCATCCCGGATGGCAATCCCTTCTTCAAATGTGCCCCGCCCATCCGCGGAAGATCCAACAACGATCGTCTCTGGGAGGCCTTGCGTGAAGGGGTCATCGATTTCATCGCCACCGATCATAGCCCCGCTCCACCCGCGCTAAAACACATCGACAGCGGCAACCTGCAAAAGGCCTGGGGTGGCGTCTCCTCCCTGCAACTATCTCTCCCCGTTGTATGGACCGCTGCCCGGCAACGCGGCTTTGGCCCAAACGACATCGCGCGCTGGCTTTCCACCGCGCCCGCCAAACTCGCCGGCCAGTCTGCTTGCCGCGGAACGATCGCCCCCGGCCGCCGCGCCGATCTCACCGTGTGGGACCCGGACCGGTCCTTTTTCGTCGACCCGCAAACCCTCTTTCATAAACATAAAGGAACTCCTTATGCCGGCGCGCAACTTTTCGGCGGCGTGGTACAGACTTGGCTCAACGGCGAAAGGGTGTTTGACAAAGGCGCTATTCTGCCCCCCCGGGGAAGCAGTATCTGCCAAAACCGGATAACTACCCTCCACACATGATCGACCGCGCCCGGCATATCATCAGCCGCATCAACCGCCTCGCCGCCATCAGCGAGGACGACAAGGGCATCACCCGCCGCTATGGCACACCCGCGGCCATCCAGGCCGGAAAAATCGTCATCGAATGGATGCAGGCCGCCGGCCTCCAAACCCGTGTCGACGCGATCGGCAACCTATACGGCCGCCGGCCTGCCGCCGATCCCAATGCGAAGACCCTGGTCATCGCTTCTCATCTCGATACCGTTGTCAATGCCGGGCGTTGGGACGGCCCCCTCGGCGTGCTCACCGGTCTTGACATCCTCGAGTCCCTCGACCGGCAAAACATACACCTTCCCTTCCACATCCAACTCATCGCCTTCTGCGACGAAGAAGGTGTTCGCTTCCATACGACCTATCTCGGCAGCAAGACCTTCGCAGGCAGTCTCGAACCGGCGACCCTGCAACGCACCGACGAACAGGGCATCACACTGGAACAGGCCATCCGGGCCATCGGTGGCAACCCCGATGGCCTCGCAGCGGAAGCCTTTCCCAGGGAGCAATTGCTGGGCTATTTCGAACTGCATATCGAACAGGGTCCCGTCCTCTGGGAAAAGAATATCCCCGTCGCGCCGGTCACCGCCATCGCCGGACAGATCCGCGCGGAACTACACTTCACCGGCGAAGCCGGCCACGCCGGGACCGTTCCGCCCGCTATGCGCCGCGACGCACTCTGCGCCGCCGCCGAATTCATCCTCGGGACCGAAAACCTCGCCCGCGCCTCCTCTCAACCGCCGACACCCCCCCAACCGCCGCCCACCCAACCATCCGCCGCCTCCTTCCTCGCCACCGTCGGCAAACTCTATATCCCCAACCCGGCCTCGAATGTGATCCCGGGCGAAACGACCCTCAGCCTGGATATTCGCAGCGCTGACTCCGCCACCCTCGAAAGAGCCCACCAACAACTGCGTACCCTCGCCGAATCCCTTGCAAAAAAACGCGGCCTAACCCTGACCTGGAATCTCATCCAGTCCTCCAACCCCGTCACCTGCGACGACCGGATGACCCGCCTGCTGGCCGACACGATCCGTGCCGCCGGCTATGAACCCCTGCCCCTGGTCAGCGGCGCAGGCCACGACGCCGTACCCATCTCCGCCATAGCCGCCGTCAGCATGCTCTTCGTCCGCTGCTACAAGGGGATCAGCCATAACCCGCTCGAAAACGTGGAAACGGAAGACCTGGCAGCCGCCATCGCCGTCGCCGAAAATTTTATCCTTAACTTGTCAGAAATAGCAACCCATGGAGATTTCCGCACTAACCCGCTCGGTCGTTAAGAAAAGCCATGCCCTGATCAGCCCCGATGGCTATATCAACAGTGTCATCCCGGGGTGGACGGACTGTACGGTCAATGTCATCGTCAGCAGGGAAATGGGCGCCCGCTTTTCCCAAATGCTCATCACCTGCCGCTCCGGCGCCGTCCTCAAAGGACATACCCAACAGGTACAAACATTCTTTTATATCGTCAGTGGTACGATCACCGCCACTATCAACGGCACGACAAAGACGCTCTCGCAAGGGCACTATGTCTACGCCCCCGAATGGCTGGAGTATCTTTTCCAAAATGCAACCGAAGGCGCCCAGCTGCTGACCTTCCACAAGACCTACGAACCCCTCGAAGGCGTATCCGTACCGGACACGCTCTTTGGCGACGCGGCGGCCATCCCTGCCAACGAATATCTCGGCGACCCGGCTCTCCGTCTGCAGATACTCCTGCCCGACGATCCCGCCTTCGATATGGCCGTCAATATTTTCACCTATGACCCCGGCGGCCATCTGCCGCTGGTAGAGACCCATATCATGGAACATGGTCTCCTCTACCTTCAGGGACAAGGGGTCTACCGGCTCGACCAGGATTGGTACCCGGTAAAAAAAGGCGATTGCATCTGGATGGCCCCCTACTGTCAGCAATGGTTTACCGCCATGGGAAAGGAACCCGCGGTATATATCTATTACAAGAACATAAACCGCTTCCCGTTGGGATGATGCTTTATACACTAAATAACCTTGACGACGCGGCGCGATCTGCCGCCCTGCAACACTGCTGCGGCAGCAAGAACTGGGTGGACAAGATGCTCGCCGGCTTCCCCTTCGCCGATACCCCGGCAATATTCGCCGCGGCGTCCGATGCCTGGCATGCCTGCGGCCCCGCCGACTGGCTCGAAGCCTTCAGCCATCACCCGGCCATCGGCGCAACCACCACCGATACCACAGCCGCCGCCGAACAATCGGGGACCACCAACGCCTCCACCGAAACCCTCACCGCGCTCGCCGCCGGCAACAAAGCCTATCAGCAGCGGTTCGGCTACCTCTATATCGTCTGCGCCACCGGCCGTGCCGCCAGCGAAATGCTCGCCAACCTGGAGGCTCGGCTAAGCAACAGTCCGGAAGTTGAACTTCGCATAGCCATGACCGAACAGGAAAAGATCACCCTCCTCCGCCTCCAAAAACTTCTCTCATGAGCACCGTCAGCACTCATATCCTCGACATCGCCCGCGGCCGGCCCGCCGCCGGGGTCACCGTCATCCTCCGTAGCGACGACCGGGAGTTCGCCCGGGCCCGCACGGACACCGATGGCCGCATCACCGCCTGGACACCCAACCCGGACCCTAACGCAGCCGATCCCGTCGCTACCCGGCTAACCCCCGGCCTCTACACGCTCCGCTTCGAAACAAAACGGTATTTCGACACCCAGGCCCTGGCCACGCTCTATCCCTTCATTGAGATCCACTTCGAACTGGGCGCCGACACTCACTACCATATCCCATTACTTGTAAGTCCCTGGGGCTATTCCACCTACCGGGGATCATAAATCGCAATGTCATGAACCTGTCCATAAACGACAACGAAAAAGAAAGTCTTCTGGCTTCCCTCGGGGCCGCCAACCTGGCCTTTCAGCGCAACTACCCCGGCGACCGGCCCGACCGCCAGCCCGTACACACCGTCTACGGCGGCGCCAATCTGTTCAAAAGCGATACCTGTCCGCGAATGGGGGAAACGGCCCTGAAGAACCTGCACACCTACGCGCCCAACTTCACGGAATTCGCCCGGGCCCTTGGCCTCGAAGGACAGGAATCCCTTCCCCATACCGGTGCCGAAACCCAGGCCCTCGATCAAAAATTGCAACTCCTGCCCGAAGACCAGCGACGCAAGGAAAAAGCCTGGCTTCCCTGGACCGTTTATCACAAGGTCATCCGGAAACTCGAAACGGAACCCGTCGAAGACTTCCGCATCGACTTTGAAGACGGCTATGGCAATCGCCCCGACGACGAAGAGGATGCCACCGCCATCGCTGCGGCAAGGGAACTGGCCGCCGCCATGCGCAATAAGTCCCTTTCCCCCTTCATCGGCATCCGCATAAAACCCTTTACCGAAGATCTGAAGGTCCGTAGCGTCCGGACCCTCGATCTCTTCCTCACGGAACTCCTCCAACAAACAAAAGGCGCCCTTCCGGATAACTTCATCGTCATGTTGCCAAAGGTGACGATCCCCGAACAGGTCAGCACCCTCGTCCGCTTGTTCCGCCTCATCGAAACGACAAACCGGCTTCCCGAGAGCACGCTGAAGATGGAGACCATGGTGGAAGCTACCCAGATCATCATGGACGAAGAAGGACGCAACCCGCTCTTCCGTATCATCAAGGCATCCGAAGGCCGCTGCGTTGCCGCCCACTTCGGGACATACGATTACACGGCTTCCTGCGGCATCACCGCGCGATATCAGACCATGGCCCACCCGGTCTGCGACTTTGCCCACCACATGACAAAGGTGGCCCTGGGGGGCACCGGCATCTGGCTCTCCGACGGAGCGACAAACGTGATGCCCATCGGCCCGCACCGCGGTGACAACCTCAGCTTCGAGCAGCAACAGGAGAATCGTGCATCGGTGCACAAGGCCTGGCGGACAGGTTTCGGTCATACCATGCATTCCCTGATCAACGGGTTCTATCAGGGATGGGATCTCAACCCGGCACAACTCCCGATGCGTTACGCCGCTACCTATACGTTCTTTCTCAGTAGCCTGGAAGATGCCACTCATCGACTGAACACCTTCGTTCAGCGCAGCGCCATCTCCACGCTTACCGGGGATATCTTCGACGACGCAGCCACGGGTCAGGGATTGCTCAATTTCTTCCTCAAAGCGATGAACTGCGGTGCCATCGAAGAAAAGGAAGTCCTTGCCACGGGCCTCTCGCTCGATGAGATCCGTAGCCGCAGCTTCCTCCAAATTTTAAAGGGGAGGAGACGGAATGCATAACTTTTTTCAGTATCTTCCTGATGTATGCATTTGTCACCAAGAGAAACGGAAGGACTGCTGCTTTTCCTCGCGGGTGAGCTCGCCGAAAAACGGCTGGCCCGCGGCTTGAAACTAAACTATCCGGAAGCCATCGCCCTCATCTCTTCCCGGCTGCAGGAGGCTGCCCGGGATGGCAGGTCGGTGGCGCAACTCATGCAATACGGGGCCACCATCCTCACCCGCAACGACGTAATGGAAGGCATCCCCGAAATGGTGCAGGAGATCCAGATCGAAGCCACCTTTCCCGATGGCACCAAACTCGTCACCGTACACGATCCCATCCGATGATTCCCGGAGAATACATATTAGCGAAAGACGCCATCATTTGCAACGCAAACAGGCGCATCGCATCCATCACCGTTATCAACAAGGGTGACCGACCCGTACAGATCGGCTCGCATTTTCATTTCTACGAGGTCAACCGAGAGATGGACTTTCCCCGCGAAAGGGCCCTTGGCATGCGCCTCAATATTCCCTCCGGCACAGCCGTTCGTTTCGAACCTGGCGAGGAAAAGGAGGTCGAACTCGTGGAACTCGGCGGGGCCAAATGCGCCATCGGCTTTAACAATCTCGTCAATGGACCCACTGCAGGCCCCGCCTCCGACCCCTTTACCGGCCCGCCTCAAAAACCGCAAAGCCTATGAGCCTGTCCATCAACCGGACCAAATACGCGAATCTCTATGGGCCTACCACAGGGGATAAGGTCCGGCTCGCCGATACCGATCTCTTCATCGAGATCGAGCGGGATCACACCGTCTATGGTGATGAGATAAAATTCGGCGGCGGCAAGACCATCCGCGACGGCATGGGCCAGTCTGCCACCGCCACCCGCGACCAGGGCGTCCTCGACCTCGTGATCACCGGCGTCATCATCATCGAATACTGGGGCATCGTAAAAGGGGATATCGGCATAAAAGATGGGCGGATAGTTGGCATCGGCAAGGCCGGCAATCCCGATACCATGGACGGGGTGGACAAGGACATGGTCATCGGCGCCTCCACCGAAGTCCATGGTGGCAACGGCCTCATCGCAACCGCCGGCGGGATCGACACGCATATCCATTTTATCTGTCCCCAGCAGATCGACCATGCCCTCTACAGCGGCATCACCACCATGATCGGCGGCGGCACCGGGCCCGCCGATGGGACCAACGCCACCACCGTCACCCCAGGCGCCTGGAATATCCATAAAATGCTCGGCGCCGCTGAGGCCTTTCCCATGAATCTCGGTTTTCTCGGCAAGGGCAACTGCGCCACCGAAGCGCCACTCGAAGAACAGATCCTTGCGGGGGCTGTTGGCCTCAAGATCCACGAGGACTGGGGCGCCACACCGGCCACCATCGACGCTTCGCTAAAGATCGCGGACAAACACGATATCCAGGTCGCCATCCATACCGATACCCTCAACGAAGCCGGCTTCCTCGAACGAACGCTTGAAGCCATCGCCGGTCGGGTCATCCATACCTATCATACCGAAGGCGCCGGCGGCGGTCATGCCCCCGACATCATCCGCGCGGCCATGTTCCCCAATATCCTGCCTTCTTCGACAAATCCGACAAGACCCTATACCGTCAACACCATCGATGAACACCTCGACATGCTAATGGTCTGTCACCACCTCAGCCGGTCGATCCCCGAGGATGTCTCCTTCGCGGATAGCCGCATCCGGCCCGAGACCATCGCTGCCGAGGACATCCTCCACGACATGGGTGTCTTCAGCATGATGAGCTCCGACTCCCAGGCCATGGGCCGCGTCAGCGAGGTGGTCTTGCGCACCTGGCAAACGGCCGACAAGATGAAAAAACAACGGGGTGCCCTGCCCGAAGACGCCGGCAGGGACAACGACAACTTCCGGGTAAAACGCTATGTCGCAAAATATACCATCAACCCCGCTGTTACCCATGGCATCGCCGAATATGTCGGCAGCCTCGAGAAAGGCAAAATGGCCGATCTCGTGCTCTGGAAACCTGCCCTCTTTGGAGCAAAGCCCGAGATGATCATCAAAGGTGGAATGATCATCGCATCAAGAATGGGCAATCCCAACGCGAGTATCCCCACCCCGCAGCCGGTCATTTATCGGCCTATGTTCGGCGCCTTCGGCCAGGCCCTGCAACACACCTGCGCCACCTTTGTTTCGCAGCTGTCACTCGACAAGGGCGTGATCGGCAACTACGGCCTTCAAAAGCAGTTGCTGCCGGTCCGCAATTGCCGTTCGCTGACAAAGCGCAGCATGATCCACAACGATCAGACCCCTGTTATCGGCGTCAACCCCGAAACCTACGAGGTAACCGTTGATGGCCGGGCGATCACCTGCGAACCGGCAAAGGAGCTTGCGCTGACCCAACGTTATTTTTTATTTTAAACTTTCATCCGGCTATCACCATGCTCATCCAGGAAAAAATAGGCCACCTCGCCGACTTCGCCACCGGCGATCGGGTCATCGACCCGCTGCCTGTCGAATGGTATGAGACGACCAAACGCATCCTTCGCAAGCCGACCCGCGGCGGCCGCGACATGGCCCTGCGTTTCCTTAGGGAAAGTCCAGCCCTCGCCGATGGCGACATTCTCTACGTGGATCACCGGTTCATCATCGCCGTCGAGATCCTGCCCTGTGATGCAATGACTATAAAAATGACCGGCCCGCCTGCCATCGCCGCGGCTTGTTACGAGATCGGCAACCGTCACCTGCCCCTCTTTATAGAAAAGGATGAACTCCTTGCGCCCTTCGAAGAACCCCTCCTTCGCTGGTTGACGGCAAGCGGCTACAACCCCGTCCGGGAACAGCGAAAACTACTCTATCCCTTGCGCTCCACCATCGCTGCCCATGTTCATAGCGATGGCGGAAACAGCCTTTTCTCTAAGATCCTCCAAATAACCACCCCCCGCCCATGAATCATCTTCTAAACCTCCTCCAACTCAGCGACCCCACTCTGCCCATCGGCAGTTATGCCCATTCCGGCGGTCTCGAAACGTATGTCCAGCAAGGGATCGTTCACGATCCCCCTACCGCTTACGGATGGATCACACAAATGCTCGCCACTAATATTCGCTATACCGACGCCGCCCTTCTCAACCTGGCCTATGAAGCAAGCCGCGTCAATAATTACATCCGGCTCGCCGAACTCAATACGCTGGCCGAAGCCCTCAAGCTCCCCAAAGAAATTCGTGAATCCAGCCTCCTTCTCGGCCGTCGCCTCCTGACGATCTTCACCCCTCACCTGGCCGAGACACCACCGGCCCCCTCCGAGGGCCAGGCCGTTCCAACCCGGCCAGGCACAAACCTCCACTACGCGCTCGCCTTCGGTTACTGCGCCGCCAACCTCGGCCTCTCCCTCGAAAACACCCTCACCGCCTTCTACTACAACACCGCCACCTCCATGGTAACAAACTGCGTCAAACTCATCCCCATCGGCCAGCACGACGGCCAGCGCATCCTCTTCAGCCTCCACCCCCTGATCCGCGATCTCATCGGAAAAAGCCTCCACCCTGATGAAGAACTCATCGGGATCTGCTGCGCCGGCCTCGACATCCGCTGCATGCAACACGAACAACTGTACTCACGATTATACATGTCATAAAATGAACGAAAGAAACTATATAAAGATCGGCATCGCCGGCCCCGTGGGCTCCGGCAAAACCGCACTCATCGAACGCCTCACCCGCCAACTGTTAAGGGAATACAGCCTCGCCGTCATCACAAACGATATCTATACAAAAGAAGACGCCGAATTCCTCACACAGCACAGCCTCCTGCCACCCCAACGCATCATCGGGGTCGAGACCGGCGGCTGTCCCCACACCGCTATCCGCGAAGACGCCAGCATGAACCTCGAAGCAGTGGAAGAGATGGCCCGCCGTTTTCCGGAAGTGAAGCTGATCTTTATCGAGAGCGGCGGCGACAATCTCTCCGCCACCTTCAGCCCCGACCTTGCCGATCTCAGCATCTTCGTCATCGACGTCGCTGAAGGCGACAAGATCCCCCGCAAAGGGGGGCCCGGCATCACCCGCAGCGATCTGCTCGTGATCAATAAGATCGACCTGGCCCCCTATGTCGGCGCCAGCCTGGAGGTCATGGAGCGCGACGCCCGCAGGATGCGTCGCGGCGCCCCCTTCATCTTTACGGATCTGATGAGCCTCGAAGGCCTCGATAGCGTCATCGGCTGGATAAAAAAATATGCGCTGCTGGAAGAGACCGCGGAACCAAAACTCTGGCGATGAATTCCACCGTGCAAATCCATATTACCACACGCAACGGGATCAGCCGCCTCGCATCGGCCTGGTTCAACCCCCCTTTCAAGATAGCGAACATCACCGAGGACAAAAGCGATCCTGCTCTCCATCTTATGCTGATGTGTTCCTCGCCCGGCATTCTCGACGGCGACACACAAACGCTGAACGTCACTCTCGATGCGGGCAGCCGGCTGGAATTGCATACGCAATCCTATCAGCGGCTGTTCACCATGAAGACCGGTGCCACTCAATCCATGGAGGTCGACATCGGCGAAGGTGCCCGTTTTGTCTGGCTGCCGCATCCTGTCGTTCCCCACACCGGCTCGATCGTTAAATGCCGCAACAGGATAGTTCTCGCCGAAAAGTCCCAACTCATCTGGGGCGAGGTCCTCACCTGCGGCCGCAAACTCAGCGGCGAGGTATTTACACTCTCCGTCTATCACAGCCGAACGGAGGTCTTCATCCACCACCGCCTTGCCCTGCTGGAGAACCAATATCTAAATCCGGCGGCTCTTCCTGTAAACGCCTTGGGACAACTCGAAAATTACACGCACCAGGCCTCGCTCATTACCACCGGGACCGACAGCCGCTCAGCCATCGAGTCCTTCCTGGCCGATCAACCCGGCATTCTCGCCGGCATAACGACCGGACCAGCCGGCCTCCTCGTCATCCGGCTCCTCGGCCATGCCGCGGAGCGACTGCATGGCACGCTGAAAGCCATCGCCCATCTCATCCAAAATCCCTTGCCCCAATGTCAGCCGAGCTAAACCTCCTCCTCACCGCTGCCGTCACGGTCGCCTGTCTCCACACGGTGACGGGTCCCGATCATTATCTTCCCTTCATCGCACTCAGCAAGTCCCGCAGCTGGTCCCTCCCCAAAACGCTTTTCTGGACGATCGTCTGCGGCTGCGGCCACGTGTGGAGCTCGGTTCTTCTGGGACTCGGCGGCGCAGCCATCGGCTGGTCTCTGTCAAAAGTAAAAGGATTGGAAAATATCCGCGGCGGCGTCGCGGGCTGGGCCATGTTGGGCTTTGGCCTCGTCTACGGCATCTGGGGACTCATCCGCGCTCACCAGAACAAACGGCATAAGCATTTCGATCTACACCCCGACGGCAGCGTCTATGTCTACGATCACAAACACGGCGAAACGGTACGTCCGCAGGACAGACATAGGGTCACTCCCTGGGTACTTTTCATCGTCTTTGTGCTCGGCCCCTGCGAACCCATGATCCCCCTGCTCTACTTCCCCGCCGCAAAAGCCTCCTGGACCGGCATGCTCACCCTCATCCTCGTCTACACCTCCTTCACCCTCGCCACAATGGCCGGCATGGTCCTCGCCGGCTTCTACGGCCTCCACTTCCTGAAGACGGAAAAACTCGAACGCTGGGTCCACGCGCTTGGCGGCCTGACCCTCTTTCTCTGCGGCGCCGGAATGGTCTTTATAGGCTGGTAACTTACTTTTGGAATAGCATGATCAACAGGATCACGACCACGATCGCCGCGATCACCGCAAGCGCGATCTTTGCCGCGCTATACGGCCGCTCGCCGACCACTTCACCGGTACAGGCATTCACCGTAAAGTGGTACACCTTGTTATTGTATTTATACGTACTGATCCACGCAGGCAACATAACATATTTCAAACCGACATCACGATAATCAGTATTAATGCTTTCGATCATCTGTTCGTCTCCACCAATGTCCTCGGACACAACATGCCTTATCACGGGCTGCATCCGCCGCTTGGCCTCTTCCAGTCCTTTCTCGGGGTCCACCTGGAACAGCTCGCTCCGGAACCCGCTCACATATTGCTCGTTATAGCGCACCAGCGCCTCCAGCTTCCACGGCTCCAGCCGGTTGGCCACATCCTGCGGCAGCGAATGGCTCGCCGAGATCAACACATCGTTGAATTCGTAACCTACTGTCCCGCTCACCGGCGTCCAGGCAGTCCGGCGCACCTCCCGTGTCTGCTCGACGGTATTGCCGTCGTCGTCCGTCTCGGTATAGGTTTCCGTTACATAATAGTAGTCGCCGCGCGCCCCCGCATAATCGGAGATCGTTTCGGCATCATAGCTCCAGTGAGGAATATAGATGCCCTTGAATTGCCGCCCATCCCCGCTCACCATTTTGGTCAGGTCCGAAGGCGCCCACCAAAGCCGCTTCAGCCAGGCCCGGAAATCCTCCAGCGCCTTGTTCTGAGGAACGATAAAAGGTAGGATATAATGCGGGCGCACTATTGCCCGGTTCTGCGCCTCGCTCAGCACAAGCGGGCTCGCACAGAACACACAGGTATCGCTGTTCACTTCGGGGGGTAGGGTAGTGGAGGCCCCGCAGTTCTTACAGGTAACCACCCGAGCCGTCTGCGCCGCCGACCCTCCATTCATGGAAGAGATAAACGCCGCATATGCCACCGGCGTCACCGGCCCGGTATCCGTGTCGGCGATCTCATTGGAAGCGCCGCAATACTGGCAGGTCAGATGATGCGTTCCCGGGGCGAATTGCAGCGTGGCGCCGCAGCTGCTGCACTGCAACGTATTCACCGTCGCAACGGTTTGTTCCATTCGAAATATTTATTGGTTGGGTAAAGGGGGCGGCATATTGCTGAAGATCGACGCCAGCTCCGGCACTGTATTGGCGGCCGCCCAGGCCGCCATTCCTTTTTTCCACACCTGGCTTTGCGCATTGATCGTCCCCGCGCCGGCCAGCTGTCCAAGCTGGTCCATTGTGTACGGACCCGCCTGCTTTCCGTCGATTGCTACAAAGAATGGCGTCGCTCCCGGTAAGGGCGGAGGTGCATCATTCCCCTGTACAGTATTATTGGCAAAGACATTCGCCATCTGCCCGCCGACGGCTACTCCCAGACCGGCGCCGACGCCCGCGCTCGCAAGCCCGCCCCCGCTCGGGTTCTTAGCCGCCTCCTCCATGGCATTGGCCGCCTGGAACTGCGCATACGCGCCCAGGTTACCGACGATGCCCATGCTGCTTCGCTTGTCCAGCGCCGCTTCCACTTCGGGGGGCAATGAGATATTCTCGATCAGAAACTTCGTCAGCTCCAGCCCCAGCTCCGTGAACTCGGGTTTTATCTTTTCGGTTATCTTCGCACTCACCTCGTCGTAATTGGCCGCCAGGTCCAGCACCGGGATCTTAACCTCCGCAATGGCGTCCATCCCCCGCGATACGGCCAGGTTGCGCAATTGCTCGTTGATGGCTTCCACCGAGAACTCGGGGTTGGTCGCCGCCACTTCCTTCAGGAACACTGCCGGATCTTTGACCCGGAAAGCAAAGCTGCCGAAAGCACGCAGCCGGATCGGCCCAAACTCAGCGTCCCGCAGCATGATCGGGTTCCTCGTCCCCCATTTCTGGTTGATATACTGCCGGCTGCTCACAAAAAACACATCCGCCTTGAACGGACTGTTAAAGCCGTACTTCCACCCCTTCAGCGTCGTCAGGATCGGCATATTCTGCGTCGACAGCGTATACATCCCCGGCTGGAAGACATCGGCGATCGCCCCCTCGTTCAGGAACACCGCCCACTGCGACTCCCGCACCGTGAGCTTGCTGTTCATCTTGATCTCGTTCTGATACCGCGGGAATTTCCAGACAATGGTGTCGTTGGTCGTGTCGACCCACTCGATGATATCGATAAACTCATTCCTGATCTTATCAAATAGTCCCATATGAAAAGTATTTAGAGCAGGATGAAAGTACTGATTTTTTCATTGACTTATCGCAAATCCCGCAAAAGCCAGGTCCTGGAATTTCTACAGGTGTTTTTGTTAATCTTTTCCCAACAAGGCAACCCAATCCGGTGAACCTGCATTCAGAGAAACAATGAGAATCACTTTGCTTCTTTCTCTGGTGATGCCCGCCCTCACGTGCCTCAGTCAGCCCGCCGGCTACCGCTCCATCGCCCTCACCGATTCCAGCCGCCGCTACGATCCCAGCGCCCATCCCGGCGATCCCCTGTATAATCGCCCTCTCGAGATCGATTGCTGGTACCCCGCCACATCGCCCACAGCAACCCCTATCCGCTTCGGCGAATTTCTCCGCCTCTTCGAACAGCGCGCCAACCGCTTCCAACAGGACACCTCCTATACCGGCCTCGCAGCCGAAACAGCCCAATACCTTTGCGCAGGGCTCGGCATAAAGGATACCGCAAAGCTCACAAACTCGCCAACCCACAGTTATCGAAATGCCCCAGCCCTCGCCAAACCCGCCCCCCTGATCCTCTACCTCTGCTCCTATAACGGCATGTGCTATGAGAACATTCCGCTCTTCGAAACCCTCGCCGCTCACGGCTATATCATCGCCTCCATCACTTCTGTCGGCCGCTACCCGGGCAATATGACCACGGACAGCGCCGATCTCCTCGAACAGGTGGCCGACGCCGCCTTCGCCCTCCGTTACTTCCATCAAGCAGGGCTCACCGATACGGGCAAACCAGGTCTCATCGGCTATAGCTGGGGCGGACTCGCCATCCTGCGACTTGCGCAACAAACCCCTGCCGCCGCCATCCTCTCCCTCGATGGTTCCGAAAGACACATCGCGTCGATCCTGCGTCCCGAAAGCCCTCATACCCCCTACGCCTATCTCGAAAGCGACGAGCAAAACGATCACCCCGCCGATTCCACCTTCGTCCCCCGCCCTACAAATTATTGGCGCTATCCCGGTTCCACCCATGAAGATTTCTCAGGCCTGCCCACCCTCGCGACCCACACAAACCCACCCTGGCTCCCGCTCGCAGTCAGTTGGTTCGATCACTATATAAAAGGCGCGCCCGCCACATTCCCCCCGAATTCCGTATACCCGGTCGTCAAAATTCAAACCACATTCGAGGCAAAGATTATCGACGAGGAAGGAACACCCCTGGCCTATCTCAACGTTGGCATCCCCGGTAAAAACCTCGGGACTGTCACCGGCGGGGACGGCAGCTTTTCCCTGACCATCGATCCGCAGTTGACCGGTGACAGCCTCCTGATCTCAGGCGTCGGCTATGAACCTAAGACCCTCCCGTTGAAAAGAATTCCCAAAACCATCACTCTGCGTCGTCACACCAAAACCCTTACCGAAGCCATCGTCACCGCAAAAAGTTCAAAAACCAGGACGCTTGGGAACAAGACCACCTCTCGCTTCATGAGCGTAGGCTTCCCCCTGCGCTTCCTCGGCGCCGAAATAGGCATCCGCATCCACCTGGGTAAGCACCCCGTACGACTGAAGAGCTTTCATTGTACGGTTTCCGACAGTCGCGTCGACACCGCGCTCTTCCGGCTGAATATCTATTCCCTCCAAACCGGCGCGCTCCAAAACATGCTGCAACAAAATATTTTCCTGCCCGTAGGCAAACGCACCGGCGATTATTCCGTCGACCTCACCGGCCAACACCTCACGCTGAACGGCGATATCCTCGTCTCCCTCGAGCTGATCCGCGGCTCCTTCACCGCCAATGCCACCCCCGGCGCGCTCTTTTTCTCCGCCTCGCTCCTCCATTCCGCCACCTGGCGCCGCCAAACCAGCCAGGCCGAATGGAAAAAAGCCGGCGCCATCGGCGTTGGCTTCAACATCGAAGTGCAATAAAGTCGTAAATTGTCAGGATTATGCACCGCGCGCCGATCAATATCATCCTCATCGTCCTCGCCATCAACTTTATCCTGGACGTCTATGTCTTCAACGGCCTCAAAACGCTGACAAAGACATGGCGCCCCCGCCGCCAACGCATCGTCAGATGGGGTTATCTTATCATAACACTTGGCCTCACCGCCCTGCTTCTGCTCAACATCGGCAGCCTGCGTACCGCAAAAGGCATGATCCCTTACTATGAATGGGTGCTCAGTCTCTTCCTTACTCTTTTGATTAGTAAAATATTCTTCTCTGTCATCCTCCTCCTTGGCGATACGGGCCGCGGCATCGCCGGCATCGTCAACAAGGTCAACCCGAAACACAAAGGCCCCGCCATCCCCTCCCGCCGCCGGTTCATCAGCCAGGCCGCCACCGTCTTCGCCGCCATCCCGTTCGGAAGCTTCCTCTATGCCATGCTGGAAGGGAAATATGATTATCGGGTACACCGCGAAACACTCTATTTCGACGATCTCCCGCCGGCGTTCGACGGCTTCACCATCACCCAGCTCTCCGACATCCACTCCGGCAGCTTCGACAGCGCCCACGGCGTCCAAAAAGGTATCGACCTCGCCAAAGCCCAGAACAGCGATCTCTTCGTGTTTACCGGCGATCTCGTCAACAACGCCGCCTGGGAGATCGAACCCTGGCTGGGTCGCTTCGGCTCCATAAAAGCGCCCCATGGCCAATTCTCGATCCTCGGCAACCATGACTACGGCGATTATATTGAGTGGAACAGCGAACAGGAAAAAGCGGAGAACCTGGAAAAACTAAAAGGCCAGCACAAAGTGCTCGATTACCGCCTGCTGCTGGATGAACATGTCTCCATAGAAAAAGAAGGTCAGAAGATCACCCTCCTCGGTGTGCAGAACTGGGGCCGCGGTTTTAAACAACTCGGTGACCTCGAAAAAGCCCTCGAAAACGTCGACCCCAACGATTTCAAGATCCTCCTCTCGCACGATCCTACGCACTGGGAAGAAAAGGTCCGCTATCACCCGACCCGCATCCATCTCACCCTCTCCGGCCACACCCACGGCGCTCAGTTCGGCGTCGAGTCGGGCAAACTTCGCTGGAGCCCCGTCCAATACCGCTATCTCGACTGGGCCGGCCTCGCCCACGACAACGGCCGCTATCTCTACGTCAACCGCGGCTTCGGCTTCCTCGCCTTCTCCGGCCGCCTCGGCATCTGGCCGGAAGTCACCGTCATCACGCTAAAGCGTAAGGCTTAAGTCCTGGCGGATCACGAAAGCTCGATCCACACCGGCGCATGATCGCTCGACTTCTCCCAACCCCTTACCTCTTTATTCACGCCCGCCGCGGTCAACCGCTTAGCCACCGCCGATGACAGCAAAAAATGATCGATCCTCAATCCCGCATTCCGCCCATAGGCATTCCGGAAATAATCCCAAAAAGTATAAATGATCTCGTTCGGATACAAATGCCGCACTGCATCCGTCCAGCCCTGCGCCACCAACGTATGAAAAGCCGCCCGCACCTCCGGCCGGAACAGCGCATCATCCACCCACTTCTCAGGCTTATAAACATCCTTCTCCGTCGGCATCACATTATAATCCCCCGTCAGCACCACCGGCTTCCCCGATTCCAGCAAGGCCGCCGCATGCAAGGTCAGCCGCTCGAACCACTTCATCTTATAATCAAATTTCGGCCCCGGCGCCGGATTTCCATTCGGCAAATACAGGCAGCCGATAACGATCCCGTCGATCGAAGCCTCGATATACCGGCTATGCGTATCCTCATCATCGCCCGGCAATCCCCGCCGAACCTCCACCGGCTTCCCGCTCCGCGCCAGGATCGCCACCCCGTTCCAACTCTTCTGCCCATGCCAGATCGCATGGTATCCCGCTGCACTTATCTCCGCTTCGGGGAATTTCTCCTGCGGCGCCTTCAACTCCTGTAAACAAACGATATCGGGCTTGGTCTCTCCCAGCCAGCGCAACAGCACCGGCAGCCGCGCCCCGATCCCGTTGACATTATACGTTGCTATTTTCATGGAATCCCTTTCCGTAAAGCTATCGAAAAAAAGTCACCTCCTGCATCCTCCCGCACTACGCCACATCCACAACGATCTTCCCCTTCGCTTTCCCCTCCTCTTGCGCCGCATACGCCGCTTCCACCGTGGCCAACCGGTACCCCGTAGGGTCCACCAACGGCCGTAACCTGCCCGCCGCCACGAGCGCGGCTGCCTCCCGCAACATCTCCCCATGATGCTCACGGCCTTCACCCGAGATCAGCGGGTACAGCGTGAACACCCCCGAATAAGTCGCCCCACGGAAAGACAATGGCGCCAGCGAATGCGTCCCCCAGCCCAGGATAGTGACTACATGCCCGGTATATCTCTTCGCCTGTAAAAAGGAAGCATTCAGGTTCTCTCCACCCAACGTATCAAAGACAATGTCAAATCCCTTCCCGTTCGTCCATTGTTGCACATAGTCCACAGGCGAAACCGAAGTATAGTCGATCGCAACCGCACCGTAACTTTCGATCAGTGTGGACCGCTCCGGCCGCACCGTCGCATAGACGGTCGCCCCCTTCGCCACCGCCAGTTGTACGGCAAGATGACCGACCCCGCCCCCGCCACCATGCACCAACACCGTTTTCCCCGGCCCCACCCGCGCACGATCGACAAGCCCCTCCCACGCCGTAATGATCGCCAACGGCATCGCCGCCGCCTCGCGAAACGACAACGCCCGCGGCTTCAAAGCCAGCAACCGCGCATCCGCAGCCTGGTACTCCGCGAGCGAACCCGGGATCCCCGCGATCCCGCCGGTCATCCCATATACTTCATCTCCAATCGAAAATCCGCCGACGCCTTCCCCGACCGCCTCCACAACACCTGCCATATCGATCCCCAGGATCGCCGGCAACCTCGGTTCCGCATGCGCGGCCTTCCCGGCCTTGATCTTCACATCCAATGGATTGATTGCGCTCGCCTTTACGGCAACCAATACCTGCCCCGGACCGGCAACGGGCCTTTCCATCTCCTCAAGAACAAAAGGAGTATCGTATTTTTTCAGAACAACGGCTTTCATGCATCAAAGGTCCGGCAAAACCCCATCCGGCGCTTGTCGCTTTCGACGTTTATCATGTACTTTTTAAATGGAAGCCTCTATTCAGACCTTCGCCTGGCTTTAATTCGCCAAGGAACCCACCCTCAATTGATCGAATGGACGGGTGTCTGTTGTTCTTTTGCAGACACAATCACCATTATTTTATTTTATGAAAACCATCCTCGCCACCCCCCGCCTCGCCCCAAACTCCTCCCTTTTTGCCTTTGAACCCAGCCAGAACCGGACCAAAGTATCCCTCCATCACCTGGTCGACCAATTGCTTATCGGCCTCCAGCCCCTCGCAATGCGACGCGATAACGTAGTCGTCAACGGGATTCCCGAAGGGATTTGCTTCATCGCCGAAGAAAACCTGCTCGCCTACGTGCTGTGGAACCTGGTGAGTGCCGTGATCAACAGCAAACAGAATGAGTGCATCTATGTTCGGATCCTTGTCGACGATGAGCGCACTTTTGTTGGCGTAAAGGATGCCGGCACCTATCTCTACCGCTTCCTCGCACCCGAATTCCGCAAAATGCAGCACGCCGCAACACAGATCGGCGCATCCATCGATCTTCATAATGACCACAACGGCAACGCCAATATCGTCGTCTCTATGTCCAACCGGCGATTAGCCGTCTAAAGCGCCCGCTGCAGCTGCTAACGGAAAAGGGGGTACATTAGGGGGACTCAACCCTGCTTTACCTATGTCCAAACGCCCAGCCATTATTTGCCTGCTCGCCGCCATCCTCATCGCCTGGCTCGCCATCCATCTCGATACGACCCCCGCGCGGGTCGATCCCAACCCCGTCGACACCGCCTTCTCCGAATCCCGGTCCATGGCCCATATGCGCGAGATCGCAAAGGCGCCGCACCCGATCGGCACCCCGGCAAACGCCGCCGTTCGCCGGTACATCGTCAATACCTGCGCACAACTGGGACTCGACACGTCCATCCAGCGCGCGACCACGGCAAACCGCGTAAGAAATGGAGTGGTGGCCTCCAGTGTCTATAATATCGTCGCCCGGCTGAAAGGTACGGGCAGCAGCAAGACCCTGCTCATCGCCGCACACTATGACTCCCAGCCCAACGCTATTGGCGCCGGTGACGACGGCTCCGGCTGCGCCGCCATGCTGGAAACCATCCGCGCTCTCAAGGCCGGTACTCCGCTGAAGAACGATGTTCTCTTCCTGTTCACCGATGGCGAAGAGGAAGGCCTCCTCGGCGCGGAAGCCTTCGTCCGCGATAACCCGCTGCTGAAAGAGGTGGGGATGATGCTGAATTTTGATGCCCGGGGCGACGCTGGCCCTTCCCTCATTGCCGAGACGAATGAAGGCAACGGCTGGGTCATCGCTGGGTATGCCCGGAGCAAAACGCACCACAATGCCTCCTCCCTGAATTATGAGATTTACAAGCTCCTGCCCAACAGCACCGACTATACGCCATTCAAGGCCGCCGGCATCCCCGGTCTCAACAGCGGCATCATCGACGGGTTCGTACACTATCACAGCATGACGGACCGCCCCGATGACATCGATCCCAATTCGCTGCAGGAAGAAGGAGATAATATGCTCGCCGGAGCGCGCTATTTCGGCAATGTCGGGATCCGCGATACAAAGACGCCCGATCACACTTATTTTAATATCATCGGCGGCTGCTTCGTCCACTATCCCGCCGCCGCGAACATCTACTTCCTCATCCTCACCAACATTTTGTTGATCATCGGCCTGGTTATGGGATTCTCGGCAAAACAAGTACGCTTCCGGGGCCTTCTCGTTGGATTTCTGGCCCTCCCCCTGACCCTGCTGATCTGCTACTATCTCAGCCACTGGACCCTCGGTGGCATCCGCTCCGCCACGCCGCTTTACCTGGGTTACTATGCCAATTCCTATCATCCCTATTATTTTTATTTCGCCCTCGCCGCCCTTGGGGTCACCGTCTATACTCTCATCTGGCGCTGGCTTCTCAGCCGGTTCAGCATGCCATCCCTGCTCGCGGGAGCATTGGTCATTCTCGTCGCACTGCTCGATGGACTCTATCTCCTCATCCCGACCGCCATCTTCTTTCTCTGCTTCCCCCTCCTGGTTCTGCTCACCGGCGGTATCTTCTCCTTCTTTCGCCGCGCAGGCTCCCCCGGCAATCCCTCCGCCGCCGGAAGCCCCGCCGCAATATCCGACACCCGCTTCTCACCCTCCGCCGCACCCGTCGCCCGCCGCCTCTCGACATCGCCCCTCACCGCCCTCATCCTCGGGATCCCCGCCATCCTCTTCCTGGCGCCGATGTGCTTCCTGTTCTTCGTCGTCTTCGATCTCCAACCCCAGGCCGCCGTCGTCCCCGCCCTCATCGCCCTGCCGCTCACCTGCGCCCTGCCGTTACTCTGTGTTGTCATACGTGAAACCCGCTGGTGGTTGCCTGCGGGTGCGTTTGTACTCTTCGTTATCTCCCTGACCCTCGGACTAGTCATTAACCGTCACACACCCGAAGAACCAATTAAATCCAATCTCAATTACATCATTGACGCAGACAGCAGCAAGGCCCGCTGGGTCTCCCTGATACCCACCGCCGATCGATGGAACAAACAATTCTTTCCGCAAGGGAAAAAAGTCTCCCCGGAAACGATCGTCCCCGGCGGCATCTATGGCCTTCCACAAATATTGACCGGCGACGCCCCGATGGCTGCTCAATCTATGCCCCAGATCACGATCCTCAAAGACAGCACCGACGGCAACCAACGCATCCTTTCCCTCCACTTCCAGGCGCGGGGCGCCAACTCGGTCCAGATCCGCTTCGACGCCGGCATAAACAGCATCCTCGTCGCAGGCCGCAAACCGTTACAAAACTCGAGGCAGGAACCCGCTCCCTACCGCCGGCTCGAATACTTTGGCATCCCCACCGAAGGATTCGATCTCGACCTGCAACTGGACCCTAAAGAAAAATTAAAACTCTCCACGATCACCCGTTTCATCGGTCTGCCCCATATTCAATCCTTTACCGGCTATCCACCGGGCACGATCCCCGGTCCGGAAGGCTACAGCAATGCGACCATTGTGATCAAAAGGGTGACACTATAAAACAAGTTAAAATAGTATCAACCGGCATGAGTCCGCCGTCTTATATTTGAGCCTGTATATCGTAAACTCCGCAATATGCGCACACTCATCCTGCTGATCGCTTGCCTTTCGTCCACTCTCGCCCATGCTAACCCCATCCCCGGCACCTTCGACTGCCACTCTCCCGACGGTACCGTCACCCTCCACGTAAGAGTCGGCACCGATGTCCAATGGTCAGCCGAACAGGACGGCCAACCCATCCTCCTCCCATCCGCCATCGCCCTTCATCTCGCCACCGGCGAAACCCTCGGCGAAAACGCAAAGGTCACGGGCGTCCAAACCCTGCCTATCGACAACTCATTCAACCCCATAAATTATAAGGAATCCTCGATCCGCGATCAATGCACCCAGCTCACCCTGACCTGCAAGGACGACTACGCCCTGGTCTTCCGCGTTTATAATGATGCCGTCGCTTATCGCTTCGTCACCAGGCGCAAGGGCGAGCTGATCGTAAAGAACGAAGACGCGAACTTCAACTTCGCCGCCGATGACAAAGCCTTTATCCCCATCCAATGGGACTACCGCCGCGGCAAGAATTTCAACTCCTCCTTCGAAGCCCTCTATCACGAGATCACCCTAAGTCAGTTCCCCAAGGACTCCCTCGCCTTCCTGCCGCTGCTCGTCGACATCGGCCAGAATAAAAAAGTAGTTATCACCGAAGCCGATCTCGACGACTACCCCGGCATGTACCTCCATCTCAACCAAACACAGCAGCCGCAAGCAGAGCCTGGACATTTCAACCTCAGCGGCGTCTATGCCCCATACCCCCTCGACGCCCAGCTCTACAGCATCAACTACATCCCCGGTAACCGCGCCGACTATATCGCAAAGACCGCCGGGACCCGCAACTTCCCCTGGCGCGTCATCGCCATCAGCCGTCAGGACAAAGAATTATTAAGCCAGAACATCGTTCAAAAGTTAGCCGCCCCCTCAAAGCTCGCCGATCCCTCCTGGGTCAAAACGGGACAAGTGGCCTGGGACTGGTGGAACGACTGGAACATCACCCACGTCGATTTCAAGGCCGGCATCAACACCGAAACGTATAAATATTACATCGACTTCGCCGCCGCCAACCACCTCCAATATATTATCATGGATGAAGGCTGGTCCAATGATCTCGATCTGCTGCAAATAAAGCCCGTCATCAACCTGCAGGAGATCATCGACTATGGAAAACAAAAGGGCATCGGCGTCATCCTCTGGGCCACCTGGTACGCCGTCAACCGTCAGAAGGATACCGTTTTTCCAAAATACGCCGCGATGGGCGTCAAGGGTTTTAAGATCGACTTTATCGATCGCGACGACCAGGTCGCTATCGCCTCCACCTACGCTATCGCCGAAACGGCGGCCAAATACAAACTCCTCGTCGATTATCACGGGACCTCAAAACCCACTGGCCTCTCCCGCACCTGGCCCAATGTCATCGGCTATGAAGGGGTGAAAGGTTTGGAGAACTTCAAATGGGCCGACGAGGACCAGCCTCGCTATGTCGTCAGCATTCCCTTCATCCGCATGTTGGCCGGACCTATGGACTATACCCCCGGCGCCATGCGCAACGCCACAAAAGCCACCTACCGGCCGGTCAATAACAACCCCATGGCAAAGGGCACCCGCTGTCAGCAGCTCGCCGAATACATCGTTTTCGACGCCCCGCTGCAGATGCTCTCCGATAATCCCACCATCTATAAAAGGGAACAGGAGTGTACGGACTTCATATCCAACATCCCCACGACCTTCGACGCGACCGTGCCGCTGGATGGAAGGGTAGGGGAGTGGCTCGCATTGGCTCACCGAAAAGGCAAGGATTGGTTCGTCGCCGCGATGACCGACTGGACGCCGCGGGAAGTCACCCTCGATTTCAGCTTCCTGCCCGAAGGCACATACGAAGCCGAGATCTTTAAGGACGGCGTCAACGCCGGCCGCGACGCCACCGATTATAAAAAGGAGATCATCCGCATCAAACGCGGTGACAAGCTCAAAATAGCACTCGCCCCCGGCGGAGGATGGGCGGCCCATCTCAAACCCGCCAACTAATTAAGTCCCCAATCTCAAAACTAGGCGGCTCTTAGACAAAGCGGCTGGAGAAATGTTTGCATTAGTAGAATACAAGTTTGTATATTTGTACTGTAAACTTTTCGAATGCTCACAAAAGATGCTATTAGTCAAATACTTATCTCTCAAAAAGAGAACCTCTTATTGAAAGAAAGTGGGTTAAAAAGAGAAGCTTTGCAAACCCTTCCGGACCTTTCTGCTTACGCAATGATCGTTTCCGGGATACGAAGATGCGGCAAAAGCACGCTTCTTTTTCAATTGCTCAAAGAGAGATACCCGGATGCTCTATACCTGAATTTCGAAGATCCTCGTTTATATGAATTTGAAATAAATGATTTTGTCAAGTTGGATGAAGTAATCCGGGAAAACCAAAATAAGGTATTGCTATTTGATGAGATTCAAATCATCGATCAATGGGAGCGATATGTTCGGCAAAAGCTGGATGAAGGATATAAATTGGTTATCACAGGCTCAAATGCCAGTTTATTGAGCCGGGAATTAGGAACCAAACTTACCGGCAGGCATATTACAAAAGAGCTTTTCCCCTTTTCCTTCCGGGAATTTAATTTATTCAATCAATTGGAAGCGTCACCGGATTCTTTGAGTCAATACCTTCATACTGGAGGCTTCCCTGAATATGTAAAACAACATGCAAATGAAATACTGAACTACATATTTGAAGATATACTGATCCGGGATATCGCGGTACGATATGGGATACGAGATGTCAAGACCCTTCAGCGCCTTGCCTTATACCTGATATCCAATGTGGGTAAGCAAATCACGGCCAACAGGTTAAAAAGTATGTTTGAAGTCGGCTCTACCAACACAATAACGGAATATCTTTCACATCTGGAAGGCAGCTATTTGCTTCAATTTATAGCGAAATTCGATTATTCGCTGCGTAAGCAAATGGTCAATCCCAGAAAAGTATATGCCATAGATACGGGTATGGTCAGTGTAAATTCAGGCTCATTTACGGAAGACAGTGGCAGATTGTTGGAAAACCTGGTCTATCTGCACCTGAGAAGAACCTACAGGGATATCTATTATTTCTCTGAAAAATACGAATGCGATTTTGTTGTTTTTGAAAAAGACACGATCCAGGAAGTCGTACAGGTTTGTTTTAACCTTAATGCTGACAATCTTAACCGGGAACTGAACGGCGTAATGGAAGCGCTTACATTTTTTAATAAGAAAGAAGGGAAGATCATCACGTTCCGGCAAAAGGATCGTTTTGAAAAAGAAGGACGGGTGATTGATGTAATTCCCTGTCATGAATTCTTGCAATAGCACTCCTTACTAAGGATATAAAAGAAAAGGCTGTATTCGCTCTGCCCACTCGTTGCCATGTGTATATTTCCGAATACTCTCCAAGTCCCCGGTCATCGCTGACTCAAACCAGCCCTCCGCCCCACGCACCCCAAGTAACAGATCGAGATGACCCAGGCCGCGCGGATTGACATGAGTAGGGTAGGGCGCCCATTCAAAAAAGTCGGGATGCAATTCCCGGATCAGGGCCAACAACAAACAACCAGTCTCCACCGGCCGGAACGCAGCCACATCGATCACATGCAGCATAACCCCCGCACATCTATACCCCGCATATTTCCCCTCCGCCGGCAAAAACTCCACCGCCCGCGCAACCACGCCGCAAGCACCCGCCGCAAAGCCGGCACAACCCATCCGCCGCCCAAACTCTTCCACCACCTTTCCCGCCCGCATCCAGGGCGCGCCCACCACGCGAAACGGCGTCGCCGTTCCCCGCCCCTCACTCAAATTCGTCGCCTCGAAAAGACAAAGCCCCGGATACAAAAGAGCCGACTCGAAAGAAGATATCGCCGGCGACAACGGCACAAAGGATCGCCCCACGGGAAAAAATCCCCTGTCCCAACCCAAACACTTTACCACTTCCAATTCGCAGCCGATCCCCCGGGTACGGTTAAAATAAGAAGCCAACTCCCCCAATGTACAACTATGTCTCACCGGTAACGCCCATCGCCCGATAAAGCTCCCACACCCCTCCTCATCCAACATCGGACCCTCCACCAACTCCATGCTCCCAGACAAAGGATTCGCCCGGTCCGCAACGACCAACGGCCGGCCAAACCCCGCGCAAGCCTCCAGCACATGCGTCATCGTCCACAAATAGGTATAAAACCGGCTCCCTACATCCGGGATATCAAAAAGGACAACATCCACATCCGCCAGGTCCTCCGAAACAGGCGCCAGCCGCAGCCCATGCCCGTCAGGCGCCGCACCATAAAGACTCACCACAGGCAACCCCGTCAACCCATCCACCCCATCCCCCATCCGGTGCCCGTCAGCCCCCATCGCCGACAGCCCATGCTCCGGCGAAAATAATCTCACCAGCCGGAAACCCGCCTCCATCAACGCCAGCCTCGAAGGCTGGAACCGGGAAGTAACAGCCGCCTGGTTAGTCACCAAAGCAATCCTCGCCGACCGCCAGACGGGCGGCGAAGCAAGCAACAAATCGATGCCGGAAAGCGACATAGTAAGGTCCATGAATAATGTTTTGCAGGTTTTTGCGTTATCTAATGCCTAAGTTATGCACGATTTGTCTATATTTATGCGTGTTTATGCGTTTTTGTTAACTAACTGACTCATGGGAATATCACCGCTCCTGCTTTTTGGCATCGTGCTGCTCTATTTTCTGCTCCTGCTGGGCGTCTCCTTGTACACCGGCAGGAACGCCGGGAATGACTCGTTCTTCATTGGCGACCGCAACAGCAACTGGATGCTGGTAGCCTTCGGAATGATCGGCACCTCTCTCAGCGGCGTCACCTTCGTCAGCGTCCCGGGAGCCGTCGGCGCCACCGCCTTCAATTATTTCCAGATAATGATCGGGCAGTTCCTGGGTTATATCGTCATCGCCTACGTATTACTACCCCTCTACTATCGGCTCCAGCTCACGTCCATTTACACCTGGCTCCTCACCCGCCTCGGAAATACCTCTTACAAAACGGGCGCCTCCTTCTTCCTCCTCTCGAGGACCCTGGGCGGGACGGCCCGCCTCTACCTGGTCATTGCAATTTTGCAGGACGCCATCCTTCAGGACCTGCACATCCCCTTCTGGCTCACCACCTGGGTCATCCTTGCCATGATCCTCCTCTACACCTTCAAAGGGGGCGTAAAGACCATCGTCTGGACCGACACCCTCCAAACGACTTGTATGCTGGCCGGTCTCGTCTTCTGCGTGGTCTATATTCTAAAGGCCTTACATTGGCACTCTGCCGACGCCTGGACAACCTTGGCCCACCGCGGCATGACCAGCATCTTCGTCACCGACGTCGACAGCAAATCCTTCGTTCTGAAACAGATCCTGGCGGGAGCCGGTATCAGCATAACCATGACCGGCATGGACCAGGAAATGATGCAAAAAAGCATCTCCGTGGCCAGGCTGAAAGACTCGCAACGGAATGTCCTCAGCATGGCGACCATCATGCTCGGCGTAACCCTCCTGTTCCTCTTCCTCGGGGGATTGCTCTCCCTCTATGCCGAACAGACCGGCGTTAGCGCTACCGGGGACAAACTCTTTCCTTACATCGCAATGCACCGCATGCCGCCCCTGCTCTCGGTCATCTTCCTCATCGCCCTCATCTCCGCCCTGTTCCCAAGCGCAGATGGCGCGATCACTTCGCTCACTTCCTCGTTCTGTATCGACATCCTCGACATGCAACGCCGCAAGGATCGCACCGCGACCGAAAACCAACGGACAAGACAGGCAGTCCATCTTGCCTTCGCCGCTATCTTCCTGCTGTTTGTAATGGTCTACCGCTGGATCGGCAGCGACAGCATGATCACCGTCATTCTCCGCGTCGCAGGCTATACCTATGGACCGCTGCTCGGCCTCTTCTCCTTTGGCCTGCTGACCCGCCGCCGGCCAAACGATCGTTGGGTGCCCTACATCGCAGTAGCATCCCCCCTGATCTGCCTCGCACTGGATACCTGGCAAAAACAACTCTTCGGCTCCTTTGGCATCGGGCTCGAACTGCTGCTGCTCAACGGAGCTCTCACGTTCCTGGGACTTTGGCTCACCTCAGCCCCCGGTCCACGTCAGGCCGCCAATCAACCGCAGCCGCAAACCCTTACCCAACCTCAATAAATTTAAACCGATTCTGAATATGTTGACAACAGAAATGCCCTCTCACTACGACAACCTCGAGAAAATGTCCGTCCTCCAACTCCTCCAATCCATCAACAATGAAGACCTATCCGTACCAAGGGCGGTCTCCCGCTGCCTTCCCCAGCTCGAGCCCCTCGTGACGGCCATCGTGAAAAGGATGAAAAAGGGCGGCCGGCTCTTTTATATCGGTGCAGGCACCAGCGGCCGCCTGGGCATCCTCGACGCTTCGGAGTGCCCGCCGACATTCGGCGTGCCCGAAGACTGGATCATCGGACTCATCGCAGGCGGCGACGGCGCCATCCGCAAGGCCGTGGAATTCGCCGAGGACGACGCCGCCCAGGCCATCCTCGACCTGGAAGAATTTGTATTGGGAAAAGACGATACGATCATCGGCGTCGCCGCATCCGGCACCACTCCCTACGTCATCGGCGGTGTAAAGGCCGCCCGGAACAAAGGCCTGCTCACGGGCTGCATCACCTGCAACGAGGACACTCCCCTCGCCGCAGCGGTCGAGTACCCGGTCGAAGTCGTCGTCGGCCCGGAATTCCTCACCGGCAGCACCCGCATGAAGGCCGGAACCGCCCAAAAGCTGGTGCTCAACATGCTCTCCACCTCTGTCATGATCCAGCTGGGCCGCGTAAAAGGCAATACGATGGTGGATATGAAACTCAGCAACAGCAAGCTCATCGCCCGCGGCGCCGGCATCGTCATGAAAGAGCTCGACATCGATCGCCAGGCCGCCCAGCAGTTGATAAACCAGACGCAAAGCGTTCGCGCCGCCATCGAAGCCGGCCGCGGGAGTCACCTATAAATGCCAGTCACCACAAATGCCAGTCACCTATAAAATAGCCATATGAGCCGCTCCGCGATCGCAAAATTGGCAGCCATCTCCAATAAATCCAACCGTCGCATCATCGGCCTCATGTCCGGCACCTCCCTCGACGGCCTCGACATCGCCTGTTGCGATATCACCGGCAGCGGAACCGCCAGCCAGGTCAAGCTCCGGAATTTCACAACCATCCCATACCCCGACGCAGTAAAAGCCGAGATCCGGAAAGCCTTCGCCCAACGCCACGGCGACATCCAACGCCTCTGCCTGCTCAACTCATGGCTGGCCAATGTCCATGCCCGCTATGTCCTGGACGCCCTCCAAACCTGGGGTCTCACCCCCGGGGAGATCCATCTCCTCGCCTCCCACGGCCAGACCATCTTCCACGCCCCCCGTTCGCTCCATCAGATCGAATACGCCCCCAACGCCACCCTCCAGATCGCAGATGGCGACCATCTCGCCGTTGCCACCGGCATCATCACTCTCAGCGACTTCCGGCAAAAACACATCGCAGCGGGTGGCGAAGGCGCCCCGCTGGCGCTCTACGGCGATTACCTCCTCTTCTCGAAAGCAAACGAACCCCGCCTCATGCTCAACATGGGCGGCATCGCCAATTTCACCTTCCTGCCGGGTACCAACAACCCTCACGACGTCTACGTGACCGATACCGGCCCCGGCAACACGCTCATCGATGCGGCCGCCCGCCACTATTTTCAAAAAGAATATGACAAAGACGCGGAGTTCGCAAAACAAGGTGCCGTCAGCGAACCGCTATTAAAAGCCCTCAAGGCCGACGATTTCTTCCGCGCCCCGTTCCCAAAGACCACAGGTCCCGAACTCTTCCATCTCGAATATGTCGAACGAGCCCAGGAAGCCAGCGACACGACCACCCTCTCACCGGTCGACCTCATGGCGACGCTCACCCGCTTCAGCGCCGAAACCATCACCGACGCCATCCGCTCCGTCTGGCCCAATCCCAATGGAAAGATCTATATGAGCGGCGGCGGCGCCCACAACCCGCTCCTCACCGGCTGGATCCAGCAAGGTCTCAACTCCGTCACCCTCCACCACACCGAAGAACTCGGCATCCCCGGCGACGCCAAAGAGGCGGTCCTCTTCGCCATCCTCGCCAATGAGACCCTCGCCGGCGAACCAGTCGATTTCGGTCGGTCAGGAATGCCCGCCGTCACCATGGGAAAAATTTCTTTTCCTTAAAAACGCAAAAAAACGCAGTTTTTTTGCGTTTTTGAATTTGTTTGTGCGTTTTTATGCTTAAGTTTGATAAAGCTAAAATCACCTAAACTAACTCAGTGCTAAAAGAAGAGCGTCAAGCGTACATCCTGCACCAGGTAAACCTCCATAACAAGGTGCTCTCTTCTCATCTCAGCGAACAAATGCAGGTATCCGAAGACACTATAAGAAGAGACCTGCACGAACTCGCCCAGGACGGGAAAGTCACCAAAGTCTATGGCGGCGCCATATCCAACTCCTTCCACGTCGGCATCACGTCCAAGGACGTCTACTCCGTGGAAGAAAAAAAATCCATCGCCCTGAAAGCCATCCAACTCGTCCAGGACGGGATGTTCGTATTCACCACCGGCGGCACGACCATCATCGAACTGGCCAAACTGTTACCAAAAGACCTCCAGGCGACCTTCATCACCCCAAGCCTGCCCGCCGCCCTCGAATATTCCAACCACCCAAACCTCGAAGTCGTCATCGTCGGCGATCGTATTTCCAAACACGCCAAACTAGCGATCGGCGGCGAAGCAATAAAGAAGATCCAGTCCATCCAGGCCGACATCTGCTTCCTAGGCGTCAACGCCATCGATATCGCCAAAGGACTCACCGATAACGATTTTGGGGTCGTAGAGATCAAACGCACCATGATCGACCATTCCAAAAAAGTGATAGCCTTATCCATCTCTGAAAAGATAAATACCTCCGAACAGCTAAAAGTCTGCGCGGTGGACGAGATCGACATGCTGATCACCGAACTCCCGCCCGACGCCGAGATCCTCCAGCCCTATGTTAAAAAAGGGATAAAGGTTATGTAATCATTCACGCATCCAAAACATTGACTTATGACGAAAATTCAGCTCTTCCTAAGCTGCCTGCTGTTCCTTTGCCTCGGTTCGCTTTCTGCCGGCGCCCAGACAAAGGTCACCGGTACCGTTACCGACGCCACAGGCAAACCGGCGCAAGCCATCACCGTGCAGATCAAAGGTACGACAACCGGCGCCTCCACTAACAACGATGGCGTATACACGATCGACCGGAACGTCACCGCCGGCAATCACACGCTCGTATTCTCCGGGGTAGGGTATAAGACCCTCGAAAAAACCGTCGTCATCGGCACCGCCGACACCTACACCATCGACGCGCAGCTCGAATCAACAGCCCGCAACCTCGACGAAGTGATCGTTACCGGTACCAGCGCCGGCACCACCCGCCGCCAGCTAGGTAGCTATATCAGCAGCGTAAAGGCCGATGAGCTCTCCAAAGCCTCCACCGGCAACGTGCTCGCCGCCCTCCAGGGCAAAACGGCCGGCGCCCAGATCTCGCAAAACTCCGGCGACCCCGCCGGCGGCATCTCGGTCCGGCTCCGGGGCATCAGTACCATCAACGGTTCCACCGACCCGCTCTACATCATCGACGGGGTCATCGTCGACAACTCCACCACCCGCGTAACCAATACCGACGCGACCTATGCCGGCGGTAACTTCGTCGGTAGCGTCGGCCAGAACCGCCTGGTCGATATCAACCCGGACGACATCGAACGCATCGAAGTCCTCAACGGGGCCGCCGCCGCCGCCATCTACGGCTCCCGCGCCAACGCCGGCGTCGTCCAGATCTTTACAAAACGCGGCAGTACCGGCGCCCCACAAGTCAACTTCACCACGTCCTTCAACGCCAACACCCTCCGCAAAAAGCTGTCGGTTAACCAGGCAAATGTGAAATTCGGCGGCGATCCCGCTGTCCAGACGCAAACGATCCTTACACCCACCATCACCAACACGACACCGGTCAAGCGATACAACTATCAGGACTATATCTTCAACACCGCTTATGGGACGGACAACACCATCTCCGTCAGCGGCGGCAAGGATAAAACAAAATACTACACATCGGCTTCTTACTTATACAACGGCGGGATCGTAAAGAACACCAATTTCGGCCGCTACAGCTTCCGCCTCAACCTCGACCAGGTACTGACCAACTGGGCCAGCTTCAACGTCACGATGAACTACGTCTACGACAAGACGAACGAAAAGCCCGACGGCAACAGCTTCTTCTCACCCACCAACTCCGTCACCATCATCGGTAACTACTACGACATCTGGAAGCGGGATGCCAATGGCAACCTCCTGGCGGTCGGCGAACGCGGCCGCGTCAACCCGGTCTCCGTCATGGAGGATTTCCGCCAGCAACAGCAAACCAACCGTATCATCAGCGGCGCCGGCATCAAATTGACCCCCATCAAGGATCTCACGGTCGACTACCACATGGGGATCGATAACTACAACCAGGACGGCACGACCTTTATCCCGCCCTATGCCTACAACGTCAGCAGCGCCTTCTTCGGCGGCGGCGCCGCCCTCGACCCGACCCAGAACGGTTACGCCAGCACCGGCACCAACACGAGCTTCCTGATCAACCACGACGTGAACGCCACCTACAACTGGCGCATCACCGACGATCTCAGCTCCGTGACACAAGTCGGCTATTCGGAACAATATCAGAAGCAGCACTTCTCCCTCCAACAGGGTCGTGGCCTTCCACCCTACGTACAGATCGTCAGCGGAGCCAGCACGGCCATTCCCGGATCCGACCAACGCACCGAACTCTCCATCTATGGCGAATTCGTCCAGCAGAACTTCAAATACAAGAACCAGCTTTTCGTCACCGGCGCCCTCCGGAACGACGGTTCCTCCGTCTTCGGCCCGGGCCATCGGAACCAAACCTACACCAAACTCAGCGGCAGCTATGTCCTCTCCGGCACCGACTACTGGAGCAAGTTAGGCGTCGACAAATGGTGGGATCTCTTCAAGCTCCGCGCCGCCTACGGGGAATCGGGTAACCTGACCGGTATCCCCCCATACGCCCGCTACAATACCTATATCGCCGCTCCCTTCGTTGGCAGCTCCTCCTTCCAGGGACAATCGTCCTACACCAACCCCAACGTCCAACCCGAACGGCAAAAGGAACTGGAATTCGGTACCGACCTCTCCTTCCTCCACAACCGCATCGGCGTTAGCTTCAACTACTATCACAAGACGGTGGATCACCTGCTCATCAACCGGCTCATCGCTCCGACAAACGGCTATACCAGTCTGACGGATAATATCGGCTCCCTGCAGAACAACGGGTACGAGATCGTGCTCAACCTCGAACCGGTAAAGACGAAGGACTTCACCTGGGACCTTACGGCGATCTACAACCACAATGAGAACAAGGCGCTCAACATCGGCCAGTCCCTGCTGCTGTTCAGTACGACGTCGGGGGCTCCTGTCGCCATCATTGGTGGTCAACCGATCGGCATCTTCTACGGCTCCTTCTTCGCCACCAACACGAATGGTTCCATACTAAAAAATGCCGCCGGCATTCCCGTCACCGAAGCCGGTACCCAAAACAGCCCGCTGAGTTATACGGCCCAACGCAACCAGGCCACCGGCCTGCCCACCGGAACAGTCCTCCAAAAGGTCATCGGCAATCCTAATCCGAAATACACCGCCACGGTCACAACGGATCTCGCTTACAAACGCCTGGGCCTCCACGCTCAACTCGACGCCGTCCACGGGGTCAACGTCTGGAATGCCGATTTCCGGACCCGTCAGGGCGTAGACAATGGAACGGTAGCCCAAAAGGAAGATCTGGGTCAACTCCCCCGCGGCTACATCGCCGGTGTCTATAATATCCAGCAATGGCGCGTCGACAACGGCGAATATATCAAGCTCCGGGAAGTCTCCCTCAGCTATGATTTCGGTACCGTACTCAAAGGGATCAAAAACCTCAGCTTCGCTCTCGGCGGCCGAAACCTCATCTCCTGGGATCACTACAAGGGCTACGATCCCGAGATCAACTCCGCCGGTCAAAGCGCCATTCTCAGAGGCATCGATTTTGGCGCGGTGCCCATCCCCCGCACCTTCACCGCCACCCTTCGCGCCAAATTTTAAAAACCATCAAACACCGAAAACATGAATAAGCGAATTCTTCCATATATCGGTATCGCTCTCCTGGTCTTCGCCGCATCCTGCAAAAAGAACTATACCGACCCCTCGGGGCCCTCTTCTTCCCAGGCCCTCAGTACACCCAACGCGCTGACCGATGTCGCCGTCGGGTTGCAAAACTGGTACACCGCCGGCCGGGGTGGTCTCGTATACAATACGATCACCGCCGACGGTCTGCTCACCAACCAGCTCTTTTGCGTCAACGCGGGTAACACCGACGAGGCCCAGCTGGGTAACGGCGGTGCCGCCGTTCTCAACACAAACGGCATGGTAACGGGCATCTGGAGCGTCTCCAACAAGATCATCTACGACGCCAACCGCGTCCTCGCCCAGGTATCCAAGGTCGTCGCGGATAAGAATTATGCCAGCGGACTCATAGCCTACACCTCCATCTTCAAGGCAATGGCCATCGCCGACATGGCCACCTTCTGGGACCATATACCCGCCGGCGTCGGTAGCCCCACCAGCGATTCCAGTGTCAGTTTCGAGACTGCCGCTCAGGGTTACCAGGATGCACTGAAGGTCATCAACGACGGGCTGGCAGCCATCGCCGCAAACCCCATCAGCGCTACCTTCCAGGCCAATATCCCCAATCCCAATTCGATCGATATCCCCAACACGCTCTATGCGCTGAAAGCCCGTTATTCGCTGCTCGTCGGCAACTATGCGGACGCCCTCACCGCCGCTCAGCAGGTGAACCGATCGGTTAAATCGGTATTCGGCTACAACAGCGTCGTGACCAACCCGATCTTCACCCTCGCCACCTCGACGAACAATATCTTCCAGCCTATCGACTCCACCATGGGACTGCCCGCGGGTCTGCAACCTGACGCGGCCGACAAACGCGAACCGTTCTATATCGCCATCAGTGCTACCCTCCCGCGCTATCGGCTGAATGGATTCTTCAACACCACCACCGCATCCATCCCGGTCTATCTGCCCGGCGAAATGATGCTCATCATGGCCGAATCCTACACCCGCCAGAACGACCTTGTCAATGGCGCCAACTGGCTGGACAGCGTCGTGCTCAAAACCCCGGCAAAAGATCCCTTCGGCGTCGGCGCAGGCCTGGCGACACCCGTCACCTACACCGATCAGAACGACCTCCTCAACCAGATCTACAAACACCGTGCGATCGAGCTCTACATGAGCGGCCTTCGCCTCGCCGACGAACGCCGCTTCGACCGGCCCGTCGCCGAACGCAAACGCACCTATCTGCCCTATCCGTTCGTCGAACGCAACGGGAACAGCAATACTCCACCCGATCCGGCCTTCTAAACAACCCCCGGGCCAGCCACAAGGCTGGCCCGTTCTTTTTATCTTTGCATCAATATGTCGTTGATCACCGAACTCGCCGCCCTCTTCCCGGCCCCACGCCTGAAAACACGGCCGATCGATTGCCACGCCTGGTCCGTCGACGCCGGCTTCTATACCCTTGTCCCAAAAGCAGTCGTATTCCCCGAAAATGTAGAAGAAGTAAAAGCCCTCTTCCAACTCGCCCGGAAATACAACACGGCCGTCACCTTTCGCACCGCCGGCACCAGCCTCTCCGGCCAATCGGTCACCGACGGCATCATGGCCGATCTCAGCCGTCACTGGAAACAAGCCTCGATACAGGACGAAGGCCGATCGATCCGCGTAGAACCCGGACTGACAGGCCAGGCCGTCAACCGGCTACTACAACCCCATTGCCGCAAGATCGGCCCCGACCCCGCCTCGATCAACTCGGCCATGATGGGCGGCATCCTCTCCAACAATTCCAGCGGGATGTGCTGCGGGGTCAAACACAATTCCTATCATACCCTTCAAAGCATTCGCTTCGTCCTGCCCGATGGCAGCGACTACGACACCGCCAACCCGGATCACTACGCCCTGTTCGAGTCGCAGTCTACAACCGTTGCAACCGGCATTCGCCAATTGCGTCAACGCCTGATCGCCAACGAAGGTCTCACCACCGAGATCCGGCGAAAATACAAGCTCAAGAACACGGTCGGCTACAGCCTCAACGCCTTTCTCGATTACGAACATCCATTGGATATCCTCGCCCATCTTCTCATCGGCGCAGAGGGAACCCTGGCCTTCATCGCCTCCGCCATTCTAAATACGATCCCCGACAAGCCGTATAAGATCACCGGCCTCCTCTTCTTCGCCACTCCCAGGGCCGCCTGCGACGCCATTGGCGCTCTCACGGCCAGCGGCGCCGAAGCTCTTGAGTTTATGGATCGGGCCGCTCTTCGCTCCATCGAACAACTGCCGGGCGCTCCCCCCTTCCTCCAAAGCCTGCCCGGGGACGTCTCCTGCATCCTCTGCGAGTACCAGGCGGAGGATAAGCAAACTCTTGACGAGGTCTTCGACAACGCAAAAGCGAGCCTCGCCGCTCTCCCCCTCATTCAGCCCGCCGAGTTCACAAAAGATGCCCATCAGCAGGCCATCTACTGGAAGCTGCGCAAAGGCATGTATCCCTCTGTGGCCGCCGTAAGAGCAAAAGGTACCTCCGTGATGCTCGAAGATGTGGCCGTCCCTGTGGAGAAATTGGGCAATGCCGTTGTCGATCTTCAACAATTGTTCGCCAGGCACGGCTATACCAACGCCCTCGTCTTCGGCCACGCCCGCGAAGGAAATCTTCACTTCCTGGTCTCCCAGTCCATCGCAACCAGCGAAGACATCCGCCTCTTCCAGCAATTCAACGACGATCTCGCCGCGCTGATCATCCAAAAATATAAAGGCTCCCTAAAAGCCGAACACGGCACGGGCCGCCAGATCGCCCCCTATGTCCGCGACGAATGGGGCGACGAGGCCTATGGCATCATGCACGATCTCAAAGCCTTGATCGATCCCCATTCCCTCCTCAACCCCGGCGTCATCCTCAACGCGGACAAGGAATGTCATCTCAAGAATTTGAAATCCCTGCCAGTCGTCGAGTCGGAAGTAGATAAATGTGTGGAATGCGGCTACTGCGAACATCGCTGCCCCAGCCGGGAGTTCACCCTTACCCCCCGCCAGCGGATCGTCCTCCGCCGGTCCCTGGCCCGGCTCAAAGCCTCCGGCGACACCGCTACCTATAAGAGTATCCTCAAGGACTATCAGTACGAGGGGCTCGATACCTGTGCGGTAGACGGTCTCTGCTCACTGGAGTGCCCTGTGTCTATCAACACCGGCGACCTGGTAAAAAGGCTCAGAAAGGAGAACCACTCGCCAACAGCCAATAAGATCGCCCTATCCATCGCCCGCCATTTCGGTGTAGTCGAGGCCACCGTCCGAACCGGTCTTCGCATGGGCAATGCCGTGAACAAGCTTTTCGGTTCCAAATCCATGAGCCGGCTCACCAAATTCATCCGAAAGGCACTCCCCGCCTTCCCGCTTTGGCCCTCACAACCCATCGCACCCGCTAGCACCCCAACCGGTACAAACCCACCCGACGTCATTTATTTCCCCTGCTGCATGAATAGGTTGATGGGTGCTGACACCACCGGCGGCGGCGCCGCAGGCGACGCACTTTTCAGCGTCGCCCAAAAGGCCGGCCTCACCGTTCAAACCCCCAAAGCCATCCGCACCCAATGCTGCGGCCAGGCCTTTGGCTCAAAAGGCTTCCCCAATGCACAGGCGCTCGCCGCAAATCACCTCATCGCAGCGCTCTGGGAAGAAACGCAACAAGGCAAGATCCCCGTGGTGCTGGATATCAGCTCCTGCACCCAGTCTCTCAGACAATCCGATGCCATCCTCACCGACGACAACCGCCGCCGCCTTCAGCAACTAACTATTCTGGATAGCCCCGAGTTCGCCTTGGAAAAATTAGTCCCCCGTCTTCCGGCCATCACCAAAAAGGAGAAGATAATCCTCCATCCCGTCTGCTCCGTCTACAAAATGGGGTCGCTGGAAAAATTGAAACAACTCGGCGCGCATTGCGCCGGGCAAGTGGAGATTCCCGCTTCCGCGGGCTGTTGCGGCATGGCCGGTGACCGCGGCTTCTACTATCCCGGACTGATCTCCGCCGCCACAAAGGATGAATGCCACGAAGTAAAGGCCCAGAACACTCCCGATTGCTACTCGACATCCCGCCCCTGCGAGCTGGCCCTGTCCGAAGCAACCGGGAGATACTATCGCTCTATTTTTCACCTAATTGATGACGTGACACCACTAAGGAACTCGCAGACTCCCTCATCAGCCGGCTGAACTTTTCGTCATCCGTCTCCGGCGCCAAAGGTGCGGCATTGACCATCGCAATACCGGCCGCCTGGGCCCGAAGGCGATCCTGTTTCTCGAAATAGTAGGCAGTTGCAATAAATTTTTTCACATGCATCCGCGACTCCGCCGGCAGATACTGCTGCAAAGCCCAAAAATTGCGGCTATGCGCCTTATGCATCGCCCGGATCACCGGTACAGGCCCGCCGTTATAGGCAGCCAGCACCAGCAGCCAGTCCTTGAACTCATGATGGAGATCACGCAAATACGCAGCCGCTGCGCGGGTACTCTTGGCAAGGTCCTTCCGCTCGTCGGTCTGGCGGTTCACCTTCAAACCCAGCTCATGCGCGGTACCCCGCATCAGTTGCCAGGTGCCCTTGGCGCCTACGCGCGAAACCGCCGTCGACTTCAGCTCCGACTCGATCACCGCAAGGTATTTCAGCTCCAGCGGAAGATGATACCGCAGCAGGACGGAATCGATCACCGAAAAAGGCTCCTCGCTCCGCTCACGGACATCCGTCAGGCAATCATCATTGTGCCGGAGATAACTATTGACGAATTTCAACCCCCTCTTGTCCGGAGGGGTAAAGGCCATCTTTTGGGAATGGGAAAAACCGGTGCTGTTATAATGCACGGTCTTGGCGGGCTCCTCAGGGGAGTGACGCTCAGGGTTTGCCGCAGTAGGGGTCGCTACGATCAGGGCAATAAAACACACAGGCATTGGTGACTTCAACATCGTTTTAGTTTTTGGGTAAAACAATGCCGGCCCCAGGAATGGATCAGGATACATCTGCGCACTCGGCCATAGCCTTGTGTTCAGCGGGTCAACCATAGAATATTGGCAGGATTACATGTTCTCCGTGGGTACGGTACGATTAGGGTTTTTCATTACGGAGAACTGCAATAGACAACGCAAATATAACCATCAAATCCCGCATATGCCAGCGATTCCTACTAGGAGAAATACGATGTCAAGATGGCGTAATCATAGCCTACTCACGCTCAGATCATTGCAAAACACGCACTGCCAACAATTCAATATCCCACTTCCACAACTCCTTGATAAGTTCCCCGGTCCCGCGCATGATGCACCATAAAATGCGCCACGTCCGCCCGGGAGATACTCAAGCAATTCCGTAAAAAACTGTTCACCGCAAACCGGTACCGCCCCGTTATCGGCTTGTTCGTCAATCTCGGCGGCCGCACGATCGTCCAGTCCAGCCCGCTTTCCTTCACCCGGCTCTCCATCACCCGCAGGTCCGCATACATATGCCGCAACAGTTTCTGCAAAATATATTTGGCCGCAAACCGCACCATCGCCGGCAGCACCGGGCTGACCTCGATCGCCGAAGCCGAGATAAAGAACACCCGCCGCGCACCCCGCCGCCCCATGGCCTCCAACACCCGTTGCGCTCCACCCGAATACAAGGTGGTAGGTTTATCACCACCCAGACCCCCACTCACGCCGATCGCCGACACCACCACCGACGCCCCCGTTAAAAAGGGCTCAAATGAAGCCGCATCCAACACATCTCCCTTCACGACCGTCAGCAACGGATGCCGAAGATCCAGTTTCGCCGGCGTCCGCACAACCGCCGTCACCCGCCAGCCCTCCGCCAACGCCGCCTCCACCACCTGCCGGCCAATACCGCCGGCGGCGCCAAGCACTAGCATCTCTTCCATAGATCAGAATTTAAAAACGCTGAGGATAAAAATGGTCAGGAATAAAAGCAGCTGCAACCCATGAAACAGGTTCATCCGCTGCGTCACCGCAAGGATCGCGTGATTATTGCGATCGTCGTTGGCTTGCAGCAGGGTCTTCAGTCGCCGGTTGTTGCGGTTCAGGAGAACGGCTCCGATAAGCGCCGCCAGCACCACGAGGACCAGCTTGATCTTGAACCATAACGCCGCACCGACGGCTCCCTTGAAAATGCTGAGCATCGCAATACCCGAGAGCAACAGCAGCCCGGTGCCGATGCCGATCAGTCGCGATAACGCCGCCATGCTGTCCATCATCCCGACGGCCCGCGGCTTGTCGGTGATCAAATAGGGTCGCATCCGCCGCCTGATGACATAGTCCGCAAGAACGGTGCCCGCCAGCATGGTAAAGCCGGTGATGTGCGCTACAAGATAGATCGAGAGAAAAGTCTGTGTGTTCATTGTCCTGTCTTTAGGTGTTTTAATTTATCTGGATTCGTCTGTACATAAATGTTTTGGATCTGCCGGTCATCCATCTCCAGCGCTACCAGGCTCTTGGGTTCGTCTCCCGAATACACCACCAGGGCGGGCATCCCGTTCACCAGCGTAGTCACCTGCCGGAAATTCGGGAGAGACTCCTGAAATTTAGGGACGAGATGGAGCAGGATGCGGACGATATTCTCGCGGCCCTCGATGGGTTTGGGGAAGGCGGTGATCCGCTGCTGCTGCAAGGCAAATACTGCCCCGCCGCCATCGGCGAACAAATGGATATCCTCCTTTAATAGCTGGATCAAACCCTCCATACTCCCGGCCGAAACGGCTTCCAGGAAATTATGGAGGATGCGTTCGTGAACTTTCATATCCACCTGGAACCGGCGGGTGTCCTTACCCAGATGCTCCTTGGCCCGTTTGAATATCTGCCGGCAATGAGCGGTCGTCCGGTCAAAAATTTCCGCCAGCTCATCGTAGTCATAGGAGAATATCTCCTTCAACAGGAAGATAGCCCGTTCCTGCGGGCTCAGCTTCTCCAGTAACACCAGCAACCCGATCGAAAGGGCATGATAGCTCTCGATCCGCGCCGGCAAAGCCGCGGCGCCCCCGTCCTCCAGCGGCTCCGGCAGCCAGATGCCGACGTATTTCTCCCGCCGCGCCCGGGCGCTGCTGAGCTGGTTGATGCTGGCGTTCGTCACCATGCGTACGAGGAAAGCCTTACGGTTGCTTACGGATTCCGCCCCCGCCTCCATCCATTTTAAAAAGACGTCCTGCACGATGTCCTCGGCGGCGTCGATGTTCCCCAGCATATTATAGGCGATCGAGAATAAAAGGCCCTTATATTCAAGGAATAACTTAGTATTATCGTCCATATACTCTATTAAGACAAAATAGCCTTTAAAAATGTGACAGCCGCCAAAATGTTCCTTCCCCCTGCGGTCGAAAATGATAATATTTAGATAAAGTGCTTTTTCTCCAAATGCCCGCGATTCGCAGTTCTTTTGTCCCCTCTTAACAAGACAAAAACGCAAAAAAATGAACATCGCCAAACTTTCGATCGTTACCGGCATGCTGCTGACCCTTGCCGGTTTCAACGTAGCCCTGGCCCAGGACGACAAACAACTGCTGGGTGCCGGCAGCTCCTTCGATAATCCGCTTTTCACCAAGATGTTCGCCGTGTACAACTCCAGCACCGGCGTACAGATCAACTATCAGTCCATTGGTTCGGGCGCTGGCATCTCCCAACTCACCGCAAAGACCGTTGACTTCGGCGCCTCCGACGCCCCGATGAACGGCAAACAGGACTCCGCCCTTTCCGCTCCTGCGGTCCACATTCCCGTTACCGCGGGCGCCGTGGTGCTCAGCTACAACCTCCCCGAGGTAAAAGAGCAGCTCCAGTTCTCTCCCGCCGTCCTCGCAGACATCTTCATGGGGACTATTAGCAAATGGGATGACGCAAAGATCGCCGCCATCAACAAGGGCGTAAAGCTCCCTTCTACGCCGATCCTCATCGCCCACCGTTCGGACGGCAGCGGAACGACCAATATCTTCACCACCTACCTCGCCAAAGTAAGCGCTGATTGGAAATCGAAGGTCGGCGCCGGTTCGGCCGTCAACTGGCCCGTCGGTCTCGGTGGCAAAGGGAACGAAGGCGTTGCCGGTCTGGTCAAGCAGACCCCCGGGGCCATCGGCTATATCGAGCTGGCTTACGCCATCCAGAATGGCATGCCCTACGCAAAGATGCAGAACAAGTCCGGCAAATGGATCAACCCCAGCATCGCCAGCGTCACCGCTGCCGCTAATGTTGCCATCCCCGCCGACACCAAGGTTTCTCTGACCAACACCGATGCCGCCGAGGGCTATCCCATCTCCGGCTTCTCCTGGGTGGTAGTATACAAGGACCAAAGCTACGGCGGCCGCTCAAAGGATCGCGCGGCCAACCTCGTGAAGCTCCTCTCCTGGATGATCCACGACGGCCAGAAGTTCAGCAATGACCTGAACTATGCTCCCCTGTCCGCCGCCGCCGTCAAGGTCGGCGACGCCCAGCTCAAATCGATCACCTTCGGTGGTAAGCCCGTTCTCTAAGCACCGCCGAACATTGAATAAAAAAAGCGGACGATGCTTGCATCGCCCGCTTTTTGCTTTTACAAAATACATGTTTATCTTGGAACTCATGAGAGTATTCCCTTTTCTCGTATCGGCATTCCTTTTTGTCAAATGCAGCAGCGGGCAGCAAAAAATAACGCCCGTAGCGACCAAACCATCGGAACATATCGATCCGACTGCAGACCAGCGCGTGCGGCGTCAACAATCCGAAACCTATTGCCTGGCTCACGGCGTTCCCATTTTTCATGGTCCTAACTCGCTTTTCACCAAAACGGATTCCGCTGTGACCCTCCGCACCAAAAATGAGATCGTCGATCGCGCCCTGGCCCTGCTCTATATCGGCCTGAAAGCGGAGGGGCTGCCCGGAAAGCAGCTGGCGGCGATTGATAAGGACTGGCATATCACCAAAAGCATGTCTCCAACGGAAAAGACCTTCGTAGAGGCCACCAACCCCACTGACCAGCAGAAGGCCGATGCACTTTGGCGTTATGAAAGCTTGCACGTTTTGCTTTGGACGTTGGGCTATATTGATTCCCTATCGTATCCCAATATAGGTTGCAACGTAGCGACGGATGTAGCCATCATTCACGCCCTTACCGAGCCGACCTTCCGTGCAAAGGCCCGGCTCCGTTCAAAAAAAGAGATACTGGATCAGGCCGATCTGGTCCTTCGCTTGCACTGGGCAACGGAAGATGCAAGGATTAAAGGGAAACCCTCTCCCGCAAGACTCTCACCCGATGTATTGATGGAGCGACATCACGTTCTCAACTGGCTCATTCGCGATGGGGATGCGGACTGGGATAATGTACAAACGAACACCTGATCGCACCGAATTTGCTTTGTCCGGTAGTCATGCAATCCATGTTTGTCTGTGAAGCCAAAGCCGGCGGTTATCTTTGTAAAAAAGCACTTATGTCTATCACCCCCGACGCACCGGGCGCCGCCGCTAACTCCACCATCACCCCCGCCGGCCCCGCCGACATCCCCGCCCTCGTCACCCTCGTCAACAGCGCCTATCGCGGTGAAGACGGCCAACAGGGCTGGACCAGCGAAGGCCACCTCATCGCCGGCTCCCGCACCAACGCCGCCGGTATCGAAGAACTCCTCAATGGCCCCGACGCCACCCTCCTCAAATACACCAGCCCTACTGGGACCCTCCTCGGCTGCGTCTACCTACAGCGAGAAGCCGGTAAACTCTATCTCGGCCTCCTCAGTGTCCTTCCCGGGCAACAAGGCGCCGGTATCGGTAAACAGCTTCTCGCCGCCGCCGATGACTTCGCCCGCCACCATCGCTGCACCTGCATCCAGATCACCGTCATCACCGCCCGCCCCGAACTCGTCGCCTGGTACGAACGCCACGGCTACCGCCGCACCGGCGAGATACAACCCTTCCACGCCGGCGAAAAATTCGGCATCCAAAAACAAAAGCTCGAGCTCGCCGTCCTCGAAAAACCGATCCCGGCCTAAGCAAGTCTCTATTTCACCCGATAACTATGCGCCAGCGCGGCCTCAAAGCCAGCCATGGCCTTCTAAGTACCAACGCATCCAAAAGAGGCCTAACTAGGCTGCTAATAAATTTTTAGAAATGATGCGCAAAATATAGTAACATTTATGTTACTTTTACGCAAACAAGAATAGTTCTTACGCCAATCTTTTAACCATGTAACGTATGAACGCCTCCCAGGTCATTCGCCTCTTGCAGCGGCATGGCTGGGTTTTGAAGACGCAGAAAGGAAGTCATAAGCAGTTTGTTCATCCGCAAAGGACGGGAAAGATCACAGTGGCTGATCATGGAAAAAAGGAGATCCCGCCTGGCACGATCCACGCGATCTTTAAACAGGCAGGGCTTAAATAACTCAGATCAAATGTATATATATGGAAAAAATCATCTTGATCATCGAAAAAGGCGCCGACAAACATCTATGGGGACGAGTTACCCTGGGTGACGACCTGATCGTAACATCCGCCGGTTCCCTGGAATCCTTGCAAAAGAAAATGAAAAAGAACTTGCAGGATTTTCATGACAAAAGCGCGGCGGCAATTGAATTCGAGCTCGTACACGATCTCACCGCCGTTTTTAGCGAAAAGCCCTATCTCAATCTTTCCGTCCTTGCCCAGAAATTGGGTATCAACCGATCCCTGATGGCGCAATACGCCTCCGGAAATAAATTCCCTTCTCGTGAACGCGCAAAGGCAATAGAAGATGCCATTCATGACCTCGGCCGCGACCTGCTCCAAATCCGGATCGCCGTAAATGGGGAAATACTCAGACAATTACAAAAAAAACAAAAGAAACCCCGGCAAAAGGCATAAATCAAACCATCCTTAAGGCGGGCATGTCCCGCCTTTATCCTTTTTTCACCCGATAACTATGTGCTACCGCGCCCCCAGGAAACGCCTTCACCTCTATTACCTCCAGTACGATCCGCTCCTTCACCGCCGAAAACAACGGCAACCCCTTCCCCAACACCACCGGGTGCACTAGCAGATGATACTCATCCACCAGGCCCGTAGCCACCAGGCTCTGACAAAACGAGGCCCCGCCGTGGGCAAGAATTTCCTTCCCCGGTTGCTGCTTCAACCGAAGTATCTCCGCCGAAAGATCCCCGGTCAACACCTGTGCATTCTTCCACGACTCCATCGCCGCCGTCGCTGAAAAGGACAGCCCCTTTTCCTTCATCATCTGCCCCGCATCCTTCAACGCCGTCGTCGTCTGCGCCGGGTCGCCGATACCAGCAATTCCCCTCCGCGTGAACACCGCCTTCGGTATCTCATTCATCGGCTTGGCAAAGACCTCCGTAGAGGCCGGCCAGTACGACGCCATATCGTGAAAGGTCCTGCTCCCCATGATGTGCAGCCCCGCCTTCGAGATCACCTCCACGACCCAATTGGCCGCCTCCTGATTCATACTGCCAAACATCCAATCGATCTCTCCATTCGGCCCGCAGACAAACCCATCGGCCGTGATCGACATTTTTACAACAAGCTTTCGCATATAAATGATTTTTCCCAAAATTACCACCCGACCCCGAATCACGCCGGGGGGTAACCCGACAAACCAACGGCAAAATCCGCCATTGTCCGGTTTACCGGACAATCTCTTTGGACTTGCCAATACTCAGCAGGATTCCGGTAAACAAGCCGCCAAAGTGATAAGGCGTCGACCGGATCGGCCGATGATCATAGCTCGCCACTATACCCTCGTTGTTGAGATTGACCGCATTGGATATTCCTTTCGGATCACCGTCGGCCACTTGCTGGAAGTAAAGTCCACCCCGTTCGATGACGGGAATAGTATATCCCACGATCAATTCATACCGTTCATGACCATGACCATGATAAGGATTTGCTGCAAAGCTGATCCTGGGAAGTAACGACAACTCCCGCTGGGAATAGGATACCCGAAGAGTATGTGCAATATGAGTCTTATAAGGATACCGCCGGGTCCCGTCTCCGGTTGTGTATGTTGGGTCTGCCTCCTCTCCAAGAAGGTAAATCGTCTTATGGTAGTTGTCGATAGTTCCAAACACGGCGCTTGAAGTGCCGGGCCCATCGGCGGAATAGGTCAGGTTTAGCGATGCCTTGATGCCCCACCGCCGGTCCTCGAATCGGCGGCGACTGCCTCGCAAGGGATCGGCAAACCATATTAACCCATAGCCCGCCGTGAGATAGGCCGAGGGGGCCAACTCTTCCTTAATGGCAATCAAGGCGATCCCAAAATTGACAAAATGATGCAGATGCCCCAGCTCGATAAGAATGGGTGCGACGTAAGCTTTATGAGATCCATAGATATCTTTCTTTTCACCGGAAAAGACGTGATCGGTCGTCGCTCCGGAAGAATCGGTTACTGAATAAGGGAAACTGACCCCAAGCACTCCCGGCTGCCAGCCAAAGAACTGCATGGCTGCCCCGGAAAAAAGAGTGATCGAAGTATATCGATAATCGATTCGGTGATGTGTGGAATCTGCGCTCCGTTGGCCCCACGCAGACAGGTCATGCAAAAGAAGGAGGCCAAGAAATAGCTTCAGGCAATAGGTGTTTTTCGGGGGAGAGGGCATCGCAATCGGGTTTGGTGTTGACGGCAAATTGCCCAATAACCGGCAAATCCCGTGTTTACGCCTCGTTAACCGCTCGTTGTGCTCCCGTTAACGTCCCGCCGCCAACCCTACCCCAATGTGCCATCACTCCACCTTTTCAAATGAATATTTCGGCTTGATCCGGGTATTCAGAGACGCCCCCTACGACCCGGCTCTTTTCATCGCCTCAAATTCCTTCAGCGGCACCTCCAGGTAGTCATAGATATCCCCTGAAACAAAATGCACCCGCAGCCGACGCGCCCCGGCGATCTGGGCCCGATCACTCATTATGCAAAGACCGCACCGGGTTGGCCATCGCCGCGCGAATGGCCTGAAAGCTCACCGTCGCCAACGCGATCCCCACCGCACCAAGACCCGCCGCCACAAACACCCAAAGCGACAATCCAATATGATACGGATACCCCGCCAACCACCGGCTCATCACCCACCAAGCCACCGGCGAAGCCACCACCACCGCGATCAGTACCAACTTCACAAAATCCCCGGACAGCAACCTCGCAATACTGACAACCGAAGCCCCCAGCACCTTCCGCACCCCGATCTCCTTCGTGCGGTTCTCCGCCATATAGGCCGCCAAACCAAACAATCCCAGGCAGGAAATAAAAATGGTCAAACCCGCAAAAGCGGCCGTCAGCGTCCCCGATGCCCGCTCGTCCTCGAATTTTTTCGCATATTGCTGATCGATAAAATGATACTCAAAAGGATACTGTGGGTTATACTGCTTGAGCACCCGCTCCACGCCGGCAAGGTTCTGCGCCGTTGAATGCGCCGCATTTAGCTTTATATGGAAAAGATTGAACCAGCTGGCCCTCGGCCCGTTGATCACCATGGGCTTGATCTTCTCAAAGGGCGATTCCATGATAAAATCCTTTACCACGCCAACGACATGCCAGTTCTTCACCCCCCAGGCGCCAGGGTTGATGATCTTCCCGACCGGGTCTTTGAATCCCATCACCTTCACCGCCGTTTCGTTCAGCAATACGGCCGTACTATCCGTTGGATATCGTTTCGGGTCGATATCCCGCCCGGCCACCAGCTGCAGCCCCGCCGTTTTGACGATATCCCCGTCACAATCGAAGAGATTGAAATCGGTCCGGTCGTTAGGGTCCTTTCCCGGCCAGTTGGCCCCGCCCGTACTCCAGCTCTCGGTCAGCGGCGCGCTGCTTCGCGTCACCGCCGTAGCGATACCCTGGCTCAACAGATCGTTCTTGATAGAGGCATAGTTTTTAATAATGTCGGCAGAAAGGAAGGCCCAGATCATATTCCGCTTGTCATATCCCACCTCCCGATCCTGTGCATACTTCACCTGCCTTTCAATAACAAGCGTACAGATGACCAGGATAATGGCAAAGCTGAACTGCAGCACCACCAATATCTTACGCGGGGTCACAAGTGCATTCACTTTCTTAAAGGACCCCTTCAACACCTGGACTGGCCGGAAAGAAGAAAGGAACAGCGCCGGATAGCTCCCCGCCAACACACCCGTCAACACCACAAACCCCACAAACAACAACCAAAAATACAAATGCGAAAATCCAATGGCCAGGGTCTTTCCCGTAACCATATTGAAAAAAGGCATACAAACCTCCGCAAGCCCCAAAGCGATCACACCGGCAAAAGCGGCAAGCAACACGCTCTCCCCGAGAAATTGACCGATCAGCGATCCCCTTAGCGCCCCCGATACCTTGCGGATACCCACTTCCTTCGCCCGCTTTTCGCTCCGCGCCGTGCTCATATTCATAAAATTGATACAGCCGATCAGCAGGATGAACACCGCTATCACGATAAAGATGCGCACCCGGTCGATGCGTCCGCCCACGGCCTTACCATTCTCGAAATCCGAATACAACCTCAGCCGGGACACAGGATATAAAAAGGATTCGGCAAAATAGGGGTTGCCATGTTCCTTGTAGATATTCTTGGTCTTGGCATTATACGCCGCCAACTCGGTATGCGGCTTCAGCATGACAAAGGCCTGCACCGAGTTCTTATCCCACAGGCTGTCGGTCGCGCCCTGTCGCCGGACATAGTCCCACGGCAGGATAAATTCAAAATCGAATCGCGTGTTATTCGGCAGGTCCTTTAGCACCGCGCTGACGGCATAATCGTATTTGTTGTCCAAGCGGATCGTCTTACCGATCGGGTCCTCGTTCCCAAAGAAGGTCTTCGCCGTTCTTTCCGTAATGACCATCTGCGTGGGCTGGATCAGCGCCGTCGCACGGTCCCCCCGCAACAACGGGAAGTCGAACATTGTCAGGAAGTCTGGATCCGCCATCGTCCCGACAATATTCAACTTCTTGTCTCCCCGCGACAACAGCAATGTTTCACCCCAGAATACCCGCGAAGCCCGCTCTACCTCCGGGTAGTCCTGTTTCATCGTAGGCGCTACGATCTGCGGGATCGTGTTGAAACTCAGCAGACCGGTGTTGTCCTTGCCGTTTCGCCACAGCTGATACAGCCGGTCGCTATGCGTATAAAAGCGGTCATAGCTGAGTTCGTTCTGAACCCAGACAAGGATCAACAGTGCGCTGGCCATGCCTACGGCCAACCCGCTGATATTGATAAAGGAGAATCCCTTCCCACGGAACAGATTGCGCCAGGCAACCTTCAAGAAGTTTTGGAGCATACCCGAATTTTAGTCGATGATGGATTTGGCCCATCAGCCAGAGAAGGAAGGAGCGAAGTCTATGCCGCAAACCCACAAATCTGATCACCAACCTTTTGCACCAACCGGCTCGCACAAGCCCAGTTCGCAAACGATACAAATTCTGTCCGAAACCGAACAGTCTTCCTCTAAAACGGGCCAAACAACCCCCTGATTGCCAGTTCCCTGTAAACCCGGCACCGGATGTGAGTGATCAAAATAATCGACATATATGCTAAAAAACTATTTCAAGGTCGCCCTCCGCAACCTCACCGCCAACAAAGCCCACGGCCTCATCAACATCTCCGGTCTCGCTGTCGGCATGGCCGTCGCAATGCTCATCGGCCTCTGGATCTGGGACGAACTCTCCTTCGATCATTCCATTCCGCAGCACGACCGCATCGCCCAGGTGATGCAAAATATGATGGACAACGGCACCGTATTCACTGGCCGTAACACCCCCTTTCCTACGGCCAACGAATTGCGCACCCGTTATGGAAGCGATTTCAAGCAGGTCGTCATCGGCTCCCGGATCAACCGCCACGTGCTCAGTATCGATAACAAGGTGATCACCCAATCCGGCGGCTGGTGGGAGCCTGGCATATCCGATCTCCTGGGTTTGAAATTCATCCACGGCACCCACACCGCCCTCGACGCCCCCGACGCCATCCTGCTCTCCGCTTCCGTGGCCAAGGCCTACTTTGGCGACGCCGATCCCGTCGGCAAGACCATGCATATCGACAAGGATATGTTGGTGCGGGTTGCCGGCGTTTACCAGGACCTCCCCGCCAACACCTCCTTCGCCGAGCTTACCTTCATCGCAAATTGGAAGCTTCTATACGACGCCTGGGGCCTCGAACACCGGCCCAATCCCTGGCGCATGAACGCCTTTTCCACACTCGTCGTCCTCAATGACAACGTCGATATCCAAGCGGCCTCGGCACGGATCAAAGATGCAAAGCTGAATCATGTCCAGGGCTCCGACGCATTGGCCAAACCCAGGTTCTGGCTCCATCCGATGAATAAATGGCGCCTCTATTCGGACTATCAGAATGGTACCAGTGTCGGCGGGAATATAAAATTCGTCTGGCTCTTCGGCACCATCGGCCTATTCGTCCTCCTGCTCGCCTGTATAAATTTTATGAATCTCAGTACAGCCCGCAGCGAAAAACGCGCTCGTGAGGTGGGCATCCGAAAAGCCATCGGCTCCCGGCGCCGCCAGCTGATCCTCCAGTTTCTCAGCGAATCCCTTCTCACTGCTTCAGTATCCCTGATCGCGGCGCTCGCGCTTGTCAGCCTCATCCTGCCTTTCTTCAATGATGTCGCCAACAAAAAGATGGCAATGCCGTGGGCGCAACCGTTCTTTTGGATCACCACCGTCGGTTTCACCTTCGTCACCGGTCTGCTCTCTGGCAGCTATCCGGCCCTCTATCTTTCATCCTTCCGCCCCGTAAAGGTCCTCAAAGGCGTCTTCAAAGCCGGGCCCGCCGCCGCCATTCCCCGCCGCATCCTCACCGTCGTACAATTCACGGTCTCGATAGTTCTCATCATCGGCACTATTGTCGTCTTCCGCCAGATCCAATATGCACAGGATCGTCCCCTCGGCTATAACCACAATGGTCTCGTCATGATCCCGATGATCTCCGACGGCATCCATGACCACCTCGACGCGGTCCGCAACGATCTGACAAAAGCCGGCGCCATCACCGCCATGACGGAAAGCGAAAGCTTCGCCACCGGCTACGGCGCGACCAGCAGCGATTTCGTTTGGGAAGGCAAGGATCCTGCGCTCGCAACCGGCTTTCCCACATCGGCGGTGGCCTATGATTATGGGAAAACCATCGGCTGGCAACTCGTCCAGGGCCGCGACTTCTCCCGCGACTATCCTACCGACACCGCGGCCTTTATCATCAATGAAGCGGCCGTTCGCTTCATGGGCCTCAAAAACCCGGTCGGTCAAACCATTCGCTGGTACAACCGGCCCTATCATGTCGTCGGCGTCGTAAAAGATATGATCATCGAGTCCCCCTACCAGGCCATCCAACCCTTCTTCTATTACATCTATGATTATTCCCGCAGCACGACCATCCTCCGCCTCAACCCCAATGCCGGCGTAAAGCAATCTCTGGCCACCATCGAGCGGGTCTACAAGCAATACGACCCCACCCAACCCTTCAACTATCATTTCGCCGATGAAGAATACGCAAAAAAATTCGGTGACGAACAACGCATCGGCACGCTCGCCGGCTTCTTCGCTACCCTCGCCGTGTTCATCTCCTGCCTCGGCCTCTTCGGCATGGCCTCCTTCGTCGCCGAGCAACGCACAAAGGAGATCGGCGTCCGCAAGGTCCTCGGCGCCTCCACGATCCAACTCTGGCATCTCCTCTCCCGTGAGTTTGTCGTCCTCGTCGGCCTCTCCCTGCTCATCGCCATCCCCATCGCCGCCTGGTTCATGCATGGCTGGCTCCAGAACTATGCCTACCACGCCTCCCTCGCAGGATGGATCTTCGTCGCCACCGCCCTCGGCGCCCTGCTGATCACCCTCCTCACCGTCAGTTTCCAGGCGGTGCGCGCGGCCCTCGCCAACCCGGTTAAAAGCTTGCGCAGCGAATAGTACTTGCGGGTCACATACGCATATTGATAGGATTTTAACGGCAGGCCATTTGCGCCTGTCCGTTAAAATCCCGATCTTGATCGTGCCCAAACCCAAGAGCATGAGAACCCTCCTTATCGAAGTCCTCGCCGCCCGACCCGCGGTCCCTGGTACCGTAAATCCCGCCGCAGCCCCTCAATTTAACCCGACCTTGCCCTTCACACTGGCAAGAATCCGCTGAGTATCAAACCCAACACCCCCCTTGAACACCACCATCGTCCGCCGGATATTTTTCACATCCGCCGAAAGATCGCCGTCGATCAGCACCAGGTCCGCCCGTTTCCCCACACCCAACGTGCCGATCTCCTTCTCCCGACCCAGGTAACGCGCTCCGTTCAACGTACACACCTGTATCGCCTGCGGCACCGTAAACCCGCCCTCCACCAATAACTCGATCTGTCGCCAATTGCTATATCCCGCGATCGTCCGGCCAGCACCGGTCGGGTCTGTCCCCGCGACCAGCAAACCCCCGCCGTCGAAGAACTGCTTCTCCCAAGCCAACTCCTTCCGGAAAAGCGCAACCGAAGCCGAGTCGTGTCCCTGTTGCCGGTCCCATCCCGCTTTCACCCGCTCCAGCACGACCGGCAACACCGCATCCGCACCGCCGCCCAGGATCAGCTCTCGCCCCGTGTAGGGTTCAAACACCGGCAACGTCGACGTCACCGCAACATGACGCGCTATCAAATAACCAATAAGATCTTTCATCTTGGGGCTGTTCTCCGGCAACTGCTGCAGCGCCTGGTGCGCCTTCGGGTAGTCGAAGGAATCCGCCACCCGTCCCTCATCAAAATCCGAGGCCGCCATAAACCCATGTTCGAGATCATCGATCCCGATCGCCGCCGCTTCCCGATAGGTCACCGTACACAGATGACCCGTCACCTTCATCCCCCGCTTATGCGCCTCCCGCACCGTGGCCATCATGTCGCCCCGCGTCACATGCATGTACATCTTGATGGAGGTGCAACCCTTGTCCGCCCAATGCGCCACCTCCCGCCCCGCCTGTGCCGAGTCACTGATCAGGTTGATACAGGGAATATCAAATCCGGGCCGCTCGATATAAGGCGCCGTTATATCAAAGGCCGGCCCCATCATCTTCCCCTCGCCGATCAGGCGGCGCAACGCCAGGTCTGTCTGCGGTTCGATACTCCCGCCCGTCCGCGCCGTCGTCACACCCCCGGCGAGGTACATCCGTGGGAAAGACCCCGGCATCTCCGCAACGTTAAAAAATCCATCGATAGGTAGGGTATAATAAAGATGTTCATGTAGCATTACCAGCCCAGGGATCACCGTCTTCCCGCTCCCCGCGATCACCTTCGCCCCCGCCGGCACGATCACACTCCCCGCCGCACCCAGCGCCGTGATCTTCCCGTCAGAAAGGACCACCGTCTGATGACCCTTCGGCGCCGCGCCCGTCCCATCAATAACTAACACGTCACTGATGGCGATCGTCCCGCCGGGATAATCGATATATTTCTGAACATCCGCCGTAAAGGATTGTGCAAACGCCGTCACCGGTAACAGGCAGGCGAAAAAGAGGAGGTGCCTCATAGCAGTAGTGTTGATTCCTCTAAAGATAGTCAATCGCCGGTTCCCGTCGCGCGCTTCCCCTTTCCGCGAAAATGCATTATTTTGGGTCAATGAACCCTAAATGGCTCCTCGCCGTGCTCGCTATCCCGCTGACCTCCTGTAGCTCATCCAAAGACATCACCGGCACCTATCTGTCAAAATTCGCAACAGGCGGCTTTTTTACAACAACAGTCCGGCTGAACGCAGACAGTACCCTGCAGTACGTTTTCGAGGGTGATCTGGAATATGAAAAGGCGACCGGGCATTACCGGGTCGAAGGGAACAAACTCTATATTCTGTTCGACAAGGAAAAGACGGACAGCGACCGGCCCTACCATCGCTTCGACGTGTTGCCGGTAAAGCAAGTCACCGATAACGGGAACTTGATCAATTACCAGAAGTTCCTTTACATCGGCCATCATAAGCTATTCCCGGCCAACGTTAACACGGAAAAAAAGGTCACCCGGGACACCGGCTACTCCAGGCGCCGAAAGTATCTCCTCTGGGGCAGCCACTATTTCAAAAGAAGGTTTTACTATAAGAAAAAACCGCCGGCAAACGCCCAAAAACACTAACTTTATAAGACAATCCGGCGCATGCGCAAAATACTGGCCATACTCATATCCATAACCCTTTTCTCCGCGGGAGCAAGAGCGCAATCGCATCTCCCCATCCCGGCCTGGGGCTATGGCCTTACCCCCTGGCAGCCACTTCTCATGCCTGCCGCGCCGACGGGCAACGCCAAATGGCAGCTCCGACCCTCTGCCGGCCTCTCCGCAGGGTATATCTTTTTCAATCACGGGGGAGCCTCCTATATCACGGCACCCCTCAGCCTGGCGCTCTATCACCCGCTGACCCCCAACGTAACCGCCTTCGCCGGCATCGTCGCAGCGCCCACCATATTCAGCGCCGGCAGCCTCTTTGCCCCTTCACCGTTCAACCAACCCTTCTCCGGCAGCGATTTCACGCGAGGCCTCGGCATCAACGCCGGCATCCAGGGCGGCCTCATGTACACCAACGACGCTCACACGTTCTCCATCTCCGGCAGCATTTATATGGAACGCGGCAGCTATCCCGTCTACTCCACCCCCCGCCGGTCCAGTGATCCAAAAAATTGATCACCTACCCCTCTTAAACCAATAACTTACATTCACGGAAAGCCTGAAACCCGGCCCAACGGACTTTTTCGCCACCCCCGGCTTATCCAGGTAAGTTTCAACGATCCTCTTCTCCTTTTCAAACACCCCGGCATTGATATCAATACCCCGCCGGATACAACGGATCATAGTGTCTCGAAATAGCGCCAGGCCGCACATAAGTCAACAGGTAAAAAACCACCCCGAGAAAGCCCGCAATGCCACCCCCATTGCCGATCTCCCAGGATCTTGCCCTTCAAACTCCAGGTCTGATAGGCAGCTCGGGGGTTATAGGGGCTCTCCATCCCGGCAGCCTTGGCCCTGGGCCGGATACTCACGGGAAAAAGTAGGAAGATCAGGCGTAAGGGCACACGGTGCATACGACAAGATAGAAAAAAACCCGCTCATCGAGCGGGTTTTGCATCCGGATCATTCCGGAAATCCCATTTCAATAAATTCCCAACTCGTCGCTTCGGTGGCCTTAACAAGCATCGCCCCATTGGAAGTGAGCTCCACATTCCGAAGGTCATAGAACCCGGACTTTAAATTCCCGGGAACACTCAACCCCTCTATGCGGGCTTCCTGCGGTATGCTTCCACCGTCCCCTTGCGTCTTGATATTTAACACCTCGATCGTCTTCATGGGGCAAAAGTACATGACCACGGCCCCATGGTCCATATCCAGTCTGACAGGCGACAAATTTGCCGTAACAGTGCCGCCATGCGTCATTTTTCCCTCCTCCATCTTCTTGCGAAGAACATTGGGTTGCGAAAAGGAAGTGATCGTTACCGGTGAGGATGATTGGCTGGTAGGCGCAAAAACCTTTCCCCCACCGAAAAGGCTTTCGAACGCCGCATACATCTTTTTCATAACTCTAAAGTCTCCTATACACAAGACATACAATTGCCAAGCCGGGTTGCGTCGAAATAGAGAATATATACTTTTTTCTTCGCCGGAAATTTTGTAAATTATTTCTAACCGCCGTTCTTCCTCCCCCCGCCCAATCCCCCACCGCCCCCTTTCGGGAAATCCCCGCGAAACCTCCCGCCGCCAGGCAGCATTCCCGGGCCCCGCCGCTGCCGGTCCTGACCAAAATTGTTCAGATTATACGTGAACGTCAGCATCACATACCTCGTCAAAGTCGTCGTTCGGCTATCGCTCACCTGGTTCAACGACACCTGCTTGCTCACCATCGTATTTTGATTCAGAATATCAAAGCAAGTCAGCCGCAACTCCCCCTGCTTCTTGGCAAATAACTGTTTGGCAATCGACGGGCTCCATAACGGGATCGACGCATTGTACCCCGGCGTATGGTTATCCGTATAGGTATACGTAAAATTCGAAGCGACCAGCCACCCGCTATTCGTATACGCCGTAAACTCCGCATTCACCACCTCGGAGAGGTAATCAAAATTGGCCGCCGGGCGCAGCGAATTCCGCGCGATAGTGTAGTTCAAGGCAGAACTCAGGTTCATATCAAAGTTCTTCCGGATATTGGTCGTCCAGGAAATAGTCTCCGATAAGGCGGTATTTCGCGTATAGTCATGCTGGAGGTCCGCGGACGAAACAGTCGAGGTCACCAGCGTCTGGCTCTGCGAGTAATTGATATTGGAAATGAGGTTCAGATTCGATTTCGGCTGCTTCAAAGAAAAGCCATAGTCAAAATACCCCGCCACGCTCCAGGTGCCGTTCAGGTTCACATACGTCGTCGTTTGCCCGCCCTTATTGTTGGGGATGATCTCGCTCTGGATATCGTTGACGGTCGTGCTGGCGTTAACAGTGGCAAAGATCACATTCTGCGTAGCCGGATTGTAGGAAGAATATAGCATCCGCATGCTATGAGTAAACTGCGGTTTCAGTCCCGGATTACCCACCGTATAATTGATGTCGTCGCTCGTCGCCGTCAACGGCTGCAGCTGGCTGGCGCTTGGCGTCCCCGTACGCCCGGTATAATAAAATCGTAGCCGCTTCCGTTGCGAAAAAGAATAGGTAAAATTCACCGTCGGCGTGAAATTCACGAAATTATGGGACACATCGATCCCCTTCGTCGTATTGCGGCTGTCGAAGTTCATCCATTGCATCCCGCTCCCGATATTCACATTTATCTTCGACAATTGCAGGCGGTAACTCAGGCTGACCCGGTCGCTATTGCTCTCGAATCGGTAGGAATTGCTGAACAAACTGTCAAAGGCCGAATACTCCTTGGCCGCCGCAACATAGTCATAAGTGTTGTTGATCGTCCGGCTTCGGTTATAAGTATGATTGTAGTTCAGCTCGAGCACCGAATGCCGCGACAAGGGTTCGGTATAGGATAGGGTAGGGGCGATGTTGACCGAATGCAGTGAGTCGTTGTAAAATTGTCGCAGATTCTGAAAAGAGTCCAGCTTATAGAAATTATTGGCGGAATTATAATAGCCGCTCCCGTTATTCACATTCACCGTCCCGGTCGCATCCAGCGAGATCGTCCGGTAAGGTTTTTTGAACCGGTGCCGTAGTGTAAGGTTTGACCCATTGATATTGAACCCGTCATTGCTGCTGTACGAATTCCCCGTACTGCTGCTCACCGGCCGTCCCTCCTGGTCCGCGGTCGACGACTCCGACCTACTATTCGGACTCGTATGCTGCCACGTAATATTCGGCCGGAAAACAAAGGAATTTCCGCTGTCACTCTTATTCTCAAAATTGAAATTGACCCGTTGATTCGTGCTCCGCGAAATAGCTGGATTCACCCGGGTGGTAATATTGGAAGTGTCATCCGCCGTACTAAAGAACTTCTGCGTCAGGCTCGACGTATTCGCCGACACATGGGTAAAGTTATAAAAGTAGCTTCCATACCCGTCAAATTTCCCCCAGCTGTCCCGGTAGTTGAGACCTCCCGCCCAGACCGTCGTGATCCCCGCCGCACTGGGGTTGGCCGCCGCCGAAGGCGCGCCGCCGCTTCCCCTGCGACTTCCGCTGCTCCCGAGCACGTCCTGTACCGTAAAATTCTGTTTGTTGATATCGTTTCCCTCTTCCAGCAGCGATACCTGCCGGTCATTGTTGAAATGATGCACCTGCACGCTCTCGTTATAGGTCTGATCCGTACCAGCCCCTGCGATCGCCCGCCCAAAATACCCCTGCCGTTTGTCCCGCCGGGTAATGATATTGATCGTTTTGATCCTGTTCCCGTCGTCGAACCCTGAGAATTTACTTTGGTCGTCGAGGTCGTCAAAGATCTGGTACTTCTCGACTATTTCCGGCGGAATGTTCCGGGTAGCTAGTTTCTGGTCATTGCCAAAAAATCTCTTCCCATTCACCAGCACCCGCTGTACCTTCTCACCCTGTGCCGTGATATTCCCGCTCGCGTCCACCTGCACGCCCGGCAACTTTTTTAACTGATCTTCCGCCACCGCATTCGGTTTCGTCGCAAAGCTCTCCGCGTTGTATTCGATCGTATCCTGCTTGATCTGCATCGGCGGTCGCTGAACCACCACCTCGGCCAGGATATCCGGCGCCCGCCGCATCAGCACCTTCCCCATATCCACATCCCGATGATCCGCGTCGATCACCAGATCCTTCCGCACATGGCGGTACCCCTGGAACGTGATGATCAAATGGTAGGGACCTGGATCGAGCCCCTTGAAAGAAAAAGATCCCCGCTTATCGGTGATCGCAAACTGGGCATCCGCCGTGTCCCGTTCCGGCGTCACGCTCACCGTCGCATCGCTCATCGGCGCCTTGCCTGCCGTATCGGCCACGACGCCACGAACCGAACCCCGCACCCGGACCTGGGAATTGGCAGAAAAGGCAACCAAAACCAAAAGAAGCACGAATAATATAGGTTTGCTCATAAGCTGGGGAATTGCCGGACAGACTACGAAGGTAGCCGTAAGTTTAACCCTCGGACCCTTGTTCCAGGCGAATACCCACTCTTTATCGGTGGATGGACGAAACTCCTTAAATTGCACCTATCGGGCCGGAGCCCGGGACAAAAAATATATGAAAAAGCTAACCGCAGCGGCACTATTCCTCAGCTTGGCAACATCCGCCTCCGCCCAATTCGAAGGCGTCCTGATGTATGACTGCACCATCAAGAACAAAACCCTCACCACCCTCTACGAATCCAAAACAAAAGTCCTCGTAGAAGCAAAGATATACCCCATGAAAGGCGGCATCGCCGATATCAAGGAAGCCAAGGAACAAGACCCAATCTTATTTGATTTCGAGACCAAAAAGGCAACCCGTATTGGCAAGCACCACAACGATATCGCCACCTCGGGCCTCGCTCCGGTCACCAACGACCGCAACGACAAGGCAAAAGAAGAGGAGATCAGCATAACTCCGGTAGGAGAAGAACAGATCGCGCCGTACAAGTGCCAGCACTTCGCCATAAAAATAAAGAATACCACCGTCGATCTCTGGATCACAAAGGAACTCGGGTCCTCCGAGGTCGTCCTGCTCTCGCAGTTCGATTATTATCCCGCCGGTTCCACTCTCTTTGAAAAACTAAAGGCCGCCGGCGGCGAGGGTGTCGTAGTCCGGTCCAAAGAGGGCGACATCGTCGTCAACCTGACCAACGCCCAGGTAAAGACCGTTCCCGCCTCGTATTTCGACATCCCCGGCGTAAAACCATAGCCGCAAACCAGGTCCGCCGGTGACTAACCCAGTATCTTCGAAACAAAGTCCGAGTGTAAGCTTACTTTCATAAACGCCGCCAGCCCCAGCACGATCCCCAGGAGGCTCATACCCGCGGCAAACCAAAGCAACCACTTCCGCTGCGTCAGCGAAGCGATCCCCAACATCGCGATCGAGATCGTCAACAACGCTTCCGTCATATCGAACTGATCGTCAAACAGGTTTAGATCGTCATATTGCTTCTGGAAATCCTCCGCCTGTTTCTTGATCTCCGCCTTCTCCTTATCATATCTCGCCACCTGCGCCTCATACTTCCGGACAATGGTATCCACACCTGGTACGCGTTGCAGCTTCGCCAGCTCCAGCACACCCTCGATCGTCGCCTGCTTGGTGCTCTTCGACTGGTAATAAGACCACGAGTCCAGCGAATGCGCCTGCGCCTGGTCCATTGCCTGTACAATGTTTCCATCCTTGACGTTGCAGATGGCCATAAAGGTCGCCGTGATCGCAACAAACAGGGCTACCATCGCATTGATCTTGCTCTTGTCGGCATTCTCGGCCGACTCTTGTATCTTCTCGGTTATTTCGCTCATAAAATAGATTAAAGTACCATCGTTTCAAAAAGACGCTGCAGCTCACCTTCCATATTCCCACAAAAACCGGGATGCACCTTCGACGCCTGGAGGATCGTACTCCGCGTCGCCGTCAGCCACCGAAACCTCGATGCCTTATCCAACTGCCCGATCGGTCCGCCTTCCGTCCCACCGGCCACGATCTCGTCAAACCCCTTCAAATGCGCCAAAACCTCCGCAACATCCACCTTGGGATCCAACGCCCGCAGCCGCTCGGCATTGACCGCATATCGTATCCCCAACCACCGCGACGAATGACAATACGCGATCACCCCCACATTGAGGAACTCCTCCCGGTCCACCCGCGGCACGACCCGGATCACGGCATACTCAAACAATTGCTTTTCTTGCATTCAAGGCGTATTCGACAAAAGCCGCAGAATGTTCCACTCTGCGGATCAAAAAATCACTATAAATCCCTCGGATCTCCACCGCTCCCATCTCCCCCCACACGCCGCCGGCCAACCATTCCTCCGGCACCAACCCCACAACGTCCCGGATCAAAGAAGGCGTCAACAACCTCCGAAACTCCACATCCACCTCAGCCAGCCGCGAAGCAAAAGGCAACAACACATGGTCTTTCACGGGCACAAACGGCCGGACCGCCGCCTCCGAATGACCATCCCAGCTATGATGAAAATACAACGCCGCCCCGTGATCGATCAACCACAATTCTTTATTCCAAAACAGCATATTCGTATTCCGTACCGTCCGGTCCACATTCGTCAGCAAGCAGTCCAGCCAGACAATTTTCGACGCCAGCAGCGCATCCACCCGGTTCACGACGGGATCGAAAGTCATCGACCCCTGTAAATAATGCAGTCCCAAATTCAGCCCCACACTGGCCTTCAGCAGGTCCTGGATCTCCTCGTCCGGCTCGCTCCGCCCAAAGGCCGCATCCAGCTGCGCAAACACGATCTCCGGCACCCGCAATCCCAACAGCCGCGCGATCTCCCCACCGATCAGCTCCGCAATCAGCGATTTGACCCCCTGGCCCGCGCCCCGGAATTTCAAGACATACAGGAACCCATCGTCCGCCTCCGCGATCGCCGGCAGCGAACCACCCTCCCGCAGCGGAGTCACATAGCGGGTCACCGCAACCGTCCTCAATTCAAACACCGAAGTATTCATAACGAGCCGGCAAGATAAGCAAAGCTCCCCAATCCCCGAGTCCCCCGTTTAGCCGAATTCTTCTACTTTTGTCCCATGGAATTTCTCGACGTCGCGCTGGAAAATATCAAATTCACCCTACAAAAAAACCAACGCCTCGCCATCACCGGCGAGACCGGCTCCGGCAAAAGCACCCTCCTGAGGATCATCGCGGGCCTCGCCGCCCCGATAAATGCCCCCGAACCGCCCAAGCCCGCCGCCACAAACGCCCCCGAACCGCCAAAGCCCGCCGCCGCAAACGCCCCCGCCGCAAAGCAAGGCGCCGTCTTCTTCGAAGGAGAAAAAGTCACCCCCCCGCAAGAACGCCTCATCCCCGGCCAACCCGGAATCGCCTACCTCTCCCAACACTTCGAGCTCTGGCACAACTACCGCGTCGCCGAAGTCCTCGACTACATCAACGACCTCGAACCCGCGGACGCCCAAAATCTCTACCACCTCTGCCACATCGATCACCTCTTGAACCGCCGTACCGACCAGCTCTCCGGCGGTGAACGCCAGCGCATCGCCCTCGCCCGGCTCCTCGTCCATCCGCCCCGCCTCCTGCTGCTGGACGAACCCTTCAGCAACCTGGATATGATCCACAAACGAACCCTCAAAGCCGTCCTCCAAAAGGTCACAAAAGCCTACGGCATCACCACGATCCTCGTCTCCCACGATCCTTATGATACCCTCACCTGGGCAGACAAAATAATCGTGCTACGTGACAGCCACATCGTCCAGCAAGGCCCACCCCGCCAGGTCTACGAACACCCCGCAAATGAGTATGTAGCCGGTCTCCTCGGCGATTACACCCTCGCCAACGGCCTATTTATCCGCCCCGAACCCCAAACAGCCTTCTTTTTTTCCACACATCCCTAAATTCGGACGCACAGCGCCCCCGTTCCCTACCTTCGCGGGCAAATCAGAATCACCATGAGAAAAGTCTTTGGCCTCCTGGCCCTGGCCGCGCTTTTGCTCACACAGCAAAGGTCGCAAGCCCAAACCGCCTCCAACTATGACCCCCACGATGCCTTCGCCCCGCTATTCTATCCCGCTTACGGCGACGACGTCCGCACTGCGGCAGGTACCCCCGGTCCGAAATATTGGCAAAACAGCGCCGACTATAAGATCGACGCCAGCCTCGACGCCGAAACCCACGGCATCACCGGTAGCGTCGTCATCACGTATAAGAACAACAGCCCTCTCGACCTGCCCTTCGTATGGCTCCAGCTCGATCAGAACATCTACAACCTGAAGTCCCGCGGCGTAGCCATCACCGATCTCTCCGGCGGCCGCTGGGCCAACCGCGACCAATTCGACGGCGGTTATACCATCGAGTCTGTCGAGATCCTCAACGCCGCCACAGGCGCCGGCGCGAACGCCGCTACCGGCAAGGCAACAAAAGCCGACTACCTCGTTTCCGACACCCGGAT
>Ga0105239_10000139_pt1 | contig 102090 bp, 83 predicted proteins | sample KBSC44metaG_FD_92761 | JGI IMG/M metagenome (GOLD analysis project Ga0105239, IMG submission 92761) | Corn rhizosphere microbial communities from Kellogg Biological Station, Michigan, USA - KBS C4-4 metaG | ecosystem: Host-associated > Plants > Roots > Rhizosphere > Soil | place: Michigan, USA... | reverse complement strand
TGATCAGCCTGCCGTTGCCGACCGATGACCCTAAACAGCGCCGCCCGGATATCACCAAGGCTAAAGCCATCCTGGGATGGGAACCTAAGGTGTCCAGAAGCGAGGGGCTGAAGATCACCTACGAGTACTTTAAATCATTGCCCGAAAAGGAAATACTGCATAAAGACTTTACTTATTATAACAAATAACTCATGGCTAAAATATTAGTAACCGGTGGATTAGGGTTTATTGTCTACTAATAGGGTTACTAATATTTAGTTACCTTCTGCTGTGTTATAAATGGCATGGAGGTCAACCAGGGTAGCCTTTGCTATTGGTTTCGGAAAAAAAGCCTTAATAAAAGGATATTTCTCTGACATAGCAACATCGAGACTATCAATTGAGGACGATATAACATATATATCAATGGGCTTTTTTAGCTTGGCGTATATTTTTTCAAAACTCTTTATAAAATCCCATCCATTAAATTTGGGCATATTCAAGTCTAAAAATATAACATTTGGTAAGTTTTCAGAATCGGTGTAGTTATTCTCAAGATAGGATATGGCCATGTCGGCTTCTAAACTGTGTGCCATATTGGGGAAAACATTATAGTTATCTACCATCCTCTGCATTATCAGATGTTCCAATGGGTTATCATCTATCATTAATAATTTGCACATAATACGTACTAACTGGCGGATGTTGAGATAATTCAATAAAAGCAAACACTATGCCAATTATTTATAAATCAACCATTTACACTACCATTACAGGTTTAATTAATTGGCAAAGCTTGTTTATCGTAATTAAAGCGATATTAAGATATCAATACCACCTTAACAGAAATAAAACTTTGGCTTAATGTAAGAACTTTAATCCTACTTAACGATTTATTTTCTGCACAAAATTCCTTTTTTCAACACAATACGCTGTAATAGTATCACTTTAAAATTGAATTTTATTATGGTTATATATTTCCCTTTTTTAATTCGGCGGCAGCAAAATCACAAGCCCGTGCAGTTAGTGCCATATAAGTTAAAGATGGATTTTGCGAACCGGACGAAACCATGCAGCTTCCATCCGTAACAAACACATTTTTTACAGCGTGTATTTGGTTGAATTTATTTAAAACCGAGGTTTTAGGATCGTGCCCCATCCGCGCGGTGCCCATTTCATGAATAGTTGATCCACCAGCTTTAGTATATTTAAAAGAGTCAATGTCCTTAAAGCCCGCTTGAGTTAGCATTTCGGCAGAGGTTTTCTTGATATCGTCGATCATTTTATTTTCATTCTCTTCGTACGAGAAATCGATCTTAACCAGCGGTAATCCCCATTTATCTTTTTCTTTATCACTTAATGATACATGATTTGTATAATAAGGCAAACACTCGCCCCAACCCTGCATCCATACTGTCCATGGTCCGGGGGTGGTCAATTTAGCTTTAAAATCATCGCCAAACTCGTTTACTATATAACGCGATTTATCACCCCACTCCTGCCGCTCGCCGTGTCCCTGGAAATTGTATCCGCGTTTAAAACCAAGGTTCTCGCCGTCTTTCAGGTTTCTAAACCGTGGGATAAAGAACCCTTCGGGCCTGCGGCCTTTATAATATTTATCCGAATATTGGTCGTAAAGAATACCATAAGCGCCGGCTGCCGAGGTGTGATCCATTAAATTATGACCAAGCTGGCCACTATCGTTACCAAAACCATTTGGGAACCTTGAAGAAGTTGAATTGAGCAGTATAGATGCTGTAGCAATTGTAGACGCGTTAACAAATATGATCTTAGAAAAAAACTCAAGCTTTTCATTACTTAGCGTATCAATAACACTTACACCGGTAGCCCGTTGCCTTTGCTCATCGTATAAAATGTCAGATACTATAGAAAAAGGCCTGAGTATAAGATTACCGGTAGCCAAAGCAGCGGGTATAGTTGAACTATTACTACTAAAATAGCCTCCATACGGGCAACCCCTGCTGCATAGGTTTCTTTCCTGGCATGGGCCGCGTCCGTCCCAGGTCTTGGTTAAATTAGCCAAACGCGCATTTGTGAGTACCCTTATAGGGTTATGCTTCTTAATAGAATCTCTAAGGTGTTGTTCAACGCAGTTCAGATCCCATGGCGGCAAAAACTCACCGTCAGGTAGTTGAGACAGACTTTCTTTTTTTCCACTTATGCCAATATGTGTCTCTACGTATGAATACCATTGTTCAAGTTCTTTATACCTGATGGGCCAGTCAATAGCAATACCTTCCTTTGCATTTGCTTCAAAATCAAGATCGCTTAACCTGTAACAATGCCGTCCCCAGGTCAAAGATTTACCGCCTACCTGGTATCCCCTGATCCAATTGAATGGTTTTTCCTGTATGTAGGGATGTTCTTTATCTCTTACATAAAAATGTTTATCGCCAGGGCCATAAACCGTGCTTTGTATCGGGTCTTCTTCTTTATCTTTTACAGTGTTGTTAAATCCAAGTTTAAAATCCCAGGGATTTAACATAGCTGTGGGATAATCAACAACATGTTTTACATCCCGCCCTCTTTCAAGCATCAATACCTTTAAACCCTTTTTACACAACTCCATTGCTGCCCAACCGCCGCTTATACCAGAGCCTATCACAATTGCATCGTAAGTGTTGGCTTGTTTGTTTTTATCGCTTATGTACATATTATTTGGTGGCCCAGGCTTTTTGGTGTGGTTTAAGGGGGATGCAAGCTTCATAAGATCCGGGGATATAATCATACGCTAATGCCTGGGTAGCTCCCGGCTTAGACAAACAAAATCCCTCGACCACTAAACTTTTAAATTTAGGGTAAAAAGGTGCTCCCAAAAATCTATCATTGATCTTATTTAATATCGGGGACGAATACCCGGCATGTTCTGCGATGTGTTTTAATGCTTCACTTTTTTCTTTAAGCGTACATTTTAAAAAATCCTTGCCAAATTTATCAGATGCGTAGTCTTCTATTTCCTGGATACCGGAGATAAACCTGTTTTGTTCTTTAACACTGGCACAATTAAGCATTACGTTAATAACATAATCCTGCACGCCTGCATCCCTGGCTCCGGGTGTATCAGTTCTGGGGATGATAATTTCTGCGAGTTCGGCTATGATAGGCTTCTTATCTAACAGTTGCCTGGCATCAATATGCTTGGTTAACTTAACCCATTCAAAGACGGATACGGAAGTTACACCCAAACCACCTAAGACCAAAATACTTTTTAAATAGTCTCTTCTCTTCATTGAAATAAACAAGTTTTAGTTTAATTAATAGCCAAAGCAACCCCAATAATTTTTAAATTATAATGATTCTGACATGCAAAAACTTAGGGATTTGTGCTCATCAAAATCCGGTACCTTTATTACAAGTATAATGATTTAAAACCTGAATTTTATTACTTGAAATTAGAATATTATAATGTTCGAAAAACAATTAGCAACCGATAAAACTACCTCATAGCCACCGGTACCGACCATTTTTCGGACAGCGGAAACTGTAATGTAAATTCGGTGCCAACGTTTAATTCGCTCCTGACACTGATTGCGCCACCCAAGCTTTCAATCTGCATTTTTACCATGAACAGGCCTATCCCCTTACCCTCTACACTCCAGTCAAACCGTTTATATAAGCCAAACACATGGGGGCCATTTTTTTGAAGATCGATACCACGGCCATTATCTTTAAAGCTGATCAATAATTTATCACCTTTAACCTTGCTGGTGATGGTAATAACCGGATCCACATCCTGGCGCCTGTATTTGATGCTGTTTACGACCAGGTTTTGCAGGATACTATACACATAGCTTTTAAGTGTGTACAGCTCATCCATTTCTTCAAAATCAGTAATGATCTCGACTTTATTTTTTACCATCATCTGGTCAATGCCTAAGCCAATTTCATCTATCAATGATGGTAAAGAAACACATTCGATCTGGTCATTCACCTGGCTCCTTACCTGCAAGATCTGGTTAAGGTCAAGAATTACCTTATCCAGGTTGTCTACCGATACACTAAGTGCCCGCAGTGTTTCCAGACTTTCGGGCATGCCGGGTTCCATATCAGCTAAAAGCATTGCCAGGCCCTGTATATTTGCCACAGGCGCCCTTAAATTATGAGAAATGATATAATTAAACTGCTCAAGGTCTTTGATCCGTTGTGCAAGGTCGGCAGTCATATTCTCGCGTTCCGATTCGGTATTCTTTTTTTCGGTGATATTTTTAAACGTAAGTATGACACCTACATTTTCATTGTTGTGATTAACCACCCCTACCCATTTAATGTCATACCATTCCAGTTCGCCATTTTCGGATACCAGGCTTGTCTCGTAAGACACAACTTCATGTTTGTCTCTCACCAACTCCAGGTGATCTTTAATAGACGCACGTCTGTCTTTAGGGAAGTGATTGATAATGGACGATCCTACTTTCAGTTTTTTATCAAAATGCCTTAACATCGCAGCATTTGCATTGCTGTTGTAAGATACTACGTTAAGGTCTGCATCAGAAAGAACAATAGCAAGGTCAATATTTTCAAATACCGAACGAAGATTTGCTTCAGATTTAAGTAACGACGCCTCTGCCAATTTCCTGTCAGTAATATTAATATGCAGGATAACAGCACCCTTATGTATATTATCAGCCAATGGCGCCACAACGATCATAAACCAATCACTCTCGCCTAACGAGGCATACTCCATCACAAACTCTTTAGTGTCGCCTCTGATAACTTCGTTTATACCCTCTTCAATTTTAATACTGGTTACCTTATCAACTCCTATAGCCTTTTCTGATAAAGCCATATAGCTATAACCCACGCCATAATTTGGTATACCCAGGTTATTAAACAGGGCCATCTTTTTCCAAGATTCATTAACTGCAATGATCTTGCCTTTTTCATTGATCAGCACAATGTTTGGCGGTAGCGCATTTAAAATTGCCGCCTGTGTTTCTGACGCTTCCTTGATCTTTTCCTCGGTTATTTTACGCTCGGTTATATCCTGTGTAAAGCCTTTTATACGTACCGGAGCACCATATTTATCCCTGTCAATTAACAATTTTGCATGCAGGTATTTAATATCACCTCTTTTATAAGTTTTTATCCTGAAGTCGATACTCATGGAGTAAAGATTTAAAAGCGCATCATCCAAGTCGGTTTTTACCCTGAAAGCATCGTCAGGATGTATACAGTTAAAAAAGTTTTTGAAAGTGGGTTCGATCTCGCCAACATCAAGCCCCAGGATATGGTATAGCCCGGGCGACCATTTAGTAAACTGGGTCTTTACATCAATATCCAGCCCACCTATGTTGGCAATATTTTCGGCTTCTTTTAACAGCGCTTCATTGGCTATCACCTCTTCCATGTATTTAGCACGCTCGGCTTCAAGCCTGTATTTTTCAAGCGCGTTCAAAATAGCATTAGATAATCGCTGCATCCGGTCTTTTAACACATAATCGGCGGCGCCATTTTTCATTATTTCAACAGCAAACTCTTCTGATATCGTGGCTGTAATTAAAATAAACGGAACGTTAAGCTCGCTTTTTTTAAGTATCTCAAATGCTTCGAGCGAATCAAATGACGGCAGTGAATGATCAGACAGGACGATATCCGGTTTATACTCATCAACGGCACGCATGTAATCTATCTTATTATCAACAACCAATCTCTCAAATAATAATTTTGATCTTTTCAATTCAATACCAACCAATTCAGCGTCGGTTGGCACATCCTCAAGGTGTAATATTTTTATTTTGGTGTCCACTTTACCTTAAAAAATTTATACGGGTGGCTGATTTATAATTAACCAGTACAATCCCAGATCACAAATTGCTTTGGCAAAAGCATCAAAGTTTACCGGCTTTACTACATAACTATTTACGCCCAGCTTATAACTTGTTATAATATCCTGTTCTTCTCTTGATGATGTCATTATCACAACGGGGATAGTTTTAGTAATGGCATTTGCTTTTATTTGCTTTAAAACCTCAATACCGTCAACCTTTGGCATTTTAATATCCAGCAAAATAACTTTTGGGCGATTGGTTATTTGCCGGTCGGCGAAATTGCCCCTGGCAAAAATAAAATCAAGTGCTTCCTCGCCGTCTTTAACATGTACCAGGTTATTTGCCAGGTTCACTTTTTTTAATGACCTGATAGTTAGCTCTGCATCATGGATGTTATCTTCTACCAGTAATATTTCAACTTCGTCAACATTCATAGCTTATTTAGTTTTAAAGGGCATACTGAAATAAAATGTGGCGCCTTCATTAATTACTGATTCTGCCCAGATCGTTCCGCCATGTTTATTGATGATCCGTTTGGCCAGGGCCAAACCTACCCCGGTACCTTCAAATTCCTGCGCGCTATGCAGTCTTTGAAATACGCCGAATAGTTTTTTGCTATACTTCATGTCAAACCCTACGCCGTTATCGTTTATATAATAAACGCGCTTATCCTTATCTGTCGTACCACCGATCTCAATAACAGGGTGTTCATTTTTTGAGCTGTATTTAATAGCATTGCCGATCAAATTCAATAAAACCTGGCGCATTAAATTGATATCGCCTTCGCAATCAGGCAGTTTCTGTATAATTATTTCATACCGCTTGGGTTGGTTCTCTAAAAGCTCGCGGGTGCATACTTTAACAAGGGCATCCATATCAACCCGCATAGCAACCATTTCCTTACGGCTCATCCGCGAAAACGCCAGCAGATCATCTATCAATTGGCCCATTAGCCGGGCATTGGTAGTAATGGTATTAATAACCCGGCTGCCTTCATCACCAAGTTTCTCTTCAAATTCCTCTTTCAGCATCATAGCGTAACCGTTTACAGCGCGTAATGGCGCACGTAAATCGTGCGATACTGAATACGAAAATGACTCTAACTCTTTATTTGCTGCCTCTAACTGCAACGTACGTTCGGCTACTTTTTTCTCCAAACTTTCATTAAGCTGGCGGATCTCTATCTCGGCTTTTTTACGTTCGGTAATATCCCGGATAAAAACAGAAAGACCACCTGTTGCGGACGGATAAATATGATTTTCCTGCCAGAGATCCAGCGGAGCGTAATAATCTTCGTTACTGATATATTTTTTTTTTGAAACAGCCGTGTTAAAGGCTCTATAAGTAGCAGAATTTACTGCATCAGGATACTCTGTCCAGATGTATTTACCTATCAGGTCTTCGGGCTTCCGGCCCAGCATTTCTCCTATCTGCTTGTTAGCATAAGTGTAGCAAAAATCTTTGTCAAGCGCAATAAACCCGTCGGTAATACTTTCAAGGATATTCTCGATCTGCTCGTTCTTTTTTTCCAATTCTTCCTGCGCAACTACGCGTTGGGTAATATCTTTGAAGTTGCAAACAATGGCCCCGATGGTTTCATCCTGCAGCCAATTGGTAAAAAGCGACTCTACCCAGATATAATATCCTTGCTTATGTTTTGTACGATAGCTTGAAATGATGGGAACGCCGGGATTATCCAATATCTCAATAAAGAGATTCTTTACCTTGTCCCGATCATTGGGGTGTACCAGGTCGTCAATTTCATGACCGGTCCTTTCCTCATTGCTCCAGCCATTGATCCGTTCGGACGAGTTGCTTCTGTAGATAACATTCAGGCGGCTGTTTAATAAAACAATGCCATCGTAACTGTTTTCTATCAGTTTTCTAAACCGGATCTCATTAGCAATTATGGTTTCGGTATTTTCTTTGACGCGTTTTTCAAGCTCGGTGTTGATCTCTTCCCGTTTATCCTCATTCTCTTTTCGTACGGTGATATCGCGGGTAATTTGAGCAAAGCCTGCCAGGTGCCCGTCATCATTATACACCGTGGTAAACACTACATTGGCCCAAAAAACCGACCCATCCTTGCGCAGCTTCCATCCTTCGCTTTCGTAGGTGCCGTATTTAAGTGCCTCGTTCAGATTTAGCCGGGGCGCGTTGCTTTTCAGGTCAGACGGGGTATAAAAAACAGAGATATGCTCGCCAATAATTTCATCTTCGGTATACCCATTGATATTTTGCGCGCCCTGGTTCCAACTCATGATGTAGCCATTAGGGTCTATCATAAAGATGGCATAATCGCTTATGCTGGCCACCAATAAGCGAAAAAGCTTTTCGTCAAAACTATGGCTCAATGCAATGCTTTCAACTCTTCTGCTCTGCACAAAAATTAATTTAGGTACTCGGTGTAATTTTAAAATGCGTGTTATCAGTTACTGAAACCAACATTTAACGTGCCGTGGAAATGTTCATAGGTCTATGCACAAAACACACAAAAATAAATATATGAATTTACATGAACATAACAACCTGCCTGTTTAAAACTGAACAAACTGAACAAAGCGTGACTAATTAATCATGCCATTGCTTCCATGAGGCCGGATTATTGCGATAGTTTGAAATTTGTTCAACAGCTTCTTCCATTTCTTCCCTTGACAGATCCTGTTGCCCGTCAGCAATATAATTGACAACTCTTCCCGGCATCTCAAAAGTTATATACCATATGGTTTAGGTTCCGAAAATACTTTTTGCTTTTGTGATGGTTTTCTCCAGGTCGATACCTTCGCCCAGTACACCCTTAAACAGATCGCCGGTTTCTTTTAAACGGTCTGTCGAGTTAAATATGGTAAAGTCTTTCATAGTCAACCCGGGCTTTACTTCGTCCCATGCCAGCGGCATTGAAACGGTGGCGCCAACCTTGGGCCTGAGCGAATATGGGCCGGCAATGGTTGCTCCCGGCCGGTTCTGCAAAAAATCTAAATACATTTTTCCATTGCGTTTGGCAACCACACGCTCCAGACTTGTATAATCAGGGATCTGCTTATGTACCAGCGATACAATGATCTTTGCGAACATCTGAGATTGGTCATAATCATATTTAGCGCCCAACGGAATATAAATATGCATACCTGTAGAGCCTGATGTTTTGGGATAGGCAGGTACATCTAAAGCATCCAAAACTTTGTTTACTTCAAGCGCGGCTGCTATTACCTGGTCGAACGTGTTTTGATCGGGGTCAAGGTCTATCACGCAATAATCAGGGTTATCAGGCGATTTAACCCTGCTGAACCAGGGGTTCATTTCAATACAACCTAATGATGCCATCCATAAAAGGTAAGCCTCGTCAGATCCTACCAGGTATTCTTTATGCTCGCCATCACCATTGGTGTATGGAAATGTTTTGGTTACCCAATCCGGCGCTTTGCCTTTAACGTCTTTTTGATAGAAGCTCGGCCCGTGTATCCCGTTAGGAAAACGGTTAAGCGACATCGGCCTGTCTTTTAAATATGGCAGGATATAATCTGCCACCCGGTAATAGTAGTTAAACATATCCCGCTTGGTTATGCCATCTTCGGGCCAGTACACTTTGCTTAAATGGGTAAACTTTAGCTCATGCCCGCAAATTTTCCGCACCTGTGTTTCGTCTTTTGGGTTAAGCAGCGTTTTGCGGTCGTTATCAGTAACGGGTTTGATAGCCGCGTGTGTTTCCCCGGGCGATTTTCCTTCGGCTTCTTCTACCGTATCTTTTGTATCCATAGGAGTTTCCAGTATCACATCTTTAGCTTTTTTATCTTCGCGCATGCCTTTAAATGATGCCTGTCTGAAAACGCCATCTCCGGTCACCTCAGCAAATGCCACCTCGCCCACCAATTCTGGCTTAAGCCAGGTAGGCTTCGCACCCAATCTTTGTGGCCGAAAGCGTGACGGCTTATCCACATCAGGTTCAACATCAAACGGGCTTTTATCCGTTATCAACGGCTTAAATTGCGTCATCATTTCTTTTTGCAATTTTTCAGAAAAACCGGTACCAACCTTACCTACATACTTTAGCACCTTACCATCGTAAACACCAAGTATCAAAGCGCTGAATGCCTTGGCTGTGCCCGAATTTTTTGTAAAACCGGCTATGATCACTTCCTGCCGCCGTTGTACTTTTATTTTTAACCACTCTTTTGACCGCAGATCTGAAGTATAAACGCTGCTTGCCTTTTTCGCGATAATCCCCTCCATACCTATCTTCTCGGCGGCTTCAAAAAACTCAATACCGTTAGCGGCAAACACTTTACTCTGGCGTACCCTATCATCATTAGTTGGTAAAACAGCTTTTAAAATGGCCTGTCTATAGATAAGAGGTAAATGCAGCAGGTTTTTACCCTCATACCATAAAATATCAAATACATAGTAAACCAGGTTACCATCGGCCTCACTACGCCAGTTTTGCAGCGCGCCAAAATCCGACAGGCCCTTATCGTTCAACACCACTATTTCACCGTCGATCACAGCATTAAGCTGCCAATCTTTTAAAATTTTATTGATGGGATAATATTTATCAAACGGGATATTATTGCGCGAGATCAACTCCGCCCCCTTCTTGTCAATTACCGCTGCGGCGCGATAACCGTCCCATTTAACTTCATATACCCAATCCGGGTCATCAAAAGGCGCATCCACCAGCGTGGCCTTCATGGGTTTAATATTTTTAGGCACGGCCGCTTTCGGCGCCGTCTTGAGGATCTTTTCTATATCAACCTCATTGGCATTAGCTTGCCCATTGCCCGATTTATAAACTACTGCTTCTTCAGCCGGTTTTGCCTTGCCTTTTTTTTTACTTTTGGGTTCAGGTTGTTCTACGTCCTCTTCATGCCCATGCTGCCAAACTTTCTCGCTGGTGTTCTCCATCTTTTCGATGGTTTTGCCGGACAGTACTGATTTATCTTTTTTGGTGATGTCTGATTTCGACGCAAAATCATCATTATGCTTGATCAGCAGCCAGCCGTTCTCGCCCATGCCGTGGGTTTTTACTAAAGCGAATTCGCCCTCCAACTTTTCGCCATGCAGTTTAATTTTTACCGAGCCTGATTTGAGCTGTTGCAGCAGGTGCTTTTCCTGCGCTTTTTTGCCTTTAATTTCTTCTATGGGCTCATAAGTACCCTCGTCCCAAACAATTACTGTACCGCCGCCATATTCGCCTTTGGGAATAATCCCCTCAAAATTGCGGTAATCAAACGGGTGATCCTCAACCATCATAGCCAGCCGTTTTACTTTTGGATCGGTAGACGGACCTTTGGGTATGGCCCAGCTTTTTAATACGCCATCCATCTCCAGCCTGAAATCATAATGCAGCCTGGATGCGTCATGTTTCTGAATGACAAACATTAAATGATTTTTATCCTTACTAAGGCCGGCTTTAGGTTCGGCCGTTTTAGTAAAATCCCTCTTCTCCGCGTATTTTTCCAGGCTCATAATTCTATTGCTTATTAGTTATGGAACAATAGAAAAGAAAAAATGGTTTTAAACAAAAAATGCCGAAATGGTTACCCACTTCGGCATTTTTATGTTGTTTAACCGGATGCGGTTAGTTTTTCTTTAAAGAGAAGATCCAGTCTAATATTTGTTTTGCCTCGTCCGGTTTTAAGCTCGGGTGAGCAGGCATCGTTACATCACCCCAAACACCTGTACCGCCATTAGTTATTTTGTTGGTAAGCGCGGTATAGGTTTCTTTGTTTTTCTTGTATTTGTTTGCCACATCTACAAACGCAGGGCCTATCACTTTCTGATCTGTTTTGTGGCATGATTTACAATCCATCGACTGCATTAAAGCTCTACCCGCAGCAAACGGTGTTGAAGGATCGATAGGCTCATCCAGGCTGCCTGCGGCAATAATCACCTGCTTGCTGGTGTTTGCTGCCAGTTTAATATCCTTTACCGTTACAGATGCTTTGTAGGTACCTGCTTTAAGATAAGTATAAACTAACCATGGTTTTGCGGTGATCTTTTTAATGCCATTACCCAAGTTCCAGGTATAGGTCATTTTATCATTTTCAGGATCGGTCGCTTTAACCGACAAGGTTACTTTTAAAGGTAAACCACCATAAGTTTTATCGGCAGTGATACCGGCAACGCGTGGTGCACGGTTACCCGCGTTATATTCTATCCTTGATAAACCGGCATCACCATTTTTCTGGAACCAGCCGTTGCCATATTCCAATACGTAGATCTTACCGTCAGGGCCAAGCTCCATATCTATCATCGAGCTAAACTTGATATCATTTACAAATGGCTCCATCGATAAATATTTACCATCAGGACCCATAGTTACTGCTTTTATCCACCCTCTTATAAAGTCGTAGATAAACAGTTTATTATTGTAGTAAGCAGGTAACGCACCCGGAGTTTTAAAGTCTTGTGAGTGGTAAACCGGGCCGGCCATGGCAGTACGGCCACCTGAACCAAGCTCAGGGAACTGCGGAGAATCGCCATAAGGATACCAGATAAATGCGGGTTGCGCAGGCGGCAACTCTTTTAAACCTGTGTTATTTCTTGAATTGTTAATTACGTGTTTCGGGTCAAATGCCGCACCTACTTTACCTGTGGCATAGTCATATTCCCTATACGGATAGTTATCTCCTACAAAGTATGGATAACCGAAGTTACCTGCTTTTTGTGCCTGGTTAATTTCGTCATAACCACGCGGACCGTGTGTTGCCAAACTGTCATCGTTGGCATCCGGGCCAACTTCGCCCCAGTATAAAAAGCCGGTCTTTTTATCAACAGAGATCCGGTAAGGGTTACGGTTACCCATTACATAAATTTCGGGACGGGTTTTTTCCATTCCTTTAGGGAACAGGTTGCCTTCAGGTATGGTATAGCTGCCATCAGGATGGATCTTTAAACGTAAGATCTTTCCGCGCAGGTCATTACTATTACCAGATCCTCTCCTGTCATCATATTGCTCAAAACCCGGACGGTCATCAAGCGGCGAATATGAATAAGAGTTTGGCGGGTTTTTGCCTCTGCCTTCGTTAGGCTCGTCAAATGGCGTGGTATTATCGCCTTGCGAAACAAAAAGGATATGGTCTTTACCAAATGCTATTGACCCACCAGTATGGCAGCAGATCTCGCGCATGGTTTTTACCTGTATAATAACTTTCTCGCTTTTCATATCAACCTTGCCGTTTACAAATGTAAAGCGCGACAATCGGTTAACTGAAGTATCAGCAGGGCTGTAATAAGTGTATATGTAATGATTAGTGCTAAAATCAGGGTCAGCCTGAACGCCTAATAAGCCTTCTTCGGCATTTACGCCTTTAGCTTTTAGCGTGTGGTAGTACACATTCAGATAACCAACTTTTGAAACCTTTTTGGTGATGTGGTTATACAACATAAATTCGCCTTTGCGTTGTACTACCAAAACATCAAGGTTTGGTAAAATGGTCATTTCTGTAGGCTCATCAAAGGTACCGTTTACCAATCTATTTTTGCTGAAGCGATCCTCGTCAGGCACGCGCTGGCTTTTAGCCTTAGCATAGTTTAACGGAATATTTTTACCAATGGCATATTTGATACCGCCCAACAGGTGCTGTAAAAACAACGGCTCGTTGTATGATTCGTCGGTATGGCCAAGGCCTGTGTAAAACACCCTGCCACCTTCAAATTCATGATACCAGGCTATTGGATGGCTGGCACCCATTTTATAAGCATCATCGCCACCGTTTGGATTATATTTAAGGGATGATTCTTCCAGGTTTATTAAAACGTGGATGTCTTTAGCTACCGTTTTATAATGGTACCATTCGTCCTTCCTTTTCCATTCGGTAGGTAGCATTTTGGTAGCTATAAAGTTTTTATCAACTACAGTTAAAGTAGCCATTTGCTGTGTCGGGTGATGTGCAAAATAGCCACCCACCATTCTGCCATACCATGGCCAGTTGTACTCGGCATCGGCAGCCGCGTGGATCCCCACAAAACCACCGCCGGCTTGTATGTAGCGCTCAAGGTCGGCTTGTTGATTGGCGTTTAGTAAATTACCGGTTGTGCTTGCAAAAACAAGAGCGGCATATTTTTTTAAATTGCTCTCTTCTATTTTATTAGCATCGGTAGTGGTATCAACTAAAAATCCGTTTTCTTTTCCCAGTTTAATAATTGCCTGAGCGGCAAGAGGGATCGAGCCATGATGATAGCCCTGTGTCTTTTTAAAAACCAAAATACGCGGTTTTACCTGCGCATTAGCTATACCAACACCTGCAGCCAGGGTTAATAAAGCGACGCTTAAAAAGCTGAATAATCTTAATTTCATTTGTTAGTTAGGGTTTGTTGGTTTTGTTTTAGCTCCGCAAAATATTGCGGAGCTAAAAGTATTCAAATTCCAAACAAAACCTTAATAATCTTAAGAAAAACAGCTAAAATTGTGTAAATGATTTATTACAATGCGTAAATCATTGATTACATTATTTCCAGCCCCCGCCAAGCGAGCGATATAACTCTGCAACGGCGTTTAGGCGCTCTGTTTTTATGGTAGCCAGCTCTAATTCGCTTTGTAAAACATTACCTTGCGCGGTTATTACTTCCAGGTAATTTGCCAGGCCGTTTTTAAATAACTGGTTGGCATTGCTGGTGGCTTTTTGCAAGGTATTTACACGGTTAGTGGCAATATCCTGCTCGCTTTTTAACTTATCTATCTTCACCAAAGCATCTGATACCTCGCCGACAGCATTTAATACGGTTTGCCTGAATTGTATCACTGTTTTTTCACGATCGATCTTAGCAACTTCGAAATTAGTTTTCAGTTCTTTATGATTTAACAAAGGCTGTAAAACACTACCCGATACAATGCCAAACAATGAAGCAGGTACATTGAACCAATTGCTTGCTTTAAACGAGTTCACGCCACCCTGGGCAGTGATCCGCAAAGCGGGATACATTTCGGCCTGGTTAATGCCTACATTGGCATTGGCAATGTTAAGCGCAAGCTCGCTGCTTTTAACATCAGGCCTGCGGCTTACTAATGCTGATGGCAGCCCGGCTGATAAATTATCAGCAAAAGCGATATCATTTAACTTTTTACTGCGTTCGATCCTGTCAGGCAATTCGCCGGTTAATATGCGCAGCGCGTTTTCCTGCAAAGCTATGTTTTGTTCAAACTGCGGGATAAGCCCGGCAGCGACTTGTTGTTGTGCCTCTGCCTGTTGCACAGCTAACAACGTTACCTGCCCGGCATCGTATTGCAGCTTAATGATTCGCAATGTGCTGTCATTCAGCTTTACGTTATTTTGCGCGGTTTGCAATTGTGCGTCCAGCATCAACAGGTTATAATAGCCCTGCGATACACTGGCAACAATGTTGGTTTGGATCGCTTTTTTGGCTTCGTTAGTTTGCAAATAAGCGGCTAACGCGGCTTTGTTCTGGTTATGGATCTTACCCCAGATATCAGCCTCCCATGAGAGCTCCAAATTGGCGCTGTAGTCCTCGATGTGTTTGGTAGTGACACCGGCAGTGCTCAGGCTTAAGCCGTTCAGGCTATTGTCTGACGGGCGGCTGGTGCTGGCTGTTACATTTAAGGCAACTGTAGGTACATTGTTCCATTTTACCTGTTTAACCAATAACTGTGCTGATTCAATATTTTTAACAGCAAGCTGCATATCATAATTTTTTATGATGGCGCTATCTATCAGTTTTTGCAATTCGGCATCAGTAAAGAAGTTTTTCCACGGAATGTCAGCTATGCTGGTAGTATCCGTAGTAGTGGCATTTCTAAAAGTAGCGGGCAATGCTGCCTGCGGTGTTTTTATATCTTTTGATACTTTACAGGCGCCAAGCACCAGTAAAGCCATCATCAAAAGGTATGTATATCTATAAGTTTTCATTGCTGTAAGTATTTTAAATTATACCAGTTCTGTTTTTTCAATGGCCGGTACACTCACGCCATTTACATGATGGTGGTCGTTATTTTCATTATCCAATGCAAAAGGCACACCTGTTACTTTTTCCTGCAGATGCTGGAAGATCACAAACAATACCGGGATAATAAATAAACCTAACAATACACCGGACACCATCCCGCCTGCGGCACCAATACTGATAGAGTGGTTACCTTGCGCTGACGGGCCGGTAGCGATACTCATCGGGAACAAACCAAACACGAATGCCAGTGAGGTCATGACGATAGGGCGCACCCTTAATTTGGCAGCCTCGATAGCCGATTCTACAAGTCCGTGCCCTGCCCTGCGGCGCTGTACCGCAAACTCGACGATCAGGATGGCGTTTTTAGCCAGCAACCCTATAAGCATGATCAATGCAACCTGTACATAGATGTTATTTTCGATACCGGTTAAGCCTAATATTACAAACACACCAAAAATACCTGTAGGGATAGATAGTATTACTGCTAATGGCAATATGTAACTTTCGTATTGTGCCGATAACAGGAAGTAAACAAAGATCAGACACATCAGGAACACGATGGTTGATTGTCCGCCTGAACTGATCTCCTCGCGGGTTTGGCCGGAGAACTCATAGGCAAAACCTGATGGTAATTGCTCTTTGGCGGTTTCTTCAATAGCCCTGATCGCATCGCCCGAACTGTAGCCCGGTTTAGGTATCGCATTTACTTCGATAGAGTTAAACAGGTTATAACGCGACGCTGTTTCTGAACCATAAACGCGGGTTAATTTTACCAGTGTATTGATAGGGACCATTTCGCCGGCTTTGTTTTTCACGAATACACGGTCGATAGATGCAGGGTCGGTACGATCGGCGATGTCAGCCTGTACAACTACACGGTAATATTTACCAAAACGGTTAAAGTCTGATGCCTGGGCGGTACCAAAGTAAGCCTGCATGGTTTGCAAAATGTCCTTGACGTTTACGCCTAACTGATTTGCTTTTTCGTCATTAACTTCTAATTGCAATTGAGGGTAATCTGCTTTATAAGAAGTAAAGGCAAAAGCGATCTCCTTTTTCTGCATTAGCTTACCGATAAAGTTATTGGCAATGCCGCTAAATTTATCCAGACGGCCATTGGTTTTATCCTGTAGCACCACGTCAAGCGCCTCTACGTTACTAAATCCTGGTACGGTGGGGAAACTGAACACGAAGAAGGTACCGTTTGATATGGCGGCTAATTTTCCTCTTATTATATTTTGTATATCATCAATATTTTTAACGCTCCCTCTGTCTTTATTAGGCTTTAACAACAGGAAGATCTGACCTGCTGACGGGCTGTTGGATAGCGTTAAAAAGTTAAAGCCAGACAACGCCATCACAAATCTTGCTGATGGCATAGCTCTCAACTCTTTTTCGGCCTGGTTGATTATTTTACTGGTATTGGCTAATGAAGTTCCTGATGGTGATGAAACAGCAATAGCAACAAAGCCCTGATCCTCGGTTGGAATAAAACCCGACTTTGTTGTGCTTACAAGGTAAACCGTAGCAACAACTATCAGTGCAAGTCCGGACATGCTCACCCATTTATTACGGATAAGAACCTTTACCCCACCGATGTACTTGTCGGTCATATAGTTAAAACTGCCGTTAAAGCCTGCATAAAACTTCTCTGAGAAACTTTTTTTCGGTGCTTCGTGGCCATCCTCAGTATGTTTATTCTTTAAGAACAAAGCAGCTAAAGCCGGGCTTAAGGTTAAGGCGTTAACAGCCGATATCATGATAGCTATAGCCATGGTCAGCGCAAATTGCCGGTAAAAGATCCCTGTCGACCCCGTCATAAAGCTAACCGGTAAAAACACAGCGGCCATAACCAGTGTGATAGATATAATAGCGCCTGTTATTTCATGCATTGCCTCGGTAGTTGCCGCCCTTGGGCTAAGGCCCGGGTTATGCTCCATTTTGGCATGTACCGCCTCTACCACCACAATGGCATCATCCACCACAATACCTATGGCCAATACCAGTGCAAACAAGGTTAAAAGGTTAACTGAGAAACCGAAGAGGTTCATAAAGAAAAAGGTACCAATAATGGCCACCGGAACAGCTATAGCCGGGATCAATGTTGACCTAAAATCTTGCAGGAATATAAATACTACGATAAACACCAATATAAAAGCCTCTACCAATGTATGTTCAACCTGGTTAATTGACTCATCAAGGTCGGTTTTGGTACGATAAAACTGATCGTATTTGATGCCTGCAGGGAAATCCTTTGATAATTTTACCATTAACTTATCAATGGCAATCTGAATTTCGTTGGCGTTTGAGCCTGCCAATTGTACTATACCAATAGTAATACCATCATGCCCATTTAAATGGTTCACACTACCATAGCTATAAGCGCCCAGTTCAACACGTGCCACATCTTTTAAACGTAATACAGAACCATCTGCATTTGCGCGGATAGCAATGTTTTGATAATCCTCAGGCGTGGTAAGCTTACCTTTATATTTAATTACATATTCAAATGCTACTGGGCTTTGCTCGCCAACTTTACCAGGCGCTGCTTCCAGGTTTTTGTCCTGTATAGCGGCCATTACTTCGGCGGGTGTAAGTTTGTAAGTTGCCAATTGAGTAGGATTTAACCAAACCCGCATCGAGTAATCTTTAATACCGCCAAATACACTGGCAGAACCTACCCCCGGGATACGTTTGATCTCGGGAATGATATTGATCTGTGCATAGTTATTTACAAAGGTCACGTCGTATTTTTTGGAATCTTCAGTGTAAATACCCATAGCCCCGATAAAGCTGTTTTGCTGCTTTGTTGTGGTTATACCATATTGTACAACCTCGGCAGGTAACTGGCTTGTGGCCTGCGAAACCCGGTTTTGAACGTTCACAGCTGCCTGGTCGGGATTGGTGCCTTGTTTAAAGTAAACGGTGATACCTAACGTACCATCGTTACTGGCAGTGGATGTCATGTAGGTCATGTTTTCCACCCCGTTAATTGCTTCTTCTAACGACGGCGTTACAGAACGTAATATAGTCTCGGCGTTAGCGCCCGGATACACAGCAGATACCAATACCGCCGGCGGGGCTATATTAGGGAATCGCTCTAAGGGCAATTTTGATAAGCCGAGTGCACCAACTATCACCAACAATATGGAGATAACAGTTGCCAGTACCGGCCTTTTGATAAATATTTTAAACATGATCTTTTGTTTTGAAGAGGCAAGAACCAAGGGACAAGACGGAACTATATCCGCAGTATCTTAAGTTATGCTCTGTCTTGACTCTTGTTTCTTGATTCTATTAATTAGTTTTTAGCAACTTTTTCTACTGCTTTTTGCGGGGCTATTTTAGCGCCTTCCTGCAAGTGGTCAATACCACTTAATACAATCTGGTCGCCTGCTTTTAAGCCGTCTTTTATTACATAATCATCACCGTTTTTACCTTCAATGGTAATTGCTGTCTTTTTAACCTTATTGCTGTCTGCAAGGGTAAACACAAATACTTTATCCTGCATTTCAATAGTTGCCGATTCAGGTACTGTTAAAGCATTGTTATGTACCAGGCTTAAACGGATCTTGCCGGTATTCCCATTACGTAACAAACCTTGCGTGTTAGGGAAGCTTGCCCTTACAGTAATGGCGCCAGTGTTTTTATCAAACTGGCCATCGATCATGTCGATCTTACCTTTGGTAGCATATTCGCTATTATCAGCTAATAATAATGATACGGCAGGCAGGTTTTTTAATTTATCCTTTAGGGTTGAACCTGCATATTGCTCTTTAAAGCTTACAAAGTCTTTCTCGCCTAATGAGAAGTAAACGTGTACGTCATGCACATCAGACAGTTGGGTTAATGCCTCAACATCCTGCGGTGCAACCAGGCTACCTTGTTTTTTTAACAGGCGGCCAATGTAACCGCTAACCGGTGCCTTTATTAAGGTATAGCCCAGGTTAATTTGTGCTGTTGATACATTTGCTTTAGCCGATTCGATATTAGCCTTAGCTACCTGATACGTTGCTTTTGCAGTTTTAAGCTGATAGTCTGACACCACTTTGTTTTCAACAAGCGGGGTTAGCTTATCAATTTCTAACTGCGCGTTGGCTGCTGATGCTTCTGCTGCATGCTGGCTGGCTAATGCGTTATTTAGCGCCGCGCGGTAAGGCTGATCATTGATCTTAAATATCGGCTCGCCGGCTGATACAAAAGCGCCTTCGTCAACAAATACTTTGTCTAACGAGCCGCTAACCTGCGGACGGATCTCTACATTAACAGTACCCTCAATTGATGCAGGGTATTCCTGGTAAGTAGTTACAGAGCTGGTTTGCACCGTTTGTACCGGCAGTGATGGCGGCGGTGATGCAGGCGCCGCAGCCGGCGCCGACGAGCAACTGTATAATAAAAGTGACGCCAATGCCAGTGCAATGGCCACTAAGCTGTTAATTTTCTTAACAGTGTTAAATGAATAGGGAAGTGCTGGAGTTGTCATTGTTTTATTTATTTTAAAGTAGATTTTGAATTTTGATTAACTTAACAATGTTAGATTATTTAACAATGTTGCTTATTCTATAAAAAAATTATCCTTTTATGGATCTGATAATACCGCTGATAGCGGTCTTTAGTACTTCGTGGTTGGTTTCGGCGGTATTACCGCGGTTAACCATGTTGATAGATATCAGGCCGTGAATAACCGACCAAAATGTGTAGTATTTAATGCAAACTTCTTCTTCGGTGCCTACATGCGGCAGCATCAGCTCCACAATTACGTCCCATATCAGGTCCATCGGCATTTCAGATTCTGGCATTTTCTTAGCCATTTCACAACAACTGGTTTCAACGCCGTACATTACCTGGTATAACTCTTTTTCGGCAAAGGCGAAGTTCCAGTAGGCCAGCCACATGGCTTCCAGCTGTTTGGCCGGTAAGCGGTGTTTGTCTTTTGCAGCCTGCAGGTCCCTGGCTAATAACAAAAACCCCTTGCGGGTAAGTTCTAATAATATAGCTCCTTTGTTACTGTAGTATTCATAAATAATAGGCGCGGTATATTCTATCTCGTCTGCTATCTTACGCATACTTAAGGCATCCCATCCCCCCTCTTTAACGATCTTTAAAGAAGCATCCAGTATATTGCACCTGGTTTCTTCCTTTAAACGTAGTATCCTATCTTTACTTGCCATTTTATATAGCCATTAATCTATTTAACAGCGTTAAGCAAAGGTAATACGGATTTTGGTACTCCGTATCATTTATTTGTCATTTACTTAACAGTGTTAAATAAATTAATGAGTGTATTATTGAATGAGTGATTGAGTGAGTTTGGTAAGTAAGTTTTTCAAGGAGCCGCCTGAGCCATTTCCCGAATAGAAGCCCATCCTGTAGGACTACCTTTGTATTTCACATATACAACCATAGATCGTCCGCTTGATACGGTAGGTTTACCACCCGTTTTAGGCGTTACCTTAAACGTAAAAATACTGGTTTCTATCGCAGTTGTACCATTGAATACAGTGCTTTCGATCTTATTACCGACGAACTCCATTTTTACGTTACGAAAAGTTTGGATGAGCCCTTTCCGAAGTTCGGCTATGCCGGTGACCACATTTTTACCGCCAAAATACTTGATTACATTGGGGTGATGTAAGGCAATGATCATGTTCACGTCTCCCCGCGCAAAGGCATCTCTGATTGCTTTAGTGGTCCGTTCAAGACCCTGTTTATCTTTTAGCGAAGGCGTATTTATCTGGGCTACGCAAAAACCTGTAGTGAATAACAGTGCCATGAGGCAAAATATTGTTTTCATGAAAAGGCAGTTATGGTGTAAATAAAAATACAATATTATCTTATATATGCTATCTCTAACAATAAGTTTATCGCCCATCCAATTCCCCATGCGTTAAGTAATTGTCTATCTTGAATACATACCACAAGCCAGAGGCTTGCGGTAGCGGGAGTGGTTAGGTGCTCATAAACATTATCGTTAACGCGGCTTGCACGCATGGCTTTTGTCTGAACTATGATTTGTAGGATGAAAGAATTACCATGATGCTGATACGTAATATATTTGTCTTTTGCGCGCGATATGCGCGCCGGCGTTTGTTAAAAGATTTCTTGCGTAAGATGGGGCAGTTTGTTTAAAAGTACAACATAGCCTTGAAAGAATTATACTTGCATTAATAAAAGAGGAAGACATATAGAAATATAATATAAAATGGCATCCCTCAACTATAAGATAGCTAACCCACCGAAAACGATGTACAAGTTTGTTTTTTCTTTAGTGGTTATTTTAATGTTACTCAATTCCACGGTCTTTTCCCAGTCTGCAAACCATTTGCGATATGTGAATCCGTTCATAGGCACCGCCAAAAGCAATGTACTCACTAAATGGGGTAGCGAGGGCGGTACGTATCCCGGCGCAGTTGCGCCATCAGGCTCTATCCAGTTAAGTCCCGAAACCAGGTTTGGAAAAGGGTACAACTACGCGGATAGTACGATTTGTTATTTTAGCTGTTTCAGGCACATGAGCGGTTTCCCCGAAGGATCATCGGGCAGGGTTTATGTAATGCCTGTTGGTGATGTAAATGAAGGCTTTGACCCGGGCAGTTATAGTCGAAGGTTTTCACATAAAAATGAAACCGCTTTTCCCGCTTACTATAAAGTAATGTTTGAAGATGATCACACCACCGTTGAAGCCACCGCAACTGCCCGGACAGGTGTGTTTCGTTTTACATTTGCAGTTGGTTCAAGCCCACAGATCTTTATCGGCTATGCCGGGGATTTAATTATTGTATCAAATAAATCGGTGCATGCCTCAAACGGCAATACGGTTATAAATTTCACTGAACCTTATCTTACAAAAAAACCGGTTAAGGGCGGCTGGATCTTCAGTTTTCCGCCGGCTGAAAAAAACAACAAGCGCATTGAGCTTAAATTGAGTGCCTCATCTGTGGGTTATGCAAGCGCGCAAGAGAATATAGACAAGGAGATCAATGCCTTATCTTTTGATCAGCTACGTAAACGTACCGCTGGCGAATGGCTTAAAAAGCTGGCCGTAGTTGATATAAAAGATGATAATGGGCAAAACAAAACTATTTTTTATACGGCACTTTATCACTCACTATTAATCCCCTGGGTGATCGACGATGTTGACGGTAAGTACAGGGGCGCTGATAATCAAATTCATCAAAAGTCAGGACTTCATCAATATGGCGCATTTTCGCCCTGGGATACTTTTAGATCATTACACCCTTTGCTAACTTTACTTTACCCGGATAAACAGCAAGATGTAATTCTGTCTATGCTGGATATTTACAAGCAAACAGGGCACCTGCCAACAGAGTCGATGACGGGTAATCATGCCCTGCCGATCATTGTAGATAGTTATTTAAAAGGTATAAGCGGTTTTGATAAACAACTGGCCTATGCAGCTATGAAAAAAAGCATTCTGGAGCCGCCTTTTGTACAGGCCGATATGGAGATCTACAACAAAATGGGCTATGTACCTTCTACCCGCTCCGAATCTGTTACCCGTACGGTAGAATACGCTTATGACGATTGGGCATTAGGGGAATTTGCCAAAAACGTTATGCACAACGCAAAAGACTATGATTTTTTGCAAAACGCTGGTTTTAATTACAGAAACCTTTTTAATGCTAATGATCTGTTCATGTTGCCGAGGAATGGCAATGAGTTTAAAGCAAACCCCGGCATGTCAGGCTATAAAGAGGGAGATAAGTGGGTTTACAGTTATTTTGTGCCGCACAATATTCAGGACCTGATCAACCTTACCGGCGGTAACGATATGCTTGCCTTCCGGCTTGATTCCGCTCTCACCAATCATATAATCCTGTTTGATAACGAAACTGTTTTTCATGTGCCTTACCTTTTTAACCAGGCGGGCAAACCAGCGCTGACCCAAAAGTGGTTAAGGGAAATCATGCTCCATCGTTTCGGCAATAGTCCCGGCGGATTGCCCGGGAATGATGATTTGGGTTCAATGTCCAGCTGGTATGTTTTTAGCGCGATGGGTATTTACCCGGTATGTCCTGGTCAGCCTTATTATGCTATTGGGTTGCCTGTTTTTAAGTCGGTAACCCTGTACTTACCCAACGGAAAAAAGTTTGTTATAGCAAGTGACGGCTCCTCGCCCCAAAACAACTATATAAAGTCGGTAACCTTAAATGACAAACCCTGGGAGCAGCTAACGTTATCCCATAACACGTTGACGGCAGGCGGCAGCATGTTATTTCATATGGAGAACAAAGAAAGCGGCTGGCCAAAAAATAAAGACCCGCTGGTATTGTCAGAAACAAAACAACAACCAAATTTTAAGGTGACCGGTTATTCGGTATCCAAAAATACCGTTACACCCGATGAGCCTTTCACCGTCCGCTTTACACTGAATAACACAGGTGCCACTGGTGTTAAAACTGTGAAGCTATTGGTAAACGGCAAGCTATATGCTTACAAAAACTGCATGGTTATTTCGGGGACCACCGAAGCCGATTCTATAACATTCCGGCTTTATCCTTTAGGCAAAACACAACTGGCATTGGATAACCGACAACCCGTTACCGTGGTTGTAAAACCACAGTCAAATGCGTCGGTTTCATCGTTTAAAATAACAGGCCTGTTTGTTACGCCCACGATAAAGGTAAATGAGCCGCAACGATTTTCATATAATATCAAAAATACCGGGGGTGTCAAACATACCTTTAATATCCCTATAACAAAAAATGATACCTTGATGTTTTCGGATACAATTACGCTTGCACCTGGCGGGGATAGACTGATCAAACATATATTTGCAAGTCCTTTAGCCGGGTTTCAAAGGATATTGGCAGGTAATGAGCGCGTGATTTATAAGGTTTATAAAGATAATCGGGAATCTCTTTTACTTGACCTGTCACCCATAACCTATTCAGCAGGCAACTCAATAAATGACAATTCCGGATTTCAAAATGCAGGTCATATTATTTCCAAAAGTTCTAAATATAGCGGAAGATTAGTATTTGATGAAAACACCTTTGTCGAGGTAGCTAACGCTGCCGGCCTCGACCACCTGGATCAAACCATTACCATGATGGGCTGGGTTTACCCCACCGGTAATGAACCGGGGTTGGTAGATATTATCACCAAAGGTGACAACCACGTTTTACAGGTAACCGATCACAGGACGCTTACTTTTTTTGCCGGTGGCTGGGGCAGAGGCGATTGTACAGTTAAACTGCCTTTGGACTGGAATAATAAATGGCACCATATCGCCGGGGTATGTAACGGTAAAACTCTTTACCTGTACATTGATGGCAGGCAGGCGGGCAGTACAGAAACTGATTCGGAAGCTAATCTCTCCGTATCTAATAAGTGGACTTTGGGTCGCAATGAAGAGTTTCCGTCTGAGCGGATCTTTCATGGTGAAATGGATAAGGTGAAGGTATTTAAAGCGGCATTATTTGCTCATGAAATCCGGTCCATTGTTGATAGCGAGTCTAATAGTTTCCGGTAAAATCAATGCCAAATACCTAACCCCTAAAACAAGTTGGACTGTGCGGCGGCAAGGGGCTGACTTGATTTTTTTGGTTACTTTCTGTATCAAGACAAAAAGTAACAGCCTTAGCGGCAATTGAGCGTCGGCGCGCGTTCCATCCAAATTTTTTAATCCGTGTATTTTGTGAGGGGTGATTGAGTGAATGGAAAAATCATTAATGTTTATCTTAATACGACTGCACGTTAACGTACGCTTCATGTACCAAAAACGAACACCAAAGGCGATAAAAACATTTTAATATGTTTATTATTAATTACTTACACAATAGGCACTTAATTTGAAAGCCTGCCTATGATGACTAATTACCAATAAATGACCATATGATAAAAAATTATTTAAAGACCGGTCTCCGAAACCTGTTTAAAAACAAAATATCTTTTTTTATCAATATCTGTGGCCTTGCCGCCGGTATGACGGTAGCGATGTTGATTGGTTTGTGGATATACGACGAATGCTCATTTAATAAATATCATGTCAATTATGACCAGATAGGTCAAATATTTCAACAAGACCAAACCGAAACATTGCCAACCCAATCGTTTGCATTGGAAAAAGCGCTAAGTTCGGCTTTTTCAGATGACTTTAAATATGTCGTCATGTCGAGCGAAACAGAAAAGCACGTTGTTTTAGCAGGAGACAGATCATTCACTCAAGGCGGCAGGTATATGCAAAATACGGCGCCCGATCTTTTAAGTCTTCGTATGATCTTAGGCACCAGGTCAGGCCTTAAAGAAATAAATTCAATTTTATTGTCGCAATCACTGGCTAAAAAGCTCTTCGGCGATACTGACCCTACTAACAAAGTCCTGAAGATAGATAACAAAATAAATGTGAAAGTAACCGGTGTGTATGAGGACCTTCCCGACAATGATGAATTTAAAGACATGACCTATATATTACCCTGGGAACTTAATGTTGCAACTAATGATTGGTTTAAGACCTATCAAAATGATTGGAACAGTAATTCATGGCTTATCTATGTGCAGTTACGGCCAAATGCCGATCTAAGTAGCGTATCTGAAAAAATAAAATATATCAAGAGCGTGCACGGGTTCGACAAAAATGCAGGGATATTTATCTTGCCAATGAGTAAATGGCATTTGTTTTCGACATTTGAAAATGGTCGCCCGGTAATGAGCCAGCAGCTAAAATATTGTTGGTTCTATGGCATTATTGGTATTTTCGTGCTGTTGCTGGCCTGTATCAACTTCATGAATTTGAGTACAGCCCGCTCCGAAAAACGGGCCAGAGAGGTAGGTATCCGCAAAACAATGGGTTCAAAACGTGCTCAATTGATCATGCAATTTTTCAGCGAATCCCTATTGGTAGTTTTCTTTGCCTTCATAGTGGCAGTAGTAGTATTACAACTAAGCTTGCCCCGGTTCAATACCATTGCCGGAAAATCCATGGTTATTCCCTGGACGAATGCTTTTTTCTGGATAGCAGCTCTGTTATTTTGTGTACTAACGGGTTTACTGGCCGGCAGTTATCCGGCACTGTACCTGTCATCACTTAAACCGGTCAGGGTATTAAAAGGATCATTACAAGCAGGTCGTTTTGCCGCCCTACCCCGTAAAATTTTGATCGTATTACAGTTCACAGTATCCGTTTCCCTTATTATCGGAACGATCATCGTCTATCAACAGATCCAATTTGCTAAAAACCGGCCGGTGGGTTACTCCCGTGGCGGTTTGATCACGCTGGAAATGGTATCGCCTGAATTACAGGGAAAATATGATATGATACAAAATGAATTAAAAAATACTGGTGTCGTAAGTGAAATGACCGAATCAGACGGTGAATTGATGGATGTAGGCTCTAACCAGGGGATTAGTGCTTTCGACTGGGTTGGCAAAAATCCCGGCCTCAATAGCGACATGGGGTATGTTACCGTTAAATCTACGTATGGTAGGACCATTGGTTGGAAAGTGTTGGAAGGAAGGGATTTTTCGGAAGGATTATCAAGCGATTCGGCTGGAATTATCCTCAACCAGGCAGCCGCTCAAATGATGGGACTGCAAAACCCGGTAGGAAAGAGCATAACCTGGAAAAATAGTGGAATAGGCGGACATTATAAAGTGATAGGCCTGGTAAAGAATATGCTCATGAATTCACCCTACGCGGCTACATATCCCACTATATTTTTATTAAAGGGAGATTTAAACTGGCTCATTATTAAGGTTGATCCCGGTATGAGTATGCACACCGCTTTACCCAAAATAAAAAATGCTTTCAAAAAACTGTTTCCCACCGTTCCATTCGATTACCATTTTGTGGACGAAGCCTTTGCAGCAAAGTTTGCAGCAGAAGAGCGGATCGGTAAGCTTGCCTCTTTTTTTGCAATCCTTACGACTGTTATCTCTTGCATGGGCCTTTTTGGTTTGGCTTCCTACGTAGCTGAGCAACGTACCAGGGAATTGGGAATAAGAAAGGTATTAGGCGCTTCTGTCGGCAATCTTTGGGGGCTTTTGTCAACGGAATTTTTAAAGTTGGTCATCATTGCCAACATGATCGCAATTCCATTAACATGGTTATTTTTAAATCGCTGGTTGCAGCAATATGAATATCGGACACCAATATATTGGTGGGTCTTTGCTTTATCAGGCTTAGGTGCTTTATTTGTTACCTTGTTAACAGTGAGCGGGCAATCGCTTAAAGCGGCTTTAGCGAATCCTGTAAAAAGCTTGAGAACTGATTAAATTTGGCTACCCCACCGCTCATTTTGTTGGTGACAACACACAACAAAGGCGGGCGCGCAAACCGGGATCTTGTTAACGCCCTGTCCACTTGTTTCACCCTCATGTTAAGCAACGCGTCAATAAATAATTACCACGCCAAACATGAAATATCACCATCCATGGTCGTAGCTATTAATCTACGGTCAGTCAAAAAACTTAAAGGGTTCACCAGGCAGTTTGTTAATTTATGTACCCAAACCAGCGAACCATCCCCGCGTTTAAAGCAATAGATACAACCGGAATCAGACAAGGCAAAAACCAAACCACCATGCTCCTCTACTGGCGAAGGCGAGATAGCATAACCCAGATTACGCCCGGCTTTCCACTTCACCTGCATAACGTCCGACCGGGCATCTATTCCCAGTACGTCACCATTCATCGTTTTAACAAACACCAGGCTGCTGTCTGCCGAAAGCCCCATTGACTCTCGCACTTTGATCTTTGGATCAGTATTGCGCCAGGTCACTTTACCGTTCGAGGCATCAAGGCAGGTCATATGCCGGTCGGGCGCTACGATAAATATCCTGTTTCCGGCAGCTACCGGCTCACAGGCCGCAGGCGAAAACATCCTGTTTTTATAACCATCATCCCACTTCCAAGCCAATGCACCAGATCGCTGGTTGAGCGCGTAAAACTGGTTGCCCCAACTGCCAAAATATACCCGCCCGCGGTAAAGCAGCGGCCTGGTTTCTACAAATCCTTTTACCTGTTTAAAATCCCATTTCAGTTTGCCGGACGACAGTGCAAAGCACCTGAAATGACCATCAGAGCTACCGCAAAATACCCGGCCATCCGCAATTACAGACGAGGCTACCAGTGGTTTCGCTGCAGCCACTTTCCATCTAACCTTCCCGGTATTTTGATCAAGGCAGTATAAAAAATTATCCGTACAGGCCACCACAACAGCGTTGCCCGAGGCGCAGGGAGTACTGTATAACTTTCCGCCTGTTTTAGTCGCCCAAACTATTTTCCCGCTGTTTACATCATAGGCTTTTATCCATCCCCCGGTATTGGTTACGATCACCAGGTTACCGGTAACGGTAGTGCCTGCTCCGATATCGCTGCTATCCTGTACCACCCAAACCTGTTTCACATTCCCAAAATGAGCATTGACAGAATACGATGGGCGCGGATATTGATCACCGGTAAAGTCGTGCTGGTATAAACGGTCTTTTGTCCACACGGGTTTAGTTAACACGCCGGGCAATCTTTCGTTATAAAAAACAGAATCGTTCTTAACCGTTACAATATTATAACCGCCAATAGTATCCCCGGCACGCAAATTTGACCGCCCCATTACGCCCGGTATACCTTCAAAATTTAATTGCTGATTGCTGTGCCCATGGCCACATATCACCAGCTGCGTATTGCGGGTTTTAAGCCGGTTAATGATCTCATACCAATTATTTAATGATGAATCCTGCGGGTAATGGTTCATAAATATGATCGGCATTTGCATTGGGGTTTGTTTCAGTACCGAATCGAGCCATACAATATTCTCGCGCGGTACCTGTCCCGGGCCCATCCGCATATTGGGGCCACAGTTTGTCCCCAAAAACAAAAAGCCGTTATGTTTAAAAGCCACCGTTTCAGATCCAAAGATCTTTTTGAAACTATTTCCACCGCTTTCAGACCAGTTCATATCATGGTTGCCCGGTATAACATACCACGGCTTGTTCAAACCACTGAACATTTTCCGGGCCTCCTTTAATTCTTCGTCCGAACCAAATTCGGTAATATCACCGGTAATGACCACAAAGTCCAGGTCTGTGCTGGCATTGATATCCTTAATGGTACGTTGCAGATCAATTATCGAAGTCTCACCATCAATATGCGTATCAGAAACATGGGCGAATTTCCACGGCTTAGTCTGCGCACTCGCAGCCATAAGGAAAGAAATCAACAGCGCTGTTATCAAAAAGATTTTTTTTACCATGCTTTTTAAGCGGAGGATTATTTATAGCGATGATTATTCTCCGGCATCTTTTTTAAACTGCTCTGCTAAACTTTGAGATAACCTGAAATTAGTTTTCTGTATCAATTCAAGATAAGGCTTAAGCAGCGGAATAATACCGTACTGTTTTGCGAGCAACAAAACACCTACAGTTCCTTTAACAGGTAAACCTAATTTTTGTGCCAGCTTTCTGCCTGCCATATCATCGATAATCAAATAATCGCAATATGTTTCGAATGCCAGGGCTATTGCGCTTGCTTCTCCATCGTCAACATATTGAATAAATTTATTTTTTGAAGTTTGATCTACAGACTGAATAGTTATCCAATCGGGCAGGGTTTTACCATATTCATTGGCTATTTCGGGTGTAGTTAATATGGACGCGAATAATTTCGGGAGTATATCAAGAGCATCAATTTTCGCCAGCAGGATCAAACAACTTGTGTCTGTTATAACGATTCTACTTTCCTGAATTTTTGAAGTCATTTAGATCTGCAGCAGCGCTTGCATCAAGATAATGCACGCCATAATTGATCAGGATCTCAGCAAAATCCCATTTTTTCATACCGCACATTTCTCCGGCCTGGCCCAAGGTTAATTTACCCGACTCAAATAACTTAGCCGCAATTAAACGAACTGTTTCATCATGCTCTTTTTCAAGCGCATCAGGAACATTTAATGTTATTGTAGTCATACCATAAAGTTAGTAAATAAAATCCAGCAAAAAAATTTGTTTCATATGTGTCTAGTCTTTGTCTAGGACTGAAATAGGTTTATACAAAAAAATAGATCACAAACATCTTATATACAGTCGTTTACAATCTTTTCAGGTATGAATTTACTGACTTATGCTTTGTTACATTTTGTTTCACCGTTTTTTAGCAAACAATTGATTAACAAAAACTTAACTCAAAATCTTGTTTCATTTGTTTCATCTGTTTCACACTTTAGTGAAACAAAACAGGGTGGTCTCACCTTAAATCCCTCTCCAAAAGAGAGGGACTTTCTATTTCGCGTTTAAGCCCCTCTCTTTTGGAGAGGGGTTGGGGTGAGGCCCTGCTCCGTCTTCACTAAATCCCGCACATCAAACCCTTTATTGGCAGCCAGCGTAACCAGGTAGTTGTAGGTCTGCGAATCCATCACAGGTTTACGGCCCAATATCCATAAGTATTTACGGTTAGGGTGCCCAACCAACGCGTATGAATAGTCGTGGCCCAGGCCAATTATCCAATACTTACCCTTAAATGGCCAGAAGAATTGTACATCCAGTTTGGCGTTGGTGCTTTTATCGGTTACGGTGGCTTTGCCTTCGGCGACTTTCACTTTCCCGTTTTTAATACAGGTGTTCTTTACGTGGATAGAGCCGTCGTTATTCAGCGAGTATTCGGCATAGGTTTGGCTGCAGCCTTTCTCAAAGCTTTGCGGAAAAGCGGCAATTTCATACCATTTACCAAGGTATTTATCCAGTTCGACATATTGTACGGTTTGTAATGGTTTACCCTGCGCGTGCAGCGCCAAAGCGGCTATACCTGCAACACCCAATATGGCTGACGCAGCTATGATCTCTTTCTTCATTTTCATAAAACCGTAACAGACATAGCCCGTTAAAAGTTTATCGTTTAAATAAAAAAGACCGATATTTGACACATGACGGTAAGTATTTTAGGCTGCGGGTGGTATGGTTTGGAACTGGCTAAATCCCTGGTAAAAAAATGGATAAAAGTTAAAGGTTCGACAACATCAGCCGAAAAATTACCGCTCTTTGCCGAATACGGAATTGAGCCCTACCTCATCAACCTGTCGCCGGATAATGAAGTGATCAACCCTTCGTTTTTTGATTGTGACGTGCTGTGGATCAGTATCCCACCAAAAGCAAGGGCCGGCAACGGCGCCGAATACCTGGTTAAAATTGAACGCCTTGTAACGCTCATCAAAAAACATAAGATCAAACAGGTCGTGCTCATCACCTCGACCGGAGTTTATGGCGACAGCAATACAGAGGTAACTGAACTTGACGAACCTAAACCCGATAGCGAATCGGGTAAAGTACTATTAGCTGCCGAAAATCTCTTAAGAGGCGAATCCGCATTTAGCACTACTATTATCCGCTTTGCGGGATTAATTGGCCCCGGCCGCGACCCGGGGCGCTTCTTTTCAGGTAAAACGGAGATCCCTAACGGTGATGCGCCTGTCAATTTGATCCATCTGACAGATTGCGTCGGCATAAGCTGCGCGATATTGGATAAACAGGCATTTGGATACACCTATAACGCGGTATCGCCATCACACCCCACCCGTGCTGATTTTTATACCGGTGCGGCTTCAAGGTCAGGGTTAGCATCGCCGCAGTTTATTCATGAGAAAAAGAGCTGGAAAGTGGTATCGGGGATAAATGTGGGTGAGGTTTTAGGGTATGAGTACCAGGTGGTAATATAAAACAACATAGCGATGGGTTTAAAACCCATCGCTATGTGAATCGCTATCTATAATCGTTATATAATATTACTCCACCCCTTTCACATTCATCTTTAACATATAAACGCATTTTGAGGCGGTGATAAACAGGATATCCCGGTTCTTGCCACCAAATACCACGTTGCCGGTCCAGTTATCTGTGTTTGGGATATTGGCGATCTTTTTACCTTCAGGGCTGTAGATGGTCACCCCTTTGCCGGTGATATAGATATTGCCTTTTTCGTCCAGCGTCATCCCGTCAGATCCTTTGTTAAACAGTAAGGTTTCTTCGCTTAGCGTTGCATCCTTATTAATGGTATACCGGTAAGTTTTTTGGGCACCGAGATCAGACACGTACAGGTATTTACCATCAGGCGTACCTACAATACCGTTTGGCTGGCGCATATTGCCGATCACTTTTACAGGCGTCTTGCTACCTTTGGGCAGGTAGTAAACATGTTCGCCGTCAAGCTCAGATTTTTTGCGGGTCCAGTAGTCGCGTTGGTAATAGGGATCAGTCATGTAAATGCCACCTTTAGCGTCTATCCAGATATCGTTGGGTCCGTTCATTTGCTTGCTTTCAAGATCGTTCATTAAAATAGTTACCTTGCCCTTGGGGTCGATAGACCATAACTGGCCCTTATCGTCCGAACAAGTTACCAGGTTCCCTTTTTTGTCAAAATAAGTTCCGTTAGCGCGCCCGGTTTTATCCAAAAACACAGAGAGCTTTCCGGCTTCAACATCATACTTCCAGATCTTATCATTTGGCTGATCGGTAAAAAACACATCACCGTTCTTAGCGACAGAACAGCCTTCGGTAAACGCAAATTGATCTGAGATCAGCTGCGGTTTCGTTAGGGTGTCAAACAAAGTATGCTGTGCAGTTGCAGTCATGGCCATAATTGTAAATGTGGATAGTGTTATTGCTTTCTTTAGGGATGTCATTATTGTTTTGATATTTTAATTCATATTAGGGACAGCGGCTTCTTTATACAGTCCGAAATCGCTAAGGGCTATACAAACCGGCGCGCTGGTTATTCTTAACCTTACCTTACTTGCAGTCACATCATTTTCTAAACGGATCAGCCTGTTGCCGCCAATACTGGTAGCTGCTGCCACCTGCTCCCATTTACCGTTTAAAAACGCGTCGATAGCTACGGCATCTATGCGCTGGCCCAGTTTAATGTTTTCGCGCAGGCGGATCACGTTAAAGGTTTTTGGCTGATGCATATCGATGACCAGGTCAGGTGTTTTAACTTTATCATCTGTAGCCCAGTAGCTGTAGCGGTCGGCATCAAGCAAATTTGCAGGGCCGAATTTAACTTTATTTCCCCCGCGAACATTACTTGCTTTAAGCGTTGCCCCTTTAGCCAGGTTATTTTTAAAGGTTGATTTTACGGTCGCACCAAATGCTGTTAATGACTTAACATCACCATCAGCCAGTAAACCTAACCTATTCGGCGACAGGCCAAGATCCAAACATGCGCCACGGCCCACGCTCTTATAATACAGGTCCAGCAAAGTAGCCGGCGATTTTTCTTTACCATCCTGATCTGCATGGTAAAACCATCCCGGGCGCAGGGCAACATCACACTCGGCAGGGATCCAGTATTTACCGTCACGATGTCCCTCAACACCTTCTTTATCCAACACAAAACCATTACCCGGTAGCTTTCCGGCCTCGGGTGCATGTGGTGTATAAGTTGCCCAGCTGGTCTCGCCTGCTACTCCCCGCTCGTTGCCTACCCAGCGTACATCAGGGCCGACATCGCCAAATATCACAGCACCAGGCTGCAGCTTACGTGCTATGCCCCAGGTTTCATCCCAGCCATAATAAGTTGACCGGTCGATAGTTCGTTTTTCTTTAGCGCCGCCATAATAGCCGTCGCCGCCGTTAGCGCCATCGTGCCAAACAATAAATAGCGGGCCGTAATTGCTGTAAAGCTCTTTTAACTGTTTACGATAAACGTCGGTAACATATTCAGGTTTGCCATATAATGCGCTGTTTCTGTCCCACGGCGAGCAGTACACACCCATCTTCATCCCCAGCTTATCACATGCTTCGCGATACTCACGTAATATATCACCCTTCCCGTTTTTGTACGGGCTTTTTGTAATATTATGTTCGGTAGTTTTGGTTGGCCATAAGCAAAAACCATCATGGTGTTTGGCAACCACTATTATCCCCCTGGCTCCTCCCGCTTTAGCGGCACCAACAATTTGCATGGCGCTAAATTGTGTAGGGTTAACAATTGCCGGATCTTCATCACCATTGCCCCATTCCTTATCGGTATAAGTATCCGGGCCAAAATGGATCAAAGAGTAAATTTCTGTTTCCTGCCATCTTAATTGCCTGGTAGCCGGTAAAGGCCCATATGGTCTTGGCGCGGACTGGCTGACAGCAAGAAAACTGATGCCGCAAAGTAGTACTGTAAGTAATAGCTTATTCATGGTGGTTATATTGGTTTAGCTAATGTAAAAGTTTTTGCAATAGCTTGGGTGGATAATTTTAATTAGCCTCACCTAAATCCTCTCCAAAGGAGAGGACTTCGATGCAAAGTGCTTAAGCCCTTTTCCTTTGGAGAGGGGTTGGGGTGAGGCTACAACGAATTAATTAATAATAAATAAAGGCAATGATATATTTTGCTAAATTTGTTAGCATGAAGCGTTCGGGAAGTGCAGATCTGCCGTTACATTATGGTTATGTGCCGCAATGGCTGGCAGAGCGGATGGCAAAGTTGGGCTTGGCCGTTCTTGAAACTATTGTGCTTGATTATGGCAAGGATGAAGTATTGCGCCGGCTTAGCGATCCGTTTTGGTTCCAGAGCCTCGGGGCCGTTATGGGTATGGACTGGCATTCGTCAGGTATTACTACCTCGGTTATGGGCGCGTTAAAACGGGCTATTAATCCGCATAGCAAAGAGTTGGGCATCTACATTTGTGGCGGCAAAGGCAAGTACTCCAAACAGACACCCGACGAGCTGTTAAAAATAAGCGAGCGCACCGGCCTTGATGGCGACTACCTGGTTAAGTGCAGTAAATTAAGCGCCAAGGTTGATAACACCGCCATACAAGACGGCTTTCAACTATATACCCATAATTTTATTTTAAGCGATAGCGGCAAGTGGAGTGTAGTGCAGCAAGGCATGAGCGATGCATCAAGCACCGCGCGGCGATACCATTGGCATTCAGACGAACTAACCAGCTTTGTTAATGATCCGCATACCTCTATCTACGGACAAAATCATGGCTTTATCTTAAATATGGCCGATAGCCAGGCTGCTCCTTCAAGAGCAGGTGTTATGCAAATAGCTAATGAACATCCGGATACCATGCTTAAAGAAATTGGCAAATTGACCATGCCATCGCATCATGATGTTAGGGCCGAAGATGTCGACCTGAAAAGATTAGGTGCTGTATTATGGCTGGCTCATGAAAAGCGACCTGAAGATTTTGAGGAGCTGCTATTATTAAAAGGATTAGGCCCGCGAACGCTGCAATCGCTTACTTTGGTGAGCGAGGTTATTCACGGAACTCCGTCACGTTTTAAAGATCCGGCCCGGTTCTCATTCGCGCATGGCGGTAAAGACGGGCACCCATTCCCTGTCCCTATAAAGGTTTATGACGAAACACTTGGGGTATTGCAAACGGCTATCCATAAAGCCAAATTAGGCAACAAAGAAAAGAACGAGGCCATAAAGCGTTTAACTCAAATTGCTCAGCATGCCGAAAAGGATTTTACTCCCAATACCAATTTTGATAGGGTAATTGAAGAGGAACGAAATAACTCCTGGAAATACGACGGGCGTACCGTAATGGGTAGAGCAAAACCACCCGTACAACAACAATTAAAGCTATGGTAAATCAATCTTGCCGACCTGTCAATTGCTCCGTAGGAACAAAACATCGGTAGAATCGTAAAAATCCACCATTGCATGCCGTAGGTATGCAACTTAAGTTCCGTACCTATGGCACGGTATTACGGCTTATATTTTTTCTACCGACCTTTTGCTCCTACGGAGCAGTAAGCTGAAGTTTTTTTATTTTAACGACGATGAAATAACGTTGGCCGAATCTAAATGCGTTTGCAACACCGGCAATGTCTTTTTAGCGAATTTCAGGATATCTTCGTTTTGATTTTTAGATGCTTCAGTGAATAGCTTTACCGCATCCTGCTGGTCTGTAACCATCATTTGCATATAAGCTTTATCAAACTTATTCCCCGAAAGATTTGCAAGATCAGCTATATTTTGCTGGTGAGCGGTGCTTACAGAATCCTCTCCCCTTACACGGTTATTAATGGCTATTTTTTCCAGCTCATCCCCCACCTCCGAATGGTCGGCGATCATCATTTTAGCGAAGCTGATGACCCGTGGATTTTTAGAATTAGTTTCCGCAACTTTTGATGCCTTTATTTCGGTTTGCCCGGCTTCCAGACCTTGCTTTATAAAGGATGAGGTTCCTTCATCAACCAATTGGTTATAGTTTTTTGCGGGTTTGTCATTCGTACATGATGCAACAACAAACAACACTACTCCTGGTAAGAAGTAAATTACCTTTCTCATTTTAAATCTATTAGGTTATACCAATTGGTAAACAAATATAATGCTATCGATTTAAAATATTTAATTAATAGTAGAATTGTTTTATAGAAAAAGGAGCGCAATTGCAATGCCATCAAGTGAAGGATTAAATGGCTCTTTTATAATTAGTTAATACCTCTTATTTACTTCTCGACGTGTTGTTTTTCTACAATGTGGATATTTTCGATGCGGCGGACGTGTTCGAGGTGATAAATAAAGAATTTTTGGGTCGCCATATTAGCTTAGTAACTGTAATCACGCTGACGGTGCCAATGTTGAGCGCAATAAACAAGCCGATGGCTTGCCACACCGTCAGGTCGTGCTGCTGTTGTCCGCTAATAAAGAGCCATGAAGTTGATGTATGAGTGAAAGTGAAGAGATAAGAATTCGCAAAGTTGTTTCCCCAATGCAAACCAATAACCAACCAAATACTTCCCGACCGTAAAAATGCTGTAGAGAACATCAAATAACCTATGAATAAACCGGAAGCATAAAACAAGTCATTCACGACATTTTCGCCCCATATATCGTGTAGACAAATAAAAAAAAGCCCAAACATCACAGTCGCAATCCGTTTATTGGTTAATTCGATAAGTTTCACATAACAGTAACCTACAATAATAAAATCCTGAACTGCTACGGTCGGCAAAACCTGCCAAAATTCTTTCAACAACAATGTACCGTCAATCATCCTGCTAACCATGATATGGTCTCCCCGCACCAGCGTCCCTAGGTAGAATGATAGTAAGAACGAAGTTATACCAAACAACAAGCCAGCAGGTATTAATAGCAAATGATGAACTTTCACATCAAAGCCTAAAAAACTCAGATCTCTTCCCTCGCTGCGCATCATCAGCCAGGTCACCAGGATTACCAGCACCATGCCGGCCGGCACGAAAGGTATATGAATAAATCCGCTGCCGATCAGTGCGGTTGCCAATAGAAAGACACTCAAGATCAGACGTGACATATCAGGATAAATACGGAACCATTTTTTCATAGCAGGAGCTAAATTACTACCTTCGTTTGCGAATTAAAACAACCGCGTAAAATGTCGCTTAAATGTCGTTGAATGTCATAACCGAACTATCCTCTTTGACGCGCGAGCAAACAGCTATGCTGGTAAAGGAAGGGCGGCTGAAAAAAGCGCTGACCCAAAAGGAATTGTCTGGCCTCGCCGGTATCAGTCTGCGCTCTCTTCAGCGCATCGAGAACGCTGAGGTATTACCCCGGTTTTACACATGGCGCCGACTCGCTGAACATATCGATATGGATTTAACCCACAAATCTCAGTCTTCACTTGTTTCTAAATCAATCCATACAATTCCCATCAAAGCGAATCTACCAAGAAAATGGATATTGAGCATCAGTTCGCTCGCGGTGATTGTCTTGTCTTTTTCTGCTTATGTCATTCAATCGCCTACATTTCCCGAGACCTTATTTGAAACCTTGAATATGGTGCTTGTCGGCTGTGTAATTTATGCGGCTATTATTTATCGCGTTTGGAAATAAAGCTTAAATGCATCTAACAAACGCCTAAAGAATCAGGTTACGGGCGGGGCTACTTTTTGAGGTCGCCCCTTTAGTGTATGGATAAAGTCCTTATATTACTATGCCAGGTTACGACCCGCATTAACAATACCGTACACTGTCCTGATGATCAGCTTATCGTAGATCTCTATCAGTTCTTTATCTGTAGTGTTGCTAAGGCAATTTAATGCATAATGTTGCATGATAACCAGTGGCAATACAATTTTTTCGCGGATGCCTATCGAGCGACGATCAACCGGCGAATCCTGCATCAACATTTCTGTTCCGGTTAGTTCTAATAATAAAGACTTGGTAAGTTCAAATTCAGCTTTTAATTTTTTCCAGAATTCACCGAATTTAGCGTCTTTCTCTAAGTAAGCTGTTACCCTGAAGTCTGATTTAGACATCGACATAATACAGTTATCCAACATGGTTTTAAAGAAACCCGATGTATTATATAACTGCTCAACTTCTGCCCATTTGCCTTCTTCCTTCATTTTCTTTAAAGCCGTACCTACCCCATAAAAACCAGGGATACTTTGCTTTAACTGGCTCCATGCGGTAACAAAGCTAATGGCCCGCAGGTCTTCCAGCTTCATTGGCGCGCCGGCGTTACGTTTGGTTGGGCGGCTGCTGATATTGATTTTTGATAATAATTTTAAAGGACTGAATTTCTCCAGGTACTCAACAAACAACGGGTGCTGGCGCAGGTTGATAAACAACTCGTGGCTGGCTTCGGCCATATCTGTGATCAGGTCCTTTTGCTGTACGCTCAGCAGGTCATTGCTATCCGGGTTTAACGCTGATGTTACACCCGCGTTGATCAGCTGCTCCATATTAAAGCGGGCAGTTTCTATCGATCCGTATTGCGAACTCACCGTTTGCCCCTGGATAGTTAACTGGATATGCTCGTTAGCTATCTCATTACCCATCGACGCATAAAAACGATGTGTTTTACCACCACCACGTGCCGGCGGGCCACCACGACCATCAAAAAACGCCAGGTCTATGTCGTATTTGCGTGCCATCGCTGTCAATTCAACTTTGGCTTTGTAAATAGACCAGTTGGCCATCAAGTAGCCGCCATCCTTGGTACTATCAGAGAAGCCAAGCATAATGCTTTGCGCGTTACCTCGTCTCTTTAGATGTGCTGCATAAAAAGGATGGGTATATAATTTCTCCATCACTTCAGCCGCAACTTTTAAGTCGTTAACGGTTTCAAACAATGGCATAAAGTCAACGGTCAGATCTTCGGCCTTCCAGCCGCTCCATAAAAACAGGTCTATCAGCTGTAAAATATCTGATGCCTCCTGGCAGTTACTGATAATAAACCGCTGACATGCTTTTTCGCCATTGGTATGCTGAATGTGTTTCATCAGCATAATGGTGTTCAGCGTATCTTTGGTCATATCATCTGCATCTTCCGGGCATAAAAAGTTAAGCTCATTAAAGATGATGCTTTTTAGCTTTTCATCTTCGTCTAAAGTGTCGTAGTTAGCCGGTAAACCTGTCGCTATACCTTTATCGGTACAATATTTAAACACGTTGCGTAGTATCCGGCTATCCTGCCTGATATCCAGTGTAGCAAAGAAACAACCAAACAGGCGTACTTTGCGGATCAGGTCGTCAACGATATTAACAAACAGGCTATCGTGGTTGTCTATCAATGTCTCGCGTACAGATCCAAGTAACGCAAGCAACTCGCCCTGCAAATCTTTTGCATTATGCTGATGGTTGTTAAAGGCATTTTCATAAAGCAGGCCCTCAAGCGTGGTCATCGTTTTTTCTATTCCCCTAAAGGTGATCCTGCGCTTTAAAACCCTGAAATCCCGGTAATAACAACGGAAGATCATCTGCCTTAACAAGGTAGCAACATCGTAAGTGGTTTTGGTATTTACGTTAGGATTGCCGTCGCGGTCGCCGCCCGGCCAAAAGCCCAGCTCAAGCAGCTGATTTTTGCGGTTCTCATCAATATCAAACTCTTCTTCAAGCTTTGTTTGGATGCTTGATATGGCATGGTAAAAGGTATTTTCCAGAAACCAAACCAAGCTCACAGCTTCATCAACCGGTGTCGGCGCTTTTTTATTGAAGAATGGCGTTTTACCCAATTGCTGTAATAAAACATCAATACTGTTGATGTCGTTGGTCTTTAACGCCTCTATCAGATCGTTCATAATGCCCAATACCGTGCTCGGGTAAAATTGGGTTGGATGCGCAGTTAGCACCAGCCGCAATGAAAAATCCTTTAGCTTCTCGCTAATGTTATCACGCACCTGGTCGCTGGTGGCAGCAGCCTGCAGTAAACCCGTTAGTGTACCTACATCGTCTGCACGGCCAATTTTGCTGAATGACGAATCTTCTATCGCATCAAACAAAACCACCTGGCGTTCAATATATTGAATAAAGCGGAACATGCGGTTAAGCTGCTCGCGGTGATCAATATCCGGTACGTATTTTTGAAAAAATGATTCAATGATATCTGTCGGCGATTCTTCCTTTATGGCCCCCTTATCGCAATGCGAACTAAAAAAAGGCAGTAAAATACCTATCTCTTTTACCTGGTAAAATGGCAGGGTCTGGAACAGGCTGTTATATAACTCAAAGCGGGTAACAACTTCATTATTAAAAGCTGTTTCTCTTTGGCTGAGTTTTAACGTTGAGGACATACTAAATAGCTATAAAGGTTAAAAAAGACGACCAGGTTTACAATAAACGCTAAATCGGTGTGAATTTAAACTAAAATCATTAAAAATTATATAATTATTAAAAATAATACAAATTGACACTAATATTGATTATAAAATTCGCACTCAGATAAAATTTTTGCAAATTCATATATCGGTCTTTTTTTTCCGAAATTTGTTGGGTGATCATTCAAAACAAAGAGGTAAAAAGCTTTTTCTTCAGCCAGTACTTTTCTGACGGCCTGCGCATATCGCTGGGGATCTTACTGCCCACACTTATCCTGCAGCAGTTCAACCAGTTTGACCTGGGCATCGCGCTTTCTTTAGGCGCGTTGTGTATCTCTGTTATTGACTCGCCCGGCCCGGTATTACACAAGCGCAATGCAATGGGCGTTGGCAATTTATGCCTGTTTATTGTAGCGGTTACTACCGGTTTTGCCCGCTTAAATGTCTTTACTTTAGGGTTAGAGGTCACGGTGTTTTCTTTCCTCTTCTCCATGTTTATTGTGTATGGTAATCGTGCCGCGTCTATCGGTACATCGTCATTACTCATCATGATATTTATGATAGAAAAGGGCATAAAACCGAACGAAGTTATACTTTACAGCGCCGAGATCTTAGCCGGCGGGTTATGGTATATGTTGTTTAGTCTTGTCTTTTTTGGCATCCGCCCCTATCGTGCCGCGCAGCAGGCCCTTGGCGAGAACATTGAGGACATTGTTAAGTTTTTAAGGATCAAGGCCGACTTTTACCTGCCGGAAACTAATATCGACGACAATTACCATAAGCTGGTGTCGCAGCAAATACAGGTGAGCCAGCACCAGGACGCGGTTAGGGAACTGTTGTTTAAAAGCAGGTTAATGGTGCGCGAGTCGACAAATGCCAGCCGGATCCTGGTACTTACTTTTGTGGACCTGGTAGATATGTTTGAGCAGATCATGGCCACCCATTATGATTATACTTACATCCACGAAAAATTTAAGGATACCGGTATCTTAACAGACATAGCATATACCGTTCACCAAATGGCTAACGAGCTGGAGAATATCGGCTTTGCTATCCTATCCAACACACGGTATAAGCACATGGTTGATTTTAACCCGGCTCTTGAGCAGCTTAAACTTAAAATTGATACCATTGGCAATAGTAATGAAACGAGCAACCTGGTACTCAAAAAAATACTGATCAACCTGCGCGATCTGAACAAAGAGATCGAAAATATTTTTAACTACTATAACTCACGGTCATCAAAAACGCTGTTAGCCAATAATAACGATGTGGAGTACTCTAAGTTTGTTACCCACCAGGATTATGAACCCCATGTTTTCTTCGATAATTTTTCGCTGGATTCGGCCGCATTTAAACACGCGCTAAGGGTTTCATTAGTATGTTTAATAGGTTTTACGGTGGCCAAATTCTTTGCGCTGGGCCATCATAGTTATTGGGTTTTACTAACCATTATTGTAATACTAAAACCCGGCTTCAGCCTGTCAAAACAACGTAATTACCAGCGTTTAACAGGTACCCTTGCGGGTGGTTTTATTGGGGTATTAATTTTGGTATTTGTGCATAATAATGATGTTCAGTTTGTTTTGATGCTGATATTGATGTTGGGTACTTATAGTTTCCAACGACTTAATTATGTGGTGAGTGTGGTTTGTATGACACCTTACGTACTTATCCTCTTTAAATTTTTGGGCGTTGGGCACCTTGATATTGTTGAGGAACGTGTGGTAGACACCATCATCGGGTCAACCATTGCCTTTTTAGCCACTTACTTGATCTTCCCTACCTGGGAGTTTGAACAGATAAAAGAAAGCCTGGCCGAAGTGATCAATTCGAACGTTAACTACCTCATAAAAATAGCCAAATCTATAACCGGGACACCCATCAGTACCACCGAATATAAGCTTGCACGGAAGGATGTTTATGTAAAATCGGCCAACTTATCTGCCGCATTTGAGCGCATGACGTCTGAACCCAAAAGCAAACAGCGCAACATCAAAGACATCCATAAGTTTGTGGTCTTGAACCATATTCTATCGTCCTATACGGCTACAATAGCATCCGAAGTAGCAGTGAAGGGCATGCACAAAACTACACCGGACATTCTTAAACTGGTAAAGAAAAGCATTGCGGTATTAAACGAAAGCAGCAAGAAACTGGGCGGCGAGCGCATAGAATTTACCGGCGAAAAGGCCGAACCAACCGAAGCAGCAACACCAACCGTTACCGATAACCTGCTAAAAGAGCAGTTGGATTTTATCAATAAGATCAGCAATGATATTGCTAAGATTGTGGATGTGGTAGCCCCCTCTAAATCTCCCCCGGTAGGGGAGACTTTTTTATAAGTTGTTTATCCGGTTTCGATTTCAAGTCTCCCCTACCGGGGGAGATTTAGAGGGGGCTGTTTTACAACAACTCCGTAGCCAAATTAGCCAACTCACTCCGCTCACCTTTTTGCAAGGTGATATGCGCATAAAGTGGGTGGCCCTTTGCCTTGTCAATCAGGTAAGATAATCCGTTACTTTCTGCATCCAGATATGGTGTATCTATCTGATAAATATCGCCGGTAAAAACAAACTTACTGTTTTCGCCTGCGCGGGATATGATGGTCTTTATCTCGTGCGGGGTAAGGTTCTGTGCTTCGTCAACAATAAAAAAAATCTTGCTTAAGGTACGCCCGCGAATAAAAGCTAACGGTGCAATGGAGATCTTGTCGTTAGTAACCAGTTCGTCCAGCTTGGCCTGCATTTTTTCATCATCGGCAAACTGGTCTATAATAAATTTTAGGTTATCCCATATCGGCGCCATGTACGGGTCGATCTTTGATTTCACATCGCCCGGCAAAAAGCCTATATCTTTATTACTTAACGGTACTATCGGGCGGGTAACGTAGATCTGCCGGTAATATTTGCGTTGTTCTAACGCGCCGGCCAATGCCAGTAAGGTTTTTCCTGTCCCGGCGTTGCCCTGTATGGTCACCAGTTTAATATCCGGGTTTAGCAACGCATGTATTGCAAAAGCCTGTTCTAAATTTTTGGGATAGATATTAAATATAGGCTGCTCGGTTATTCTTTCAAGCTGCCCGGTCTGGCTGTTGTAAAAGCCGGATGCCTTGTTTTTTTTACTTTCAAGAATATAAAAGTGATTGGCTGTGTCTGCATTTAGCTCCAGCCCATCGGCAGGTAAGGTGTCTTGTTTATTTAGCTGGGTAATTTGTTTATCGGTTACGGTTAAAACGGTTTTACCACTGTACAGCTCATCCAGGTTTTTAACCTTGCCGGTTTCATAATCCTCGGCATGTAAGCTTAATGCTTTTGCTTTTAAACGCAGGCAGATATCTTTTGATACCAGCACTATCTTCTTATCCGGGTTTTCTTCCTGTAAACCCAATGCAGCATTCAGGATGCGGTGATCTACTTTGTCCGACCCAAAAACAGCTTCGGCATCCACACCCGTGGTTTTGGTATCTATCACAACTTTAAAGCTGCCTTTGTCTTTACCATTTAGCGGGTGCCATTTGTTCACCAGCTTTTTGCGCGAAATATCATCTATCAGCCTGATAAAACTGCGCGCCTCAAAATTGCGGGTATCGTTACCGCTTTTCATATTATCCAGCTCTTCAAGCACCTGTATGGGTATGGCTACATCGTGCTCCTGGAAATTCTCAAAAGCGTTATGATCATACAAGATCACTGAGGTATCTAAAACAAATATTTTTTTTCTCCCGTTCGGCCTACTTTTATCGTCCTTTTGCATAAGCCACTAAAATAGGTAATTTAACTTTGCAGAAAAACTATTTGTTTACCAAAGGCGCCACTTTTGTACCCAGCAGCTCAATAGCATTCAATAACTGCGCATGCGACAAGCCTGCATTATCCATCTGGAAAGTAATTCTTGATATACCACCCAATGCCTCGCTGTGGTGCAGGATCTTTTCGGCTATTTCTTCGGGGCCGCCTACTAAATATGCGCCCGTAGGACCGTTCTGCGCATCAAAATGCGGGCGGGTTACCGGCGGCCAGCCGCGTTCGCGGCCTATGCGGGTAAAAATTTCGGCATAGCCCGGATAAAAATCGGTAACAGCTTTTTTTGTAGTTTCGGCAATATACCCAAGCGAATGCAGGCCAACTTTTAGTTTTTCGGGCGAATGCCCTGCCTTTGCACCGGCATTACGATAAAGGTCGACCAATGGCCTGAAACGATGCGTTTCGCCGCCTATTACAGCAACCATCAGCGGCAACCCGAGTGTGCCTGCGCGTACAAATGACGCAGGCGTGCCACCTACGCCTATCCATATAGGCAATGGATCTTGCAACGGGCGCGGATAAATAGCCAGGTTATTCAGCGCCGGCCTGAACTTGCCCGACCAGGTGACAGATTCGTTATCGCGAATATTAAGCAACAGATCAAGTTTTTCAGAAAACAACTCGTCGTAATGGTGCAGGTTAAGGCCGAATAAAGGGAATGCTTCCGTAAACGAACCACGGCCAACCACCATTTCCGCCCGGCCCTGTGAGATCAGATCTAATGTAGCGAAGTTTTGAAATACGCGTACCGGGTCGGCAGCACTTAATACGGTAACCGCGCTGGTTAAAATGATGCGTTTGGTACGTGCAGCAGCGGCAGCCAGGATCATGGTAGGCGCCGAATCTAAAAATTCCTTGCGATGATGTTCGCCAATACCGAACACATCCAAACCAACTTTGTCCGCATGTTCCATCCTATCCAGCAACTGTACAAGGGCGTCGCTATTATTGGTGGTGTTTTTAACGTTCGCCGCGGCAAAACTATCTATTCCGATTTCCATGATATTAAAATATATGTTACAACAAATATCTGGAAATTTTTAGTGATTATGAAGCGAAAAAATGTTACTCTGGATACATAAAAGAGACTATCCTACTCTAAAGCCGGTGTGCATCATGGATAAAAACAAAAACGGGAGCCCTCTTCTTGCGATTTGGATCTCCCGTTTCTTACCTTATGACCAACCGTAGTTTCTCATAAAGCATCAAACTTTCTGTAAGATGACCGACTCGCCCTGGCCGTTTCCCTTGCGGGATATGGTTACGTCAAAGTCATTAGTTAGGCTGTTGTTCTCCGTAAAAACCAGCAGCTTCTGTAATACCCTATTTTAGTTAACACTGCGTTTCCGTCGCTTGCGCAGTTTCTGTTTGGTGTAACTCAGGCAGTCCCGTGATCTTTAGCGCTTCCGAAGATTTGCCCGATTCACTTTCTGTTGTTCCTGTAAGGCTGTCAAAGTACGTCGTTCTTGATGATTTCAATATCGGGACAACTGCCTGATCTGCAAAACTTTTTTAATGATTTTTATTAACCTGTTTTGAACAAAAAAAGAATGGTTTTAAACACCTTGAATTAGGCTTTATTGCCGGGATTTTATTTAAACAAATGCCATTTTACACATGACATTATAAATCAACGAATTCACGACTTATCCTGATTTTGGGGTTATTCACAACCGGCTTATTCACAGTTGATAAGCTATTTTTGATTTTTTGCCGTATGAAAAATGCGCAGAAAATGATTTTTGACAGATTTATTATAAAATTGGCGCCTGTTTGTTAGCTGATTTACAAACCAAATCGATAGTGTGACGGGTGCCATGCTGAGGCTCTCGAAGCATATGGGGAAAGGCCTTTACGCTCACCCTTCGAGTGCCTCAGGGTGACACCCAAGTAATTCATTCCGATCCTACCCAAGCTTTTTCCGCAACCATTTCCTAACCGGCTCATCATACCATTTCAATGCGGCATAGGCCAAAACAATGGCTCCTGTTAAAATAAGTAACGCATAGGGCCAGGCCTGCGCAATAGTTATGCCTTTATGGTTGCTGATCCAGGCAACGTAAAAATAAACCAATGGGTAATGCACCATGTAAAGCGGATAAGATACTTCGCCTAAAAATTTGCAGATCCTGTTCTCTCTTTGCGTTTTTATTACGCCGCTGGCACCGATGTATACAATAAGCGGGAAAACGATAATGATGCAAACAGATTCATAAATACCATTCATCCAAAGGTGTTCGGCGCCACCTATACGCGGCATATAAAGCATAACGATTACCAAAAAGCTGCACCATAAAAAGGCGTTTTTAATTTGGGTTGGTTTTGCTATACGCGACAATAACAAGCCTGCAAAAAAAGAGAACATGACACGGGTTAGCCCGAAGCGTACCTGCGGCACATTTAATGTCCAGCCACCGCTAACGTCGCCGTTTGTGATGGCCAGGTGTGCCAATACGATAGCAGCAATGCCGACCAAAATGGCCAAAGCCGTTTTAGAAAACTTCCTGATCCACACGGCATAAAGAATATTGGCAATGTATTCAAAAAACAATGACCATCCCACGCTGTTCAGCGGGTGCATTTCTTCCCAGCCACGAATATCAAGCGATAATGGTACGGGCAGGATAGTATAACCGATCAGCATCACCAACAGCATCTTCCAGGCAGGGATAGTATGAATAAGCGGCCACAGCGCAGAATCTGTAAAATAGAACCCGATAGCACCGAGCGTCATCCCCAAAACCACCATGGGTTGTAGACGTTCGATCCGGCGTTTGAAAAAACTGCCGACGGTCATTTTATGCCAGCGGTCGTCATAAGCATAACCCATCACGAAACCTGATAATAAAAAGAAAAAGTCGACAGCCAGGTAACCGTGATTAACAAGTTTATCTAAATTACTGGTTGACAATGGCTCGCACAGGTGAAATGTTACAACGATGATGGCCGCGACACCGCGAAGGCCGTCTAATATGGGATAGTGCGGCTTGGTGGCCAGCTCATTATTGTTCATTAATAAAATTAGATCTACAGAATACGCATTAAATGCGGCGCAAATTATAAAAAAAATGCAACGGTGTCTAACCGGATAGTATTAAAACGTAAACAAGGAAAAATAAACGTATCGCTTTTTAGGGGAATTTACTAAGCGCGTGGGATGCCGGCATACATTCGGCGTGATGGAGGGTAAAAACAAAAACGGGAGCCGCGTCTTTCGATTTGATCTCCCGTTTTCAACTCTATGCCTGACCGTAGTCTGACGTAAAGCATCAAGTTTTGTGTAAAATGACCGACCCGATCTTGCCTTCCTCCTCGCGGACTCCGGTTACTTCAAAGTCATTATGTTCTGCTGTCGCTCTCCGTAAAAATTAACAGTTTCTGATAATGCCCGTTTAATTAACACTGCGTTTCTGTTGCTTGCGCTGTTTCTGTTTGTGCAATTCAGGCTTTCCCTTGATCTTTAGCGCCTCCGAAGATTTGCCCGATTCAATTTTTGTTATTCCTGTAAGGCTGTCAAAGTACGTCGTTCTTGATGATTTCAATATCGGGACATCAGGCCGGTTTCCAAAATATTTTTGCCGGTTTTTATTAACGGTTTGTTAACATTAAATCAATAGTTATTAACATTCTATTTCATGACGCCAACAAAGTGTTTGTACCATATAAACAGAAGTTTACATTCATCTTTTAGTTACCTTTAGCAGAATGCCTATTCTTTTGATCGTACTTGTTAACATTTACACTTCTCAACATAAACAGTTAAATTTCTTAAAAGGTCAAAGTAAGAAAATGCGTAAAAATCACTTTATGTTAATTTTTATATGTTATCCCTCTGCATATTCTTGGCAGGATTAAAAAATTATTTAGCTCATCTCACACGAAATTATTGAAGTAAATTAATCCTCGGGTTCATCATTCTACCAAACATTATTTTATACACAGGGTTATAAAGATAAACTATCAACCATGAAAAAATTATATACCGCCATTGTTACCGCAAAAGGCGGCCGCGATGGTCATATCAAATCGTCCGAAGGAATTATAGACATGGATCTGCGCGCTCCTAAAGCTATGGGCGGCGTGGATGGCTATGCCAACCCTGAATTGTTATTTGCCGGTGCCTGGGGATCGTGCTATTTAGGCGCGCTTGGTTCAGTTGGTAAACGCGACGGTGTTGATGTCAGCGAAGCGACCGTTGACGTGCATATCGGCTTTAACCAGGAAAGTGAGACAAGCTACGCCTTGTCCGCCGAGTTGCATGTACACGTGCCCGGCATACCGATTGAGCAAGCCCAAAAGCTGGCAGATGCCGCGCACAGGGGTTGCCCATACTCGAAAGCAACACGTGGTAATATTGATGTGAAGATCATTGCAGAATAACTGCATTTATGTGCAAAAAACTGACGCAAAGTGACGCGTTTCTGCAATAATCAACAACAAACGCACAACGTTTTGTCCAAATACCACGTATCTTTATTGTATGGATGTTAAGGAAATAGAGCGGTTAATAAAGATCAGCAGGGAACGCCCCATGATGCCGGAGACCTATATCCCCTGGCAACTGGAGCCGGAACCTGATGATATTTTCCTGCCCGAAGTTTTAACATCCCTGCAAGGCCTTGAAATTTATGACACGCTCACCCAAACCCAAAAACTTGAGTTAGGCCGTCATGAATTGGTACAGGTTATTGCATCATACGCCTGGGGCGAGTGCCTGTTTTGTGTATTTATGACGCGCCACCTCATCACCTTACCCGCTGATAATGTGGAACATCAATTTTTACTACGCGAGTTGATAGAAGAATTCAAGCACCAGGAAATGTTTGCGCAAGCCATTGTCAAATTAGGCGGTAAACCCATTAAACAAAGCCGCGCGCATAAGTTCTTCGGCGAGTTTAGCAACAAATATTTACCTGCCGATTACCTGTTTATGGGAAGCGTATCTGTAGAGTTGGTGACGGATGTTTATGGCAACCACGCCCGCAAATCGCCTAATATTTACCCGGTACTCAAAAAAATGTTCGACCTGCATAATATCGAGGAAGGACGGCATATACTATTTACAAAGAGCCTGCTGAAAACTTATTCGGCAAAGGCCGGGTATGTCAAGCGGACGTTATATAGCTATGTTATCCTGTTCAATATCCTGTTTGTACGCACTATGTATGTAAAGCGGGAAATATATGAGCGCATCGGCCTTGAAAACCCGGATCAAGCCTATAAATTGGCCTCAAAAAACTTCAAGCAGAAATTTGCCGATAAATGCCTTGACGATATTATAGAGTTTGTTGAGAGTTGGAAAGGCTTTAACAATTTAACCCGCTGGGCATGGCGGTTTTGGTTAGGTGCAAAAGTGTAAAACAAAGGGTATCATACTGAATTCTCGAAGTATGTTCAATATGACACCCAACTTAGGTGATCAAATCACCTCATTAATACTCATTTCTTTAATTTCCTTTATTTCAGGACGGCCGTTCTTGAAGGCTTTGCGTGGGGTTAGGCCCAGCAATTCAAACATGGCCATATCATCATCAAATGATGGATTTGGTGTGGTTAGCAGCTTCTCGCCGGCGAAGATTGAGTTAGCACCTGCCATGAAGCAAAATGCCTGCTCAACAACACTCATTTCTGTGCGGCCTGCTGATAAACGTACTACAGTTTTTGGCATAATTATGCGCGTGGTAGCTATCATCCTGACCATGTCCCAGACTGAAACACGTGGCTGGTCGGCCAACGGAGTACCTTTTACAGGTACCAAAGCGTTAATCGGAACTGACTCGGGGTGCTGAGGTAAGTTAGATAAGGTTTTCAGCATTGAGATTCGGTCGGCAGTTGTTTCACCTAAACCAATGATACCACCGCTGCAAACAGAGATCTTTGCCTTACGCACGTGCTCAAGCGTTTGCAAACGGTCATCATATGTACGGGTAGTGATAATTCTTTTATAATCGTCTTCTGATGTATCTAAGTTGTGATTGTAGGCATATAAACCTGCATCTGCTAAGCGTTGTGCCTGGCTTTCGGTTAGCATACCAAGGGTACAGCAAACTTCCATATCCATGGCGTTTACCGCTTTTACCATATCAATTACCTTATCAAAATCGCGGTTATCACGTACCTCGCGCCAAGCAGCACCCATGCAAAGCCTTGAAGCGCCACCATTCTTAGCTTTTTGAGCTACGGCAATCACTTCTTCCTTCGGCATAATGGCATGTACATCAACGCCGGTATTGTAACGCGCGGCTTGTGGGCAGTAAGCGCAATCTTCGGGGCAGCCACCTGTTTTGATCGAGATCAGCGAGCTGATCTGCACCTCGGCGTAGTCTTTATTTTCGCGATGAATGCTTGCCGCCTGATAAACCAGGTCAAGCAATGGAGTGTTATATATATCGGTAATTTCTTCTTTAGTCCAGTTGTATCTTACTTCTGCCATATCGATCAGTTTTGAAGGTTCAAATTTATAATAAAAGCTCAGTACAATTAATGATGATGCAATAAAAGATTTGTAGCCAGCCAAAGCGGCAATAAAAAGCCGGCACAATCTGTAAAGGTTGTTATAATAATAGACGATGCCACCGCGGGGTCTATCCCAACCCTTTTTAATATCAAAGGGATAGTGGAACCTGTTAGTCCGGCGATAACCAGGTTACCGGTCATAGCTAAGAACAATACCAGCCCCAATAAAGGATTTGCATCATAAAATAATGCTATACCAAAAACTACCAATCCATTTGCCGCTCCATTTAATAGGCCTACTAAAAACTCTTTTAAAACGGTATTATAAGCCTGGCTGTCTGTCAGGTCACTCAATGAGATCCGTCTAACGGTTACAGCCAATGCCTGCGTGGCGGCGTTGCCTCCCATCCCTGCAATAATTGTCATGTAAGCTGCTATTTGCGGCAATTGCGCCACTGTCGAGTCAAAATGCCGGATAATAGACGCAGCTAAGTATGCTGTAGCCAGGTTGATAATGAGCCACGGTAAACGGCTTTTTACCGCTTCTTTCCAGTTACCGCTCAGTTCCTCGTCTTCAGATACACCGGAGATCTTTAACATATCCTCGGTGCTTTCCTGCTCCATTACATCGATGATATCATCAACCGTAATGCGGCCCAGCAGCTTCATGTTGTCATCAACAACAGGTATTGTCGTTAAGTTATATTGCGAGATCAGTTTGGCAACTTCTTCCTGGTAAAGATCGGCCTTTACAAACACGGGGTCATCCTGGTATATGTCCTTTATCTTAGCATCGGCATGGGCCTTGATAATATTTTTGATGGATACAACACCCTTTAAAATACTATCATCGTCTACCACATAAATGGTGTAAAACTCCTCCATCTCTTCCGACTGCCGGATGATCTCATCCAACGCTCCTTTCTTATCCGAATTTATATTTACACAGATCAGGTCAGAGTTCATCAAACCACCTGCCGTGTACTCGTCATAACTTAAAAGCGCGCGGATGCTGCTGGCATCTTCCTCGTCAATATCTTCAAGGATCTCCTGCTGCTCGTGTTCTTCAAGTTGTGAGATAATGTCGGTCGCATCGTCATAGTCCAGTTCTTCAACTATTTCAGACCGCTTTTCGGGATCGAGCGTGATCAGTAACTCGCCCGGGCGATGCTCTTCGTCCATTTCGGCAAATACATCCGATGCCACGTCAGTGGGAAGGATATTTATGATCCGTTCCTTGTCCTCCTGCTCCAGCCTTTCAAACAATATGGCAATCTCAGACGCATGGTATTCCTTCAGAACTATCTCTAATTCAGCATCATCGCCTTCAAGCGCGGTTTTAATGCGCAGCAGGTCGGTTTTATCTATTTCAAAAGATTGCATATCCCGACTAAATTAAACATTATGGCTGTAAACAGGGAATAAAAAGGGAGATTGTTCAGCCTTAATTTAACGGCGACTCTAAAGTGAATTTTTTCCTAAATACTATGATCGTACCTTACACTAACACCTTCAAGTTTATGCAATTTGTCTAAAACCATATTTATCTGCATTTTACGGATGGACACCTGTATGCTGCAATCATTATCAAACTGCTGGTTAAGGACAGCCAGGTCGGCATCTTTGATCAAGCGCATTATATTGTTCATTTGCAGATAATTAAAACTGACGGTATAAATATCGTTTACCGTTTTCTCAAAAATTACGGCATGTGTAAGCGCTTCTTCCGTAGCCATTTTATAGGCGTTGATCAGGCCGGGGACACCTAATAATGTTCCGCCAAAGTATCGTACCACTACTACCAAAATATTAGTAAGATCTTTAGAAAGCAGTGTGTTTAAAATTGGCCTGCCTGCGGTGCCGGATGGTTCTCCATCATCATTTAATTTAAAAAATGAGCGGTCGATAGTTAAGCGCATGGCCCAGCAATGGTGGTTTGCCTTTGGATGTTCTGACCTTAATGAAGCTACTATAGCCTTGATCTCGTTGTCTGATTGTATGGGATAGGCATAGCCCAAAAACTTACTTCCCCTGTCACGAAATGTACCTTCAGATGGGTTTTCAATTGTTCTGTAAGTATCCTCAAAAAGCATTAATAGGACGAATAGGTGATCACTATTATTGATACCAATGCCAAAAACACACCTATCTTGTTAAGTATGCTCAGCTTTTCTTTAAAAACAAATAAACCTATCAGCGTGCCCAGCACAATAACACCCATATTCATGGCAGAGAAAACAGTTGATGGCTGTTTTGCCAATGCCTGGTGCGCTTTTATATAGAACAGGATATTACCAAAATTGGCTACGCCCAACGACCAGCCGATCAAAATATGCGGAAAGGAGAATTTAGTTTTGCCACTGCCGATTTTGATGGCCAGCAAAATAAATGAGCCAATAAACGCCAGTATGAATACTATAAAAAGTGAGGTGGTATAAGGTATTGTTTTGTAGGCCGCTACATTTTTAAATAAAATGTCTATAAAACCCATCCCTACAAAAATTATTATCAGGTAAAGCCATGCGCCAAAACCAGACTTTGAACCACCACTTTTACCCCAAGGGATAGAACAGAAAATAGCCGCAAAGCCTATGAAAATACCGATGATCTTTAACAGCCCGGGTTGGTCGCCAAAGATCCAGTAAGCCGCTACAATAGGTATAAATAAGGATAACCGCTGCGCAATGTCTGTACGCACAATACCGGTGAGCCTTACCGATCTTGCTAAGATCACGAACAGTGATGGCAGCAGGATACCCAACGCAGCGTAATTGGCAAACGGAGCAGCTTGAAGACTAACCCAATGCGGCCTGAATATTACCCAGGTCAATACAATAGCCACCGAGTAGTTCCAGGTGATGGCTTGCAGCATATCAACGTGATAACGCCTGGCAAGCTTTAGCATAACGGATACAATTACACTGCAGCAAACACTTAGTAATACGTATAGCATCGGCTATTAATTTTTATTGTATAGAATTTTTAACTGGTCTGTTCCTGACGGAATTTCTCCGACAATTATACCGTTTATTTTCGGAGCTTTAATACCCGTTTTTAAAGTTGCTTCGCCTGTAAATATCCTCGCTTCATCCCATACCCCCGCTTCAATAAATGTATTAAGCGTGTGCGCGCCACCTTCAATAATTACCGATTGGATATCCTGTAGATAAAGCTGGTATAAAATATATTGCGGCACATAACGGTCAAAATCCTCGAGCGCTATGTATTTATTTTTTCCGTCGACATCAGTTTTTAGCTCGTTAAATATCAATGTCTCTACAGATTGATCAAACACGTTCAGATCAGCTTTTAATTCCAGCCGCCGGTCAATAACAACACGCCTGGGTGATCTGCCATCGCCATACCGAACATTTAATTGCGGATTATCAATAGCTGCCGTGTTCTTCCCGATTAAGATGGCATCCTCTTCGCCGCGCCATTGGTGCACCAGTTTGCGCGATTCGGGGCCGGTTATCCAAAACTGTGTGTTATCGTCCGGTGCGAAAAGGCCGTCGGCTGTTTGCGCCCATTTTAGTATCACATAAGGCCGTTGTTTTTGTACCCGTGTAAAGAATCTGCGGTTAAGCCATTTGCATTCGTTCTCTAAAACATCTGTCACAACTTCAACCCCTGCAGCCAATAGTTTTTCAATGCCTTTACCGTCTACCTGGTCAAACGGGTCGCGGCAGCCTATCACTGCTTTTGGGATGCCATGCTTTATGATCAGATCGGCACATGGCGGTGTTTTGCCATAATGGGCACATGGCTCAAGCGATACGTAAATGGTTGATTGTTTAAATAATTCTTCGGCATTGGTAAAATTTGCCAAAACCCGGTTTACAGCGTTCACTTCGGCGTGCGCCCGGCCGTATTGCTGGTGATAGCCCTCGCCTATTATTTTATCATTGTGCACAACTACAGCGCCAACCATTGGGTTAGGGCTTACACTGCCCATGCCTAAAGCGGCAAGATCAAGACAGCGTTGCATATAAAGTTCATGACCGGGCATGCCACAAAGATAGTGATTAGTGTATTAGAGATTAGTGTTCAAAATCCTAACTTCGTGCAATGAAAACCATTAAAGATGTATTTACAACTTTTAAGCAGGGTCTTGCCGGAATCTATGACGCGCAGGAAACCGAGGCCATCACTTTAATGGTATTAACAGAGATACTTAACTCATCAAAGGCTACCATTAAAGCTTTCCCTGAAAACGAACTGACTTTAACCCAGCAAGAAGAAGCCAACAGTGTACTTACCCAGCTAAAAACCGGCAAGCCATTGCAATATGCTTTAGGCTACGCCGAGTTTTATGGCCTAAAGTTTATGGTAACCCCTGCCACCCTCATCCCCCGGCCGGAGACAGAGGAATTAGTGGAATGGGCGATTGAGTCAGTGGGCAGTGGGCAGCGGGCAGCGGCGAATATTAATATTTTAGATATTGGTACAGGTAGCGGATGTATTGCCATCAGCTTAAAAAAGAATTTGCCGGCAACTCAAGTTTCGGCAATTGATATTTCGCCGGGAGCTTTAAATATAGCCAAAGAAAATGCTTTGTTGAACGATGTAAAGGTTAGTTTTATCGAGGCTGATATTTTGAATTTAAAATCCGAAATCGAAATTTCGAAATTCGAGATTATAGTTTCTAATCCCCCCTACGTTACTTTGGATGATAAAAAACAAATGCACACCAATGTAACCGATTTTGAGCCACATACCGCGCTTTTTGTGCCGGAGGATGATCCTTTACTATTTTACAGGGCAATTGCTGATTTTGCGTTGACCAATCTTACAGATAACGGCTTATTATTTTTTGAAATCAATGAGAGTTTAGGTAAAGAAACAGTGGAGTTGTTAGAAGACAAAGGTTTTAAGAATGTAGAATTGAGGCAGGATATGAGCGGCAGGGACAGGATGATAAAAGCACAGAAATAAATATAAAAAACAAACAATTACGTCCTCTTTTTATTTACTTGTTATGTTTAAAGTAATTACTAACTTTATTCTATCAATTGTGCCTTGAAAAAAAATGAATCTTAATGAATTAAAGATCTACAAACAGCCGCTTTTGTATGTAGGCGCTATTTTAAGTTGCATTGCCACCTATTTTTGTTGCTCAAGAAATACGGATGACCTATTGGTATGGGCTTTACTCATTTTAAGTTTATGCTGCGTTTTACTGGCTTTTAAGCAACCCAAAGCTGTCAATTCCGTGGGTGAAACTGAATAATAGTCCCTTTTAAATATTCCCTGTCTAAATGTGTATAGATCTCTGTGGTGGTTATACTTTCATGCCCCAGCATTTCCTGTACGGCGCGCAGGTCGGCCCCGCCCTCAACTAAATGCGTAGCAAACGAATGCCGGAAAGTATGCGGGCTGATGGTCTTCTTTAACCCGGTTACCAGTGCCAGGTCCTTTATCAGCATAAAAATATATACACGGCTTAATCTTGATCCGCGCCGGTTTAAAAAAACATAATCTTCCTCACCTTTTTTTATGGGGTTATGCACCCGCACCTGCTCTATCCAGATCTTTAAAGCTTTTATTGCCGGGCCGCCAATGGGCACCAGCCGCTCTTTGCTGCCCTTACCAAATACCTTTATAAATTCGATGTCGAGATATAAGTTTGATAGCTTAAGTTCGGTCAACTCAGATACCCGCAAACCGCAGCCGTACAGCGTTTCCATAATGGCTTTATTGCGTGCACCTTCGGGTTTGGAAAGATCAATGGCATCTATCAGCTTATTGATATCTGTATAACTTAAGGTATCAGGTAGTTTACGGGTTATTTTAGGCGATTCAAGCAGTTCTGAAGGGTCGCTTGTTATCAGATCCTCCATCAACAGGTATTTATAAAATGCTTTAATGCCCGACAGTATGCGTGCCTGTGATGACGGGATCATACCCAGCTCATTAACCCAGGTAATAAAACGACGCAGGTCAGCCAGTACCACCTTTTCGGGATTGATCTTTGGGTCCTGCGTTTCGGTAAACTCATATAGCCGTCCAATATCGCGGGTATAAGCCTCGATGGAATTAGCCGAAAGGGATTTTTCCAGTTTTAAATATGCTTGAAACCCTTTTATTGCCGATCGCCAGTCCAATTGATTTTAGTTTTAATGTTTTATAGTTAAGTTTGAACTAATGAATATACAAATTATTAACGGCCCAAATTTAAACTTACTGGGCATACGCGAAAAATCTATTTACGGCGACAGTAGCTTTGAAACCTATTTTACCCAACTGCAAGCACGCTATCCAAACCATACGTTAACCTACTACCAAAGTAATGTAGAGGGCGAAATTATAAATAAACTACATGAAATTGGTTTTAGCTTTGATGGCGTTGTGCTAAATGCAGGCGCATATACGCATACCTCGGTAGCTATTGCCGATGCTATTGCCGGTATCAAAACCCCTGTTATTGAAGTACATATATCCAATGTTTATAAACGCGAAGAATTCAGGCACCATAGTATGCTGGCAGCCAGTTGCAAAGGTGTAATTGCCGGATTCGGATTAGATAGCTACCGGTTGGCTATTGAAAATTTGATAGTATAAAACATTTTTTATGATAAATTGTCTTTGCGGTGAGTAATTCTCTTAACATTAATAATAATTACTTAGCTGCACCTAAAAGACAAAATGTATTGATTTACCCCTGGCCGATGCAAAGAATATTAAAGTTTACCGTATTAATTATTGCCTTGTTTTCTGTTTCGCTGCAAAATGGCTATGCACAGAATAATGCGTCTAAATCAAAAAGCCAGCGCAAAAAGGAAAGAAAAGCAGTACATACCCGCGATTCGATATATCGCACCTTTAACAAATCAGACACATCAATAAATAATCTGCTGCAAAGGCTGGAGACGTATACCACCACTTTTAAACAGGTAAATAACAACCTGGCGGGCGGGCTGGATACCGCGGACATCAGCCAAAAACTACCGTCTACCTTAAAACGGATCAATAAAATAAGGGACCAGGCAAATACCCACAAGGCCAGCACACTCAGGTACCTGTTTGTTTTAAGGGATAACCTTGACCATATACAGGGCGTATTAGAAGACTGGCAATCAACCCTGGACGCTATTGATGACAAGCTGGTTCAAAATCAATCAGATATCGTCAAGTTTCCAAAGGATTCATTATTGCTAATGACCATCCCTACGGATAGCATATTAAGAAATACGTTTTTTGCACAAAGGTTAGAGGCCTTTAACCTTTTCCTTAAAACAGATTCTGGTAACCGTAAAAACCTGTTTAAGATAAATATTTTACAAAACCGGGTGGGTACGGCCTATGCCAATATTTTAGATGAAACGGACCAGATAGATGATAAAGTGGGCAACTTTGCTTCAAGAGCATTTGATGGCGAATTTGGTTATATATGGGAAATAGATAAGGCGTACAATAATTTTGGCACTTCGGTAAAAGGCACCCTCGACTTAAACAACTCGCAGCTTTATTATTTTATTAAAAAAGAAACCGCGACGCATTTAATAGCCATAGTGTTTATAGTGGTGGCCTTTAGCTGGATATTTTATAACCGCGGCAAAACAAAACGTAACGCAGAAAATGCCGAATTGATTTTCAGCGAGGCAAATTATATTGACAAGCTACCTGTTGTATCATCATTATTAGTAGGTGTAGCTATTGTACCTTATTTTTATGACCACCCGCCGGCAGCTTTTTTAGAGATACTTTTTACAGTATCCCTGGTATTGGTATTGGTGTTGGTTAAAAAAGCGTTTCATCCCGGTATTTTTAAGGCGCTGCTAAGTTTATTTTATGTAACCATATTTTACAGCATTAGTAATTTACTGATCCAAATAACCAATGCCGACCGCTTTGCCATTTTAATTTTAGGCATCATCTCGGTTGTTATCGCCTACAAATTCAATAAAAAAGTAAATGCTACGCCAACAGATTACCCCAAAAATACAGGCCTCATTATAAAAATATTCATCTTGCTTCAGCTGCTGTCGCTGGTGTTGGATATTTCGGGCAGGTTTAGCCTGTCAAAAATAGTGGGCATTACCGCCGTCTATAATCTGTGGTTATTAATAAGCCTGCATTTTGTTGTAGAGATAATAAGCCAGGGATTATTACTGCAATTTAAAAGCCCAAAAAATCCTGACAGCATTATCAGCTGGATAGACCATACCCTGATGCTGAAAAAATTCAGGTATATGTTAAATGTCGGCGCTACGTTGCTATGGCTATTTTTCCTGTTTCAGAATTTAAACGTTGATGATTTCGCGCTGGATTATATACATGACATTCTAAATCAACCACGTACAGTGGCCGGGATATCGGGCGCGTCCTTTACGTTTGGCGGTTTTGTAATTTTTATCGCCGTGATCTGGCTGTCGTCTGTCCTGTCAAAGGTCATCAGCTACTTTTATGATATATCGGTTCAGCATGCCACCAGTATTGATAAACTAAAAAAGAAGAACCGCACCTCTACCCTTTTGATCAGGATAGGTGTATTTACAATCGGTTTTTTCCTGGCAGTGTTTGCTTCTAATTTCCCATTAGATAAAATAACCATCATCATCAGCGCATTTGGTATAGGTATAGGTTTTGGTTTGCAAAACATTGTAAACAACCTGGTATCTGGCTTAATACTGGCTTTTGAGAAACCGGTGCAGATAGGTGACATTATCGAGATAGACAGTCGCTCGGGTACCATAAAAGAAATAGGCATCCGGGCGAGCAAAATTGCAACCGCCGATGGTGCTGAGGTGATTATCCCAAATGGTGACCTGATATCGCACCATGTAATTAACTGGACACTGAGCAATAATAACCGACGTGTAGAATTAATTGTAAGCGTGGCCTATGGCTCTGACATTAAAAAGGTGGAAGACCTGTTAAAATCAATACTGAGCAACCGCGATGACATCATGACCGACCCTGAACCGCTGCTCTTTATAAATACGGTGAATGAAAACTCGGTTGATTTCCGACTGTTGTTCTGGGCCGCCGATATCTCGCACTGGCTCAGGTTAAAAAGTAATGTATTGGGTGATATTTATGCTTCGTTCAATAAAGAGGGTATTGAACTGCCACATTCTATCCAGGACCTGAAATTAAATTTACCCGATGGAAAGACATTAAATATCAATGATATTGTACCGCCTTCAAATCCGCCTGAAAAAATTTAGCGTATAATTTTAGTAAAACCGTTTCTGATCCAAATCGGTAAACTTTCTTAGTTTCTTAACAAAAAAGGCCCACATAATGCTGCCATGATACATGCCCGTTAACTTGCTGTTATACTTTTTTAGATGTGTGCTTGATGCGTGGTCGCCCCTTTCAAAAACGTGCCTGATAAAATATTGATGCGCCCGGCTAACCGCCCAGGCATCCTTACGTTTACCCTCGGTCAAAAAGCGTAACAAGGCCGCAAGATCAAGTACATAACGGGCCATTATTACAATAAACCCCTTCCAAAAAGGCAGGTTCTTTTTTATGAGCAGGAGATTATTCCTGAAATTAAGGTAGGTTTTAAAAGGATTTTCGGTGGTCAGCGTTCCGCCGCCTAAGTGAAAGATTTCTGATTGCGCGCAGTACATTACTTTATACCCGTTGTTTTTTAACCGCCAACAAAGATCTATCTCTTCCATGTGGGCAAAAAACTGCTCGTCAAATCCTTCGGCTTCATCCCAATATTTCTTCTTGATGAACATGGATGCGCCGGATGCCCAAAACACCTCGCCTGATTGTTCGTATTGGCCGGTGTCTTGTTCGATTTCGTTTACTATGCGACCGCGACAAAACGGGTAGCCAAAGCTGTCAATAAATCCACCGGCAGCGCCCGCATGTTCAAAGCTATCCTGTTGGTTAAACGCTTTTATTTTAGGTGCTGCAACGGCGATCAGCGGGTCGCTTTCCATTAGCGTGATAACCGGCACTATCCAGCCGGGGTTAACTTCAACGTCAGAGTTTAAAAGGATATAATAATCAGCCTCAACCTGGGCAAGCACGCGGTTATAGCCACCGGTAAAGCCATAATTTTCATCGTTTTGGATGATCCTTATTGTCGGGTATTCGCCTCTTATAAATTCAACCGAACCATCTGTAGACGCGTTATCACCAACTACAATATCCAGGTTAGGCCATACAGACGATAAAACTGAAGGAAGAAACTGCCGCAAATGCTTTAAGCCGTTCCAGTTTAAAATTACAATTGCAACCTTTGGGTAATCACTCATTAATTCATATCCTCCGGTTTAAACTTCCATCTTCGATGAGACCATAGCCAGTATTGCGGCTCTCTTTTGATGATATCTTCCAGGTGCTTCACGTGTACTTTTGTAATTTCTAACGGTGCCGTTTTTTTCGGTTCCTCAAACAAAGGTATTAATGTATAGCTATAATATCCTCTTTTTATGCGTTTCATATCATAATAAACCACAACGCTGTCTGTGCTCATCGCTAATTTCTCAATCCCCTGGAACACCGGCGTCGGCTGGTTTAAAAACTCGACAAAATGATTTACTTCCTCGCGCGACGGGGTTTGGTCGCCCAATAAAGCTATAGCAGATTGTTCATTTCTTAACTCGACCATTTTACGCAAAGTTTGCCGCATAGATACCGGAATTGTTCCAAACCGCGACCGGATCCGGTAAAAAAATTTGTCAAATATGGCATTTGATAATGGTTTATAAACAATCATAAACTTTTTATCCGTATAAAAATAGAAATTCAGCCCCGCCAGTTCCCAATTACAATAATGCCCCCCTACCGCTATAATGTTTCTTCCCTGCGCGTAGTAATTGCTTATTACTTCAGGATTGGTCAGTATCACCCGGCGCTTCAATTCTTGTTCTGATATGCTGATGGCTTTTACTGTTTCAACTATAAAGTCGGCAAAGTATCGGAAAAACAGTTTTTCAATAGCCTTAAGCTCAGCTTTAGTTTTTTCGGGGAAAGAATTTCTCAGGTTTTCCTCCGCTACCCTACGCCTGTAACGGGTAATATAATAGATCAGGACGTACAAAAAGTCTGATATGATGTACAACAACCAAAACGGGAGCAACGAGAAAAGGTATAATAAAAATATAGCTAATCTTAATAATCCGTTTTTAATCACTGCCGCTGATCGTTTTTTGCAAAACTAAAATATCAACTTTAAAACAGCCAGGCCCGGTTAATGTTTATGAACCATAATCAAATATTTTTACATTCATTTTAAGATTGTATTAAATTTGGGGTTCGGGCTTAAATTTCCACCTGCGGTGCGACCATAGCCAGTATTGGGGTTCACGTCGGATCATCGAGTCGAGGTATTTAACGTGGGCTTCTGTAATTTCATGCGGGGCGCTATCTTTCGAGTTTTCAACAAGCGGTACTATGGTATAAGTATAATATCCCCTTTTTACCCGCTTCATATCATAAAATATCACTGCCGAATCTATTAGCTTAGCTATTTTTTCGATCCCTAAAAACACAGCTGTCGGTTGGTTTAAAAATTCGGTAAAATAGTTACTTTGCTCACGCACCGGTGTTTGGTCGCCGGCGAAAACGGTTACGGTAAATTCGTTTTTATGGGCCACCATGGTGCGTAAGGTCTGCTTCATAGCCACGGCAATGGCACCAAATCTTGATCGTACTTTTACAAAAAAACCATCAAATACATCGCTTGTTAACGGCTTATAGATAACAAACAACCGGGTATCAATGCTAAAGCCAAGCCCGGCCCACTCCCAGTTACAGTAATGGCCGGCAACTGCGGTAATACTTTTACCCGCCGATTCGTAATTTTTTACTACCTCAGGGTTTGTGCAAACTACCCGTCGCTGCATTTCTTGTTTTGAGATCGAAACCATCTTTATCGTCTCAAGGATAAGATCGGCAAGGAACCTGAAATATTTCCTTTCGATATCATTACGCTCAGCTATTGATTTTTCGGGAAAGGCGTTTAACAGGTTTTCCTGCACAACTTCGCGCCGATAGCCTATCACGTAGTAAAGCACCACAAATAAGCAATTAGAAACCAGGTAAAGGGCCCAAAAAGGTAATAGGGAAACCAGGTATAAAAAGAATATACCCAACCTTGAAAGCCCCTTATTTATCATTAATTTTGTTGGTTTATCTGCAAACATAAAATATATGATCGAAAAAGGCGCTGTATTACCCTTATTTTATCTTCCACCTGTTGCGTATTTTAGTAAATTAATTACTTACAAGCCTGATATCCTGATAGAAAGCCAGGAGCATTTCCCCAAGCAAACTTATCGTAACCGTGCCAATATCTGCTCGCCGGATGGGATCCTTTCGCTTACGGTGCCTGTTGTTAAGGGTTCAAAATTGCATACCAAGGTAAAGGATGTGAAGATCAGCTATGATTTTAACTGGCAACGCCTGCACTGGATGAGTTTAGAGACCTGTTATCGCCGGTCGGCTTACTTTGAGTATTATGAGGATGATTTCGCGCCTTTCTACCAAAAGCAGTTTACTTACCTGTTTGATTACAACCAACAGCTTTTACAATTATTACTAAAATTCATTAAGATACAGCTACCTTTACAGTACACCGAAACATATGAAATCGAATATCCTGCACTGAATGACTACCGCAATGCCATCAGCCCAAAAAAGGAATATAACTTTGAACAAAAACCCTATTTCCAGGTTTTTGAAGAGCGTAACGGATTTATGAAAAATTTAAGCATTGTAGACCTGTTGTTTAGCCAGGGGCCGCAAACCATTAACTATTTGTAATGAGCCATATTAAAAGAGTACGGTACAGAACCCGGAAACATGAAGTAGGCGACCAGCCGGGAGCCATCATTATTCCTGAGGACGCGCTGAAGCCTATCATAGCCGTATATTCATACAACGAAAAAGAACTTGTAATGTCCGAGGGGCATGATTTAAAAATCATCCTCAATCAGTTTAAAAAATGCACGGATCATACGCACTGGATCCAGATAAAAGGGCTTGACGATATTAAGTTGATGGAGGATATCGGCATGTATTTAAAGATAAACCCTTTGGTTTTAGAGGATATTACCAATACGCACCAACGGCCAAAGTTTGACGAATATGATGATTATGTTTTTAGCGTAAGCAGGCAGATCTATTTTAACGAAGAAAATGAGCTGTGTAACCACCAGTTCTCAACCATAGTTAAAGCAAACCTTATCATCAGTTTTGAAGAAACACATGGCGAGCATTTTGCGGCTGTTAAAGCCCGTTTGACAGGAAGCAAAGGCGCTATACGTACCGCAGGGCCGGGCTATATGTGCTATGCGTTATCAGACACTATTATAGATACTTATTTTGTGCTGTTGGCAAAAATCGGCGATGAGCTTGACAGGATCGAAGACCGGTTGTATACCGATGCTGATAAAACCATCATGTATGATACCCAGCAGTTAAAAAGAACGCTTATTATATTAAGGCGCATAACCTGGCCCGAGCGCGACAAGATGAATGATATTTTGCGCACCGATAACCCATTGGTAACTAACGAGGTTAAAATGTTTTTGCGCGATGCCTACGACCATTGCATCCAGGTAATGGACCTGATAGAAAACTACAAGGAAATAACCAACAGTATAATTGACCTGTACCTGTCAATGGTGAGTAACCGCATGAACGAGATCATGAAAGTGCTTACCATTATTTCGGTGATCTTTATCCCACTGACTTTTATTGCCGGTATTTATGGGATGAACTTCTCACGGGTGGATCCTGTTACCAACAAACAAATGCCTGCTAACATGCCGGAGCTATACTCTCCGCATGGATATTATTACGCGCTGATAGGCATGGGTCTTATAGCAGTAATACAGGTAATTGTATTTTGGAAAAAGGGGTGGTTTACTAAATTGTAACTTAACTGGCTTGCGGAATCAACCTACTTTCATCGTTAGTTTCCGTATAAATGTTTACTTTGGATTGTATTCAAAAGGCAACATATCAGAAATACCGAACACGCCCCAATATCCATAAATATAAAGTGTTTTACGATCAGCTACACTGCCACGGCTATCAACTTTTGATGCGATCTTGAAAAGCGTAAACTTAAATGGCAATCCCAAAGTGGTTAGGTAATGTCTTGGCTTTTTATCGCTTATTAAATCAGGCTTCGCGGCCTTTTCTTTGTTCTGAACGACAAGCACCATGGTATCGATATTTGCAGTGACAGCGCTGCCTGTATCGCTATGCGTGACATATTGCTGCGGGTCTGAAGGGTTAGCTTCCAAAATAATAGCTCTATTGCTTTTTGATTTGTATACCAGGAAACCTTCTTTGCGTGTAGTACCTGCATACAGCGCTCTTAAAAAGTGCATCATCGACCCATCGTAAGCAACTCTTCTATTTATGTCCCATACCCTTTGTTGTTCGGCGCTACCTGTTAAAGGTTCAAACGTATATTCACCATCAAAAAAGTAAAAAGAGTCTGACTTTCGGCAATAAAAGCTTGCAAGCAGATATTTTACCCGATAGCCTAACATCCTATTTTCAATGATCAAAAAATCATCACTTGTTGCCGTTAACGTACTGTCTGTGTGGCCAAAATGAATATGTTCTGGATTAATTATTTTGCATAATTTGGGCTCATATCTGCTACCCAAAAAAATCCGGGTAAATTTTTTCATGTCTTTTGGCGATTGCTTTTGTGTGGCGATAACCACCTCATTCAACGCGATTTCCTTATTGTTCAAAACCAGATCAAGCGTTTGTGAGCGATTTTTAACAACAATCATTTGACGTAAAGGATTATAGCCCAACATATTCACCACTACCAGGTAGTTGCCCGGTAAAAGCCCAGAAAACTTGTATTGACCATCGTTATCGGCAGATGTGACTTTCTCCGTGCCGGCAATAAATACCGTAGCCGATTGCAGTTTTTCTCCTCTTTCATTTTTAACAGTACCGATTATGGCAAAAGTGACTTGTCCCTTGACATTAGCAGTAAAAACTAATGCAGTTAATAATGCGAGGAAGAATTTCATTTAGGCTAAGGTTTGATTGACAAAATTTAACGTGAAGATAAAACTTATAAAATATTGTTTAAAGCAAAAAAGCCATTTTGTACAATTAATACAAAATGGCCTTATAAATCTTTTAATTAAATATTATTTCTGAAACTCAGGTTTCAAAAGAGCTTTTTCGGCAGCACGCATTTTCATCACCTTAGGTACAGATACCGCTTGGATATAAGTGCTTGAAGGATGTAATTTATAATACCCCTGGTGATAATTTTCGGCGGCGTAAAAGACCGTGAATGGAACAACCTGTGTTACTATAGGCGCATTGTAATGCTTTGCTTCATTGATCTTTTTTATCAATGCCTGTAAAGTCGCTTTTTCCTCGGGAGTGCGGTAAAACGCTACCGAACGGTAATCAGTGCCCTCGTCAGGCCCCTGGTAATTAAGTTCGGTTGGGTTGTGCGCGTAAAAGAAAGCCTCTGCCAGTTTTTCATAGCTGATTACTTTAGGATCATAATAAACCTGTACGGTTTCGGCATGACCGGTTGTGCGGGTACAAACTTCCTCATAAGTCGGATTTTTTTTAGTTCCTCCTGCAAAGCCGGCTACTACCTGGTCAACACCTTTAAGCTCAGACAACGCCTCGCCCATGGCCCAAAAACAGCCACCGCCAAATGTGGCTACGGCCTGGTTTGCTTTAGGTTTGGGCACCCTGGCAATATCCATATCCCCGGGTTTATCCTGCCCGTTGGCACAGCCAAATATCACCAGGCTAAACAAAATATACAACAATGAATTTTTCATAATTTTATAAGTTTAACAGATATACGCAAGCGATTGTTCTACGGTTGGTCATACCGGGGTCATTTACCCTGCGTCTTTAACATGTTTTTCACCAGTGTAAGTATGCTGTTTAATCCGTTTATTTTTATCTCATAAACGCTTGACAGCATCATGCCCAACTTACCCGGCGGGAAACCTTTATTTTTAAACCACTCCAGGTAATATACCGGCAGCTCACTTATAAAAGTGCCTTTGTATTTACCAAATGGCATTTTGGTTTGAATGATATCGATTAGAATTTTCGAATCGGGCTTTACCTGCTCCATGAAGTAAAGATAGAACTTGCATTACGTATTATATAGTTTTATTCGTACCGTAACGCCTCTATCGGGTCGAGCCTTGACGCTTTTTGCGCCGGGTAATAGCCAAAGAAGATCCCCGTTACCGCGCAAACCACAAATGACAGCACTACCGACGATTGAGATATGATGGTCGGCCAGCCCAGCGTCATGGTAACTATTTGGGTAGATAAGAAACCGAGCAGCACCCCAATAACCCCGCCGGTAATACTTATCAAAATAGCTTCCATTAAAAACTGCAATAAAATATCCTTACCACGCGCACCTATAGACATACGCAGGCCAATTTCTTTTGTACGCTCAGTCACAGAAACATACATGATATTCATGATACCAATACCCCCGATCACTAAGGATATCCCGGCAACCACAGTTAACAAAACGGTTAATAACCCGCTGGTTGAGCTTAGCGTTGCTATCAGCTCCTGTTGAGTACGTACGGTAAAATCATTATCCTCGCTATCGCGTAAACGGTGTGATGCACGCAGTTTGTTAGTCATTTCGGTAACAGCCAGGTCAGTAACATCCTCACTTGCTGCCGAAGCATAGATGTTTGAATAGTAAATGGTAGCCAGGATCCGTTTTTGCACGGTAGTATATGGCGCGATCAGGATATCATCCTGATCCTGCCCGAAAGTATTAAAGCCTTTAGGACTCAATACGCCTATGATCTGGAACGGGATATGCCCGAAACGAATGATCTTGCCGATAGGGTTTTCGCCATTAGGGAAGATATTATCAATTACGGTTTGCCCTATTAAACATACTTTGGCTGATGTTAAAACATCGTTCTGTGTAAACGGGATTCCGTCTTTAACCGATAGTTTCCTGATGTCCAGGTATTCAGGGCTTACCCCCGTCATGGTGGTGGGCCAGTTAAGGGCACCATTGATAGCCTGTCCTTTTGAGCTCACCGAGGGTGATAACTCTGTAATATACTGCGGATGATTTTTTAAAGCATCAATATCTTTACTGGTAAGGGTTTGGAAACTTGCACCGGCAATACGTACACCGCCGTTTAAGTTACTTGCCGGCTGTACGGTTAGCATATTGGTACCCATGCTTGAAAGCTGATCATGAATACTCTGCTTTGACCCCTGCCCGATCGCCACCATCGCGATAACCGATGCCACACCGATAATGATACCGAGCATAGTTAAAAAAGCCCTTAGTTTATTTCTAAGTAGCGCGCGGTAAGCTATGCGGAGCAGGTTTGAAAAATTCATATTTTATAATCGTCTGTAACGGGTAACGCGGCCAGCATTTCTTTTGCAGAGCGTGGGTTTTCATTTTTTGTATCTTTTTGGATAATGCCATCGCGCAATTGTATGGTACGACCGCTAAAAGCGGCTATATCCGGCTCATGCGTAACAAATACAATGGTTTTACCTTGTGTAGCATTCAACTCCTGCATTAATGCCATGATCTCGTATGATGTGCGGCTATCCAGGTTACCAGTAGCCTCATCAGCCAATATCATTATCGGTTCATTAACCAATGCCCTGGCAATGGCCACACGTTGCTGCTGCCCGCCCGATAGTTGGTTAGGCATGTGGTCAAACCTGTTCTCCAGCTTAACTGCTTCAAGCGCATGCATGGCCCGTTCGCGACGCTCGCTAACGCTGATACCCTTATTATACAACAAAGGCAGCTCCACGTTTTCTAAAGCTGATGTCCGGGCCAGCAAATTATAAGACTGGAACACAAAGCCGATTTTATGGTTGCGTAACTGCGCCAGCTCATCACGGTTCAGTTTTTTGATATCTACACCATCTAAAAAGTAATCGCCGATAGTTGGTTTATCCAGGCAACCCAGGATATTTAAAAGTGTGGTCTTGCCCGATCCGCTGCTGCCCATAATGGTTACAAACTCGCCCGGCTCAACATCAAAGGTTATCCCCTTTAGCGCGCGTACCGTTTCGCTGCCCATCTTAAACTCGCGTTTAAGCTCCTTTATTTCTAATGCTTTTTTGCTCATCGGGCACGGCCTCCTCCACCGCCGGTACCGCCACGTCGCTGAGGCATAAATGGGCTGCCACCTGCCGCCGTTCCGCCTGCCGCGGACATTGCGCCGCCTGTAGCCCCGGTTATTACCACATCCTCAGCCGTTAAGCCGGATAAAACCTCAACCTGTGTATTATCATTCAGCCCGGTTTTTATACGGGTGCGCACTATCTGTTTACCTTTTAACAACCATACATAAGATGTTTGTTTTACAATACCGCTGCTATCGGTGCGACTGGTTACAGCATGTGCCTTTGTTGCATCGCCGCCAGAACCACCCGCTGCGCCACCGCCTGCTTTTTTGCGTTTACGTGCAATCTTTCCAACTATCTGGTAATCATTTGTTAAAGCCGAATCAGGTTCATAAGATAACGCCTTTGCAGGGATGAGCATGGCATTATTTACTTCTTTGGTGTAGATGACAATATTGGCTGTCATACCCGGCTTTAGTTTCATATCATCATTAGGTGTACTGATGATGGTAGTGTAAGTTACCACGTTTGCGGACACCGACGGGTGCAGCCTGATCTCTTTTACTACCCCTTTAAACTGATCAGTAATGAATGCATCAACCGTAAATGAAACACGGTTACTTGCTTTTACGGCGCCAATATCAGCTTCATCAACGTTGGCCTGTACCTCCATCTTTTTAATATCCTTGGCTATTACAAATAATGTCGGCGTGCTGAAACTTGCCGCTACCGTTTGCCCTATGTTTATGCTGCGGTTAAGTACCACCCCGTCAATAGGCGAATAAATATCAGCATATGACAAATTCTTTTGTGCCGACCGTACCTGCGCCTGCGCCGAGCTTACACTTGCTTTAGCAGCGTTGTAGGTATTAAGCGCGCTATCATAATCGGCCTTGCTTATCGCATCGGTCTTAAATAAAAGAGATTGCCTGTCGAAGTTGTTTTTGGCAAATATTAACTGGCTTTGCGCGTTTTGTAGTTGGCCGTTATATTGGTCGAGCGTGGCTTGCAGTAATGATTTATCCAGTTCGGCAAGCAGCTGCCCTTTTTTAACCTGCGAATTAAAGTCGGCATATAAATATTTGATAATGCCCGACACCTGTGTACCAACGGTAACGGTATCCTCAGGCTCGATCCTGCCGGTGGCTGTTACACTTTGTGCTATATAGCCGGTGGTCGGTTTTTCGGTTTGTAAAACTATTGGGGCTACTGGTTTCCTGATAAAGAAATACCATATCAACACCAGCGCGATAACTATCGCTAAAATAATTAAGATCCTTTTATAACTTGTTTTCATAACCGGTGTTATAATTTAATGGGTACGCCCCTGTAGAAATCATATATCTTTAAGCTTAAAATGACATTGTATTTTGCCTGCACAAAAGCCTGCTGTGCCTGTACAAAAAGGTTTTTTTGCAATAAAAAATCCACGGTATTCGCCACGCCGACTTTTAGTTGTTCGTTAGCTATACGGTAACTCTCCTGGTTGTATTTATATTGCTCGGACGCGGCATCATATTGCCCCTGCGAGTTTTGTACATTGATAAAGGCACGCTCCACGTTTTCTGACAGAACAAATTTTGTATTTTGCAGGTTAAGTTTGGATTGATCCACGTTGATCTTTGCTTCCTCTACCTGCGTTTTAACCACGCGTTTGGTAAATATGGGTACTGACAACGTAAGGCCTATTTGCTCATTTAAATTATTGTTAAACTGGCCAAAATAGCCGTTACCGGCGCCGGTATTATATCCTGAGCCAATTGAGCCACCTGCTGTTAACGATGGCTTATACCCCGCACCCGCTTTAACAACATCATATTGCGCTATCTGTACACCCAATTGGCCGCTTTGTACTTCGGGGCGGGTTTTAAGAGCCACGTCCTGCGCGTCGCGCAATGGCGCAACGTTTTGTCCGGCAGTTACAAGGGTATCGGGCCTTACAATGTCAAATGAAACAGCAGACGGTAAAAGCAACAGTTGTTTTAAAGTAAGCAGATCGCCGCGCTGCAAGTTTTGTACGTTCACCAACGTATATTGGTCGGACGCCTGTTGTGCCTGCAGTTGTATCAGGTCCTTGCGGGCAACGCTGCCTACAGTGTAGCGTTGTTGCTCAAGCTTTACCTGGGCAATTGCTGTATTTACAAGGTCGGTATCGTAAATTATATTTTCTTTATCGAGCAGTATGGCTAAATAGGCCTGGGTTATTTGCAGGGTGATGTCGTTTTCCTGTTGCAGGATATTAAGGTTAGCGGCTTGTACGCTCAGATTTTTCTGCGAGATGTTGTTATTTAAATAGTTGCCGTTATACAGCGTAACCGACGAACTCAACCCATAATTACCCGATGCACTAAAACCGGAGCTTGTACCGTTACTTCCGTTGTTGCCGTTATTGTAATGCGCGAAGTTTTGAGTTGCAGACCCTGAAAGATCAGGCAGTTTGGCTGCCTTGGCCAATTCAAATTCCTGCTGGCTCAATTGCTTTGAAAGGCGTAATGAATTGATCTGGATATTATTTTTCTTAGCATATTCAATACATTGGGTCAGGTCCCATTTAATGGTTTTACCAACTAATGTGCTATCCTGCGCATAAAGCCTGGTATAACCTGATAGCAGCAGCAGTATAATAATGAACCTTGTTTTTAGCAGCATTGTGATAATTTGTTTTAGACTATGCTATTGAATTTCCATTTGGTTAGTAATACCAATTTAACGTAAAAAGTTTGACGTGCTTTTTACAACTGTGTAAAGAGTTTATTACGTACCTTTTAATACAGCTAAATACCTAAAGATTTAGTAAAACACAAGTGGTAAAAAAGCTGTTATAAACAAACTATGGAACCACAATTTAGCGCTACCCTAACCGGAACAGACGGGCCGGTTAGCGGAATTATTAAACACATAACCTATGGCAGCTTTAAAAGAGCTTATCAATTTGATGCGATAGATGGTACCCTGCACCTGGTAATAGCGCCTGATGAGAATGGAAACTGGCAAAAAATTGCAGGTACAGAACCTTACCTTTTTGGCTGGGTTGACGAAATGGTTGAACAAATAGTGAAATTACACGCTTAAAGCTTTTTTACTTATCACTATGGAAAAAAGAGAATTAGGCAAATCCGGCATTATGGTTAGCCCGTTTTGCCTGGGTGGCAATGTGTTTGGCTGGACAATTGATGAAAAGCAATCCTTTGAAATATTGGACGCTTATGTTGATTCGGGACTTGAGTTTATCGATACTGCCGATGTCTATTCAAAATGGAAATCGGGCAACGTGGGCGGCGAATCAGAAACCATTATCGGCAACTGGCTTAAACGATCTGGCAAGCGCGATCAGGTTATTATAGCAACCAAGGTTGGCAAGCCTATGGGCGAAGGCGAACAAGGCCTGTCAAAGGCATATATTACTAAAGCTGTTGATGATTCATTAAAGCGTTTGCAAACTGATCATATAGATCTTTATCAATCGCATGACGATGATAAGCATACGCCTTTTGAAGAAACCCTTTCTACTTATACCGACCTGATCAAACAGGGGAAAGTTAGAGCAGTTGGGGCATCCAACTACAGTGCAGCACGCCTTAAAGAAGCGCTTGAAGTAAGCAAAGCAAACGGACTGGCGCGTTATGAAACCCTGCAGCCCGAATATAATTTGTACGACCGTAAAGGTTACGAAGAAGAACTGGAACCGCTTTGCATTGAAAACAATGTAGGCGTAATTACCTTTTTCTCATTAGCCAGCGGATTCCTTACCGGCAAATACCGGTCGGATGCTGATCTTTCAAAAAGTCCGCGTGGCGGCGGTGTGAAAAAATATTTTGATGTGCGCGGCTCCAGGATACTGGTTGCGCTGGATAAGGTAGCGGCTCAATATAAAACCACACCGGCAAGTGTGGCTATTGCCTGGGTAATTGCTCGTCCGGGTATAACCGCTCCTATCGCAAGTGCCACGTCGCTTATTCAACTGCATGACACCACGCAGGCAGTACATTTAAATTTAGATGCCGAAGCAATAGCCTTATTAAATGAGGCAAGCCAATATTAACAACGTATCCCGATTATGTACAAAATAAGAGAAGCCACCTTACGGTAGCTTCTCTATGATATATGATTGAGGAAATTATATTAAGACTTGAACCTGTCGTGGCCGTTTTGACCGTGGTAATCGGCAAAGTGTTCGTTTGAATTATTGTCTCTTTGGCGATTATCGTTTCTGCCCTGGTTGCCATTACCTCTGTCTTGCTGACGATCATCATTTCCGTCCTTGTTACGGCCGCCCCAGTTTTGTTGGCGGTTATCATTTCTGCCTTGTGGCGCTGACCAGTTTTGTTGACGACGATCAAAGTTACCTTGGAAACGGCTGTCGTCATGTGCTATACCGCGGTGGTCATCACGTCTTTCAATCCTAAAGTTATTATCCCTGCGGTCGTCGCGGGCAAAATACCTGCGATCATTATTGTAACGACCCCAGTTATAAGCGTTCCCCCTGTATTTCGACCTGTACACATCGGCATTTAAATATGGGCGACTTGCACGAACTTCATAGTGACGGGCGTTTCTCCAGTCGTAGTTTCGGTATTCGCCGGGCAGGTAAGCTGCGGTTACCCAGTTATCACCGTTGTTATAATAATAACATCTTTCGGGCACGCTGTAGTAGGCGTCCACATCCGGCAGGTAATAGTAATCGTCTGCAGGAGTGTAATCGGTGTAAACGGGTGTTGATGCTACAATCCTAACGGCCGGGGTATTGATATGGATACCCAAACCTATGTGTATTTGTGCATTTGCAGTATTGAAAATTAAACCACTTAATGCTATTGCTGATATTAAAGCTATCTTTTTCATATTCTTAATTTTTATACCTCTATGACGGTAAATAATTAGCATGGTTTAATCACAACATTTTAATCAAATTGTATATTATTAATTATTAAGAATTAAATTCTGAATTTATAATTATTAAAGAAACTAAATTCTGCAATTAACATTCCCGAACCGATTGTAAAAGCTTTGATAATATTTTATTTGGTGACCGGCATTAATATTATTGTGCTTATTTTTGATAGATAAACTTATAGCCATGAAAAATAAAAGAATATTCTCCCTGCTACTGCCACTGGTTGCAATAGGTGGATTTTTATCATTGAATGCTTTAAAGAATGATCCGCCGGTAAAAAACAAACCTGCCGAAGCGGGACTTACCTTACCTGCCGGATTCGACGTATCTATAATTGCAGATAACCTGGGCAGCGCAAGGCACCTGGTAGTAACGCCGCAAAACGATATTTATGTGCACATGGCCAGCACCCGCAAAAGCAAAGGCATTATTGTATTGCACGAAGAAGGTGGCAAGGCTACTGTAAAAACCAGCTTTGGCGATTATGGTGGTACAGGTATAGCTATTAAAGATGGTTATTTGTACGCATCTTCAAAAAACTCGGTTTACCGTTACAAACTGAATGATAAAAACGAAGTGATCAATCCTGATGCGCCCGAAAGGATCGTTACAGGTCTGATCGAAATAGACCATCATCAGCCAAAAGCGCTTACGCTGGATAATGAAGGCAACGTTTATGTAAACATTGGCGCGCCAAGCAATATTTGCGAGGAGTATGATAAAAAAAGGACAGGCTGTTCTATTTTAGATTCGGCCGCCGGCATCTGGGAGTTTAAAGCCGATAAACGTGACCAAAGTTATGGTAACGGCATTCATTATGCCTGGGGATTAAGAAATGTGGTAGGCATTGCCTGGAACCAACAGGACAACCAGCTATTTGTAATGCAGCACGGCCGCGACGCTTTGCATGACCTTTTCCCTAAACTATATACTCAGCAACAATCTGCCGAATTACCTGCCGAATGTATGTTCGCACTTAAAAAAGGAGATAATGCGGGCTGGCCATACGTATATTACGACTGGCAAAAACACAAAAACATGATGGGCCCAGAGTACGGTGGTAACGGCGTAAAAGGTGCAGATCCTAAATATATTAATCCTGTAGCCGCATACCCGGGTCACTATGCACCGGATGGCTTATTATTCTATGCCGGCAACCAGTTCCCTGCGAGATATAAAAACGGAGCCTTTATCGCGTTTCATGGTTCATGGAACCGTGCGCCTTTACCTCAAAACGGTTACTGTGTAGTATTTCAGCCATTTAAAAATGGTAAACCTGACGGAAAATGGGAAGTTTTTGCTGACGGATTTGCCGGCACTGCAGAACAAAAGGCATCAGGCGCGGCGGTCCACCGCCCATGCGGACTGGCACAAGGCCCTGACGGATCTTTATACGTAACCGACGACAGTAAAGGAACTATCTTTAAGATCACCTATAAGAAAGCTTAAGCTAATACTATATAATAAAAGAGCCGTTTTAACTGATTAAAACGGCTCTTTTATTATGCGGCTATCGCCGTATTTGCTTTTATTACTTCTATAACGAAATTGTTCTTCAGTTCTTTTTCGGCTACGACTACACTAAAGTCGTCATACCTCACGCCGTTATCAACCGGGTATACGGTGTATCCCCTTTTGTTGGCATCGTATTCGCCCAGTTCGAAAATTTCGTCTTGTTTTTTGCCTTTGATCCTGGCACCGCTTACCAGCTGGTACGCATCAGATATGTTTTGAAAATTGTTGTTCATCATAGTAACCGGATGAATACAATAAGTTTGCCAAAAAAAGCTTGAGTCATCCTGAACTTGTTTCAGGATCCTAAAGCACAATTATAGCATCGATGTTACGATTTAAGTTGCTGAAACAAGTTCAGCATGACTGTAGATTTTACCCAAACCACTCAAACAGATCATTCTGTTTTAAATGTTCTTTTTGTTTGGCGGCAACATCTTTAATGATCGCCCCTTCTGCCATCTGGATAATACGCGTTCCATAATTGTAGGCATCTTTTAAATTATGGGTGACTAATATTGTGGTCAGTTTAAATTCTTTACTCAACTTATCGGCAGTGCTCATTACCACTTCTGCCGATCTCGGGTCGAGGGCCGCGGTGGGTTCGTCAAGCAATAGGATCTTGCATTCATCCATCACACTCATTAACAAGGTTAACGCCTGTCGTTGTCCGCCTGATAAAGTGCCCATTGGCTGCTCTATCTTATTTTCAAGGCCCATGCCCAGTGTGGCTATCTTTTGCTTAACCTGCTGTTTAAAAGCATCATTAATGCCTATAGTTAATCCCTTAGATTTAGTACGGATAGCCGCCAGCCTGAAATTGTCAAGGATGCTTAGTTCAGAAGCAGTGCCGCTCATGGGGTTTTGGAAAACACGGGCTATCCATTTACTACGCTGGTAATCGGCCAGCTTACTTACATCATCGCCATTTATGTCAATAGTGCCTGATGAAGGAAGAAGGCTCCCCGAGATCAGGTTTAGCAACGTGGTTTTACCCGACCCGTTCGATCCTACAATCACCACAAATTCTTCATCATTAATAACCAAATCAAGCCCATTAACCGCGTTTACCTGGTTGGCCTTACCCCTGTTAAAAACCTTATGAATGTTTGTTATGGTGATCATGCTCAATGTCAATGATTCAATACGAGCCTGTTAAAACCGTCATTGCGAGGACTGCGTGTTGCAGAGATTGCTTCGTTCCTCGCAATGACGGGTAAATTTAGAGCAATTAGCTTTTTGCTATATACTTATCTTATCCTTTATATACTTGGCACTTTGCGTAATACTAACGTAAGGGTCAATATTTGTATAGTTTTCCTGCTCAACAATAAAATGTTTTACACCGCCCTGTTTTGCCTGCGCCAGGATCTTAACAAAATCAATGGTGCCGGTGCCAATTTCGGTATTTATGCCATTGTTGGTTTTGTCCATATCTTTAATGTGCACAAATTCAAAACGGCCCGGGTGTTTGGCCATCAGCTCTAACGGATCTTTGCCCGAACGTACTACCCAATAAATATCCATCTCCATAGCTACCAGCTTAGGATCAGTGTTATCAATAACGGTATCATAAAAAGTAGTATCGCCAATTGGCTTCCACTCAAAATTGTGGTTATGATACCCCAACTTTAAGCCCGATTTCTGACAGATCTCGGCTGCCTTGTTCATTTTTTCTGCAACAGCTTTACACTCGTCTACGGTTTTAATGTACTCGCCATTTATTGATGGGATAATGATATGGCTTTGACCGGTAGCATTAGCTGCCTCGATATAGTCATTAAAATTATCCATTTTGCCCGAACCTAAAAACTCGTTCATATCATAATGAGCGCTCGGTGTGGTTAGGCCATTTGCTTTTAAAAGACTGCTGAAAGCCTTAGGATCAAGGCCCCAGAAACCGGCTTTTTTGCTGTAGCCAAAAGGCTCAACTTCTTTATATCCTGCAGCAGCTACTTTGGCGATAACGCCGCTTACATCTTTAGGTAACTGGTCGCGTAAGCTGTATAGCTGCAGACCTACATTTTTAACAGGTTTGGCCGATAACAAGTTTGGCGCAATGATTACCCCTGCCGACAGTAAACCTGCCTGTGTTAAGAACGTTCTTCTATTTGTCATGAAATTAGTGTTTGTATTTAGTTGGCTAAAATTAGTAATATCTATGATTGATTGTACAGTATAGTCATAAAAAAAGCGATGAGTTTAAAACACATCGCTTTTAATTGCTATTTATACTGATCAAGCTTTTACCGGTGTTTCGGTTTTACTTTTATCATTAAAGAACACCAGGAACAACACCATTACAACGGCGGCAATACCGGCCGGGATCAACCAGATCATGTGCCAGTCGTGACCCGCAGTTGGCGAATTATAGGCATCAGATATTAATCCTGCTATATAAAAACCGATCAGCATACCCACGCCATAAGTAGCCAGGGTGATCATGCCCTGCGCGGCGCTCTTGTATTGCGGACCGGCTTTCGAGTCGGTATAAATCTGCCCGGATACAAAGAAGAAATCATAACATACACCGTGCAACGCAATTCCTATTATCAGCAAGAAACTTAACTCGCCGGCGTTACCGTAAGCAAACATGGCATAACGTAACGCCCAGGCCAGCATGCCTACCACTATTGTCCATTTAAAGCCGAATTTTTTGAAGAATAATGGCAAAGCCAATAAGAAACCCACTTCAGATACCTGGCTTATGGTCATCTTACCGGTTGGGTTGTCAACCTTTATTTCTGTTAAAAAACTGTTAGCGTTTTGATAATAAAACGCCAGCGGGATACAGATCAAAATAGAGGCAACGAAAAACACCAGGAAGTTTTTGTCTTTTAACAATTTAAGCGCATCTAAGCCCAGTAACTGAGAAATAGTCACTTTTTGTCCCGATGTTTTTGGCGGATTTGCAGGTAATGTAAAGCTAACTAAACCTAATAAAAGTGATGCAATGCCAGCCATCAGGAACGTGTTTTTCAAAAAGCCTTTTGATGCGTTCCCTGCGGTATCCCAATGGAACAGGAAGCTGATAGCAAGACCTGCCACTATCCAGCCAATTGTACCCCAAACCCGTATAACAGAGAATTCTTTTTCGGGATCTTTCATCTGGTTAAATGAAACCGAGTTTACCAACGCAAGCGTTGGCATGTATAAGATCATATAACCTAATAAATATGGGTAGAATGTCGAAATATCAGCAGCTTTGTATAGCTGATACATCAGTACAGCGCCGATAATATGTAATACAGCTAATATTTTTTCCGCATTAAAATACCTGTCGGCAATCAGGCCTACAATAAACGGGGCCACAATAGCACCCCATGATTGTGTAGAATAAAGCGCACCGGTTTGTGCCCCCGTAGCGTGAAAATTATTGGCGGCGAAAGTCCCCATGGTAACATACCAACCTCCCCAAATAAAAAATTCGAGGAACATCATTATCGACAATTTAATTTTAATGGTTGTATTCATTTATTTTAGTTATAGTGAGCTTGTAGATGATTAACTGCTAAAAATAGCAATATCCTTTAACGATTGTTAACAAAAAAAGCGATGAGTTTAAAACTCATCGCTTTTTGTTGATGATGACTTGTTGAATATCAATCAGCAATCTGTATAGATGCTTTTTTTCTTCCACGCATATAAAATACCAGGCCGGCAAAAGCAACTACCAAGGCTACCGGTAAAACAAGCGTGGTATTTAATACTTCAGGACCAGATGCCGACATGGCAGCATCAAATGTTTTTGCCATTGCAGAACCCGGCGCTGCCGAACGGTACGCATCAAGACTTGCACCTGCCGGCAGATTCTTTGCCATTAACTTATCATAATAGCCCCCCATAAATATCATATACAACGATACACCAAACATACCTGCACCGCCCATTAAATTTAAGCCGACAGCACCGGTACGTGGCAGATTTTCTGCTACAAAGCCTATCATACACGGCCAGAAAAATGCTACACCTAATCCAAAAATTACCGCTGCAAAATAAATTGCCTCGCCATGTAAATGGATCATCAGGTAAATACCAAGGGCCGATAAAATAGCCGAAATTAACAAAACACCTTGTGGGGCAAGTTTATGCACTATCGGGCTGGCAAATGCCCTACCCAAAACCTGCACGCTTGCCACAAAAGTTAGTATAAGTATGGCATTGTCTGTAACTGTTTTGAACAATATACCTATCCACTGATTTGTAAATAACTCGGTAATAGCCGTTGCAAACATGCAAATAATCATAAAAAGGAATAAAGGGCTTATTAACGCTTTGTACATATCGCTGGTGCTCACACCTGCGGCTACACGTTCTGTAACAGGGAAATCCAGTTTAGAAAACAGGTATCCATAAAGTAAAGTCGGGATAAGCATTACCGCTATTTCAACTTGCGACACCCAATAAGGTTTTGATGCCGCACCACCGGCAAGCAACGCATCTAAACCAAACACTACCAGTGTGCCAATAACTATACCTGCCGGAAACCAAAGGTGAAAGTGATTTAGCTTAGTGGTTTTATTATCGGTAAATAATGATGCAACTAATGGATTACAAGCGGCCTCAACCGTTCCGTTGGCTATACCTATTAAAAGAGTGGAAATAAATAAGGTCCAGTAACCGTTAGCAAAAATTGTAAGTATGATGCCTATCAAATGGAAAATAAAAGCGCCAACCAGCAGTTTTTTCATGCCGATGATATCCACTATAAATCCGCCAATGATTACTGCCAGGGGGAATCCCCAAAAAGCGGTCGCGGCAATTGTCCCTAACTCTGACCCATTCAGGTGGAACCTTACGCCCTGATCATTTAATATACCCGCCCGGATACCAAATGATAGCGAAGTAACTAACAGGGACAAGCAACTTGCTCTGAATAGTTGTGTACGATTAATTTGCATTACGTGTTTGTTTAAGTTTATAATTGGTTTATTTTTTTGTTATTGGTTTATTATGTTGATTGTTGAATGGTTTAACCGAGCAACTTATCCATTTTAATAAGCTTCACTACTCACCATTCACTACTCACTTATTCACTACTCAATCCCTAAAATGCGTTTGTTAAATGCTTCGTCTGTTCCTGCTGCCGCGAAATCATCAAAAGCTTTATCGGTAACGTGGATAATGTGATCCTTTATAAAAATGGCACCTTCTCTTGCACCATCTTCAGGATGTTTTAAAGCGCACTCCCACTCCATCACGGCCCACCCGCTGAAGTCGTACTGTGCCATTTTACTAAAGATCGATCTAAAATCAACCTGCCCGTCGCCTAACGAACGGAAACGGCCCGCGCGCTCAACCCAGTTTTGATAACCGCCGTAAACGCCTTGCCTGCCGGTTGGATTAAACTCGGCATCCTTAACATGGAACATTTTGATCCGCTCGTGGTAGATGTCGATGTACTCCAAATAATCTAAGCACTGCAACACAAAGTGCGATGGATCATACAATAAATTGGCACGTTTATGATTGTTTACCTTCTCTAAAAACATTTCATAAGTGATACCATCATGCAAGTCCTCGCCCGGGTGGATCTCATAGCAAACGTCCACGCCATTATCCTCAAATACATCAAGGATAGGCAACCAGCGTTTGGCCAATTCTTTAAAACCTGTTTCAACCACACCTGCGGGGCGTTGCGGCCATGGATAAACCATCGGCCATAATAAAGCGCCACTAAAGGTAGCATGCGCGTTTAGCCCAAGGTTCTGCGATGCTTTAGCTGCGTACTTTAACTGCTGTACGGCCCACTCCTGCCTTGCTTTTGGATTGTTATGATATTGGGCCGGTGCAAACGCGTCAAAAAGCTGGTCGTACACAGGGTTTACAGCTACAAGCTGGCCTTGTAAGTGTGTTGATAGTTCGGTAATTTCTAAACCATGGCTGTTTACCAGGCCCTTTATTTCGTCGGCATAAGTTTTACTTTCTGCCGCTTTTTGCAGGTCGAAATAGCTACCTGCCCAGCTCGGGATCTGGATACCTTTAAAGCCAAGGCCGGCCGACCATTTACAGATCTCGTCCAATGTATCAAATGGCGGTTTATCGCCTAAAAACTGTGCTAAAAAAATAGCAGGGCCTTTTATTGTTTTCATAACTGTTTATACGTTGAATTTAGTCCACTTAATTTCTGATTTACCAGAGGCTATTACATTCTCTATAAATGCCATCCCCCTGACGCCTTCTTCAATACCCGGATAATCCTGCGCCTCAGGCGATGCTTGTGTGCCTTCCAATTGGGCCTTAACACATAGCGCGAAGTTGTGATAAAGATTAGCAAATGCCTCTAAATAACCTTCAGGGTGGCCACCAGGTGTACGCGTATTATGCGTAGCGAATGAGCTTACATAACCGCCGCCTGTACGGTAGATCTGCCATGGCTCGCCGCTCATTTTCACTACCAGTGTGTTGGCATCCCATTGCTGCCATTCAAGGCTGCCGGTTTCGCCGTATACACGGATCTTTACGTTATTTTCTTCGCCTGCGGCTATTTGGGTGGCTGTTAATACCGCACTCGCGCCGTTGTTCATTTTAATTAATACCGCGCCGTCATCATCCAGTTTACGGCCCTCAACAACGATGTTGATATCGGCACATAATTGGGTAACCTGTAAACCGGTTACATATTCCATCAGGTTAAAAGCATGGGTGCCGATATCGCCCATAGCACCGGCTATACCGCTTTTACCCGGGTCGGTGCGCCATGAAGCCTGTTTGTTGTCCTCGCCTTCTAAAAAGGTGCTCAACCAACCTTGCGGATACTCCACATATATTTTACGCACCTTGCCAATCTTACCGGCTTTAACCAATTGCTTAGCCTCTTTTACCATAGGGTAACCTGTATAAGTATGGGTAAGGCAAAATAATTTTCCGCTTGCTGTTACCACTTTTTCAAGTTCCCTGGCCTCGGCTAATGAGAACGTCATCGGCTTATCTAAAACTACATGAAAACCATTCTCTAAGGCCATTTTGGTTGGGCCAAAGTGTACATGGTTGGGCGTTACTATACTTATTACCTGAACGCGTTGGTCGGCAGGTAATTGTTTTTCTTTTTCAATCAGTTCCTGGTATGAACTGTATGACCTGTCTGCCGATAATCCTAAAGCCACACCACTGGCTTTTGATTTTTCGGGATCGCTGCTGAAAGCACCGCATACTAATTCATAATCGCCGTCAATACGTGCAGCAATACGGTGTACGGCACCAATAAAAGCACCTTGTCCGCCACCTATCATTCCTAATTTTAATTTCATAATTATTCCGTCAGCATATTAAGTTATCACAATCAGCAGTTGCCAATGGCTTTAACATTTTAGTATTTATTAGTTTATTGTATTAATATTGGTTTTATGGTGATTAATGGTTGTATAGCACGCATTAAAATTCTTATAATATAGGTTTACCAAACATAATAACTTTATTAATAAAAAACCTAATGCCATAAAGATATTACTAAGCAATTTGTGCCTGATGATATAGCATATTAACTAAACAGGCCCGATAAATTAATATCGGGCCTGTTTATTGTTACTTATATTAGCTTTAATTAAACCGTTTCTGCTAGCAATGCTTCTTCTTCGGGAATTGAAAAGACCTCGACAGGGGTTGCTTTAATAGTTGCCCTGCCTGCTTTTTGGATACCGTAATGGTCACTGTAAAATTGTTCTTTCGAATCGCGGTATGAGCTTACTGCGCCGATCATGCTCATAAATTTGATGTAATACCAGGCGGTATCAACCTGCCACGGCTTAAAACCGCTGCGCGCACTGTTTGGATAAGCGTGGTGGTTATTATGCCACTCGCCAGCCACAATACCGGGCCAAACCTGGTTGATTGACATATCATCACGGTTAAAATCAACACCATCCCTGCGTTTGTCTTCACCTTTACCGTGGCCTTCATAGTTAAAGGTACGTACGCCAACAGCCCAAAAGCCTGCCGCACCAAACATAGCGCAGGCAAGGCCTATACCACCGAACAAATAAAACGCGGCAAACCAAAGGCCCCAGCTTAATGCAACACTTAAAACAGTTTTAAGCGGATTAGCCAACGTACCCCATTTTTGATACTGTACATAGGTATTTACCTGCACGCCGGTATGTTTCATTAATTTAACACAACAGTTGTAATCTTTCTCGTTCATTTGCCTGTTTATTGGCTGATGATTTACATCTGCCAGGAAACAATATAAAAAGCCACCCTGTGCATTGTAAGGATCGCCCGGCTGATCTGATAACGCGTGGTGCACATGATGCGATACGGCGTAAATCTCCTCAGGAATGATTTTGAGCGTCAGATTTTGTGTGAAGAAACGCCAAAAGTTATTTCTAAACTGGTAAGCGCCATGAGTGCAGTATCTGTGGTGCCATATGGTACCGTGGGTACCCATAACGATCATACTGTAAACAAAGGCTACGATCAATAATTTGATTGTGAAGTACTTAAATATAAACAGAAACAGAAATGGTGCAAGCACCAGGATCATCATCCAGCTTGTGAAAGAAAGCCAGTTTTTTTTGTCTTTAAATACGTTTAGTCTTGAAAAAAATTCTTTAAAAATTTGTTTTGGGGTTGGCTTTGCCAGTTCACCTCTCTCGTCCGTCCATCCGTATGCAGGTGGTTCCAGCACATTGTTTAAAAATGCCATTTAATAGTTTTGGGATTAATCAATATTTAGATTTGTAATTTGAGTGTAATATATAAACAAAAAGCTTGTAAAAAACTTTTATTTAATTTAATAACACTGCTTTAATATCAAACGTTAGTTATTGATTAAGATTACCCGTTCACCACTTAATAATTGTTCACATTCGCTAATGCCCTCTGGAACAGCTATTTGATTTATATCTTGCTTGTAGTTTTGCTTGATTTCTTTGCGTCTTTTAGCCTCAATAAAGCGCCTTACATGGTCGCGGCTCTCTAATATCAGTCCCGGAATTTGTGCAGGCTTGTTGTTTTCATCTTTTGCGACCATCGTAAAATAACTGGTATTGGTATGGTTGATCACGTTTGTTTTAATATTCTCTGATACCACTCTTATACCTATCACTAACGAGGTATTGCCCACATAATTTACCGATGCCATGAGCGATACCAGGTCGCCCACCTCGACCGGTTGTAAAAAATCGACGGTATCTATCGAGGCGGTTACACAATAATTACCCGCGTGTTTGGCCGCGCAAACGTAGGCTACCTTATCCATTAGCGACAATAAAATACCCCCATGGATCTTACCCCCAAAGTTGGAGTATGAAGGTATCATCAGTTCGGTAATGGTCGTTTCAGAAAAACGAACGGTTTTAAAGCCTGAGGTGTTGGGTATAGGATTCATGCTGTGTTTATTTTATATTATATAAGCCCCCTCTAAATCTCCCCCGGTAGGGGAGACTTTTTAAAGCCCTCCCTACCGGGGAGGGTTTGGGTGGGGCTTATCTCTTGCAATATAAAACATTTAGGTTTTTGCTGTATTTTATAAAATATTAAATTGCCAAAAATATCATCCGTGAAAAACCTGTACCTGTTTATTACCATTACGTTTTGCTGCGTAAATTGCCTTGCGCAAGAGATAGTTGAGCGAAAAAACAAACTCACTGATAACGTTACAGAGCAATTTCAAACCATTATTGAAGCCAGGCGGCAGATTAAGCAAGGGACATATCGTGCATTTTACAAAAAGAAAACAGTGATTGCCAATGGCACTTATAAGGATGATAAAAGAACCGGGATATGGAATTTTTTTGCCCCTGATGGCACACTGTTAGAAAACTTTGATTACAACAACAACACGCTGCTGTATGAAGCGCCGCAAGATAAATTATCACACATACGGTACAATGTAGATTATGTATTAACGGATAGCGATAAAGCAACACCGCCCATAAGGTTAGGCGGGCGATATTTTGGATACGTACCCTACTTACACCTTCTAACATCATATTATGTAGATAAGTATGAACTGCGTAACTATATGGTTGTTATGAAACTATTGATAAGCCCAATGGGAAGATTGGCGGAATACAACCTTGAAGTTATACATTACGCTGCAGACGCTACCATTTATACCATCGATATAAGCAAGTTAAGCGACGAGGATAAAACATTTATCCCGGCTACTTTTAACGACAAGACCATTTCTTCGCAGATCAGTGTTTTTTGTATAGTAAACGATGCAGGAGAAGTATATATGTCGGATTTTAAGAATTAAATAACGACAGCTGTTTATATCCATCAACTGTCGTTATTTATTTTATTAGTGAGCGTGGTGTCCGTCTGCTCCGTGCGCGTGACCGTGTGAAAGCTCTTCGGCAGTTGCAGGGCGAACGTTAATGATGGTTCCTTTAAAATGTAAAGGCTGGCCGGCCATAGGGTGGTTCAGATCAACAATAACAGAATCTTCTGCAACAGAAACAACCTGTCCCTGGAAATGATTTCCGTTGTTGTCCTGCAATGGCAATATCGAGCCAATTTCCGGCAGATCTACGCCCTGGAACATTTCAAGCGGCAAATTAGCTACCGCTTCTTCGTCATGCTCACCATATGCTTCTTCAGCCGTTAGGCGAAAATCATAAGTATCATTGGTTGAAAGCGTGCTTAAATTTTCTTCAAATTTTGGAAGCATTTGGCCTGCTCCAAATAAAAAAGTTAGCGGCTGCTCTTGTGTCGCGCTTTCTACTAAAGCTTCGCTGCCGTCTTCCTGGTCAACATACAAATCGTAAGTTAGTGACACTACATGTTGTGGTTCAATCTTCATTAGAATATTTATTCGTTAGTGGTAAAATATTGGCACCCATGAGTGCTTTGTTGCTTATTTATATTAATGTTTCAGGCTTTAATTTGTTTTAAGGCCTCTGCAATATTTGCGGCAGGTAATCCGCAGGTTCTGTCCTTACAAATAAACACCTCTGTGTTATCGCTAAACTTATCGCGCAGCAAAGGTAAACTTCCTTTTTTACCACCCAAGATAATTTTATTGGGAATGTAATTTTTTTCCATTTCCATTCTGAAAGCTTCAGCATCGTCCCCCACTATAGCAACCTCAAAAGTACCAAACACCTCGTCGAGCAATAACATGCTCCAGTTTGAGTAAGCCGAGCCATATTTGGCCAGGTGCTGCATCATATTGCGCATTTGCTGTGACGATATTTCAAGATATTGCTCTTTATCAAACAGCAAACCCAGTTTTTGCAGGTTACGCGCCATTACAGAGTTTGATGCCGGTATCACCCCATCCATGATCTCTGATTTACGGGCGATCAGTTGCTCATCATCATCCGCGGTGAAAAAGAAAATGCCGCTTGCTTCATCATAATAATGAGTAATAGCGTTATCGGTTAGCTGTACGGCGTGAGTTAGCCATTGTTCATCAAAGGTTACTTCGTATAGAGCTATCAGGGCTTCTATTACGTTGGCATAGTCGTCTAAAAAAGCCTCACTCTGCCCTCTCCAAAGGATAGGGTTGGCCCCATCGCTTGCCGCTTCTGCTGTTTTATAAACGCGTGTTATCCGACCTTCTTTAATTAAGTTACCCACCAGGAAATCTGCATTTTTTAGGGCGATAGCTAAATATTCAGCTTTATTAAATGCCCGGTAAGCTCCGCACAGCCCTTTTAACATTAGTCCGTTCCACGAAGCCAGGATCTTATTATCCAGCCCGGGGCGGATGCGTTTGCTACGTGCTTCAAACAGTTTTTTGCGGGATGCTGCCAGGCTTTCCAGCATTTCATCAACCCGGATGCCTATTGCTTCAGCCAAATCATTATCGTTGCCCCGTTTAAACAGGATATTGGTTTGCTCCTCTTCCCAGTTACCCTCATCAGTTACATGGTAATAAATGCAGAACAACTCGGCTTCGCTACCCAGGATAGCTTTGATCTCTTCCTTATCAAAAATATAAAATTTTCCTTCCACACCTTCACTATCCGCATCAAGCGCCGAATAAAACCCTCCCTCCGACGATAGCAATTCACGCATCGAAAAATCAATCGTATCGGCAACCACCTGTTGATATAGCTTGTTGGGCTGCCAGGTGTAAGCTTCAGCATACAGGCTGATGAGCTGACCGTTATCATATAGCATCTTTTCAAAATGCGGCACATGCCATAAACCATCAACTGAATACCGGGCAAAGCCACCGCCCAAATGATCATAAATGCCACCGTCGGCCATTTTTTGCAAGGTGAGTTTAGCTAATCCTGCAATTTCATCATCCTGCATTAAATGTGCGTAACGGATCAAAAATTGCCAGTTATTAGGCATCGGGAATTTTGGCGCGGTGCCCATGCCGCCCTCCACCCTGTCAAAATATTTCTTCCAGTTATTGACGATCAGTTCCAGGTCGGCTTTAGTATAATCAGGCTGCGCCGCGACAAAACCTATCGATTCATATTTTTGGATACCCTCGGTTAAACGTGTGGCATATTCCAGCGCGTCTTCAGGTTTTTGCTTATAATAATCGGCCAGGTTAAAAAGCAGGCTTGTCCAATCGTTTTTCCTGAAATAGGTGCCGGCATAAATTGGCCGTTGATCGGGCAGGCAAATACAGTTTAATGGCCAGCCACCCCTACCGCTGATCAACTGCACAGCGCTCATGTAGATCTGGTCTACATCCGGGCGCTCTTCGCGGTCTACTTTAATACAAACAAAATACTCATTCATTACCGCGGCCACTTGCTCGTCCTCGAAACTTTCATGTTCCATCACATGGCACCAATGGCAGGCCGAGTAGCCTATACTCACAATAATCAGTTTATTTTCATCCCGGGCCTTTTGCAACGCTTCCGTTCCCCATGGGTACCAGTTAACCGGATTGTTAGCGTGTTGCAGCAGGTATGGAGATGTGGAGTTGGCTAAACGATTCATGGTGTAAAATTGCGATTATTAAACTAAATGAATTGTAGGGCGGAAAGTTTTTTACAAATATTTGCGATAACTCACCTCCTTACTTAAAGCAACCTAAATCCCAATTATGCAATCACATATTATTTCGCTTTATTTGTTCTTTACAAATTAACTGATCAATGCATTACTTAAAAAACTACTTGCTTTTTGCATGCGGCTGGCTTGCTGTTGCATTTAACGCATCGGCGCAAAGCCCAGACTCCTTAAAATACAATCACTCGGACCTGTTTGGGCCTGTTGTTTGGCCAACAACCAGCAATGGCACACGCTCTGCTGCAGGCAAACCGGGCCCCAATTACTGGCAGAACCGTGCCGACTACCTGATCCACGCCACACTTGATGAAGGCAAGCAGGATACCACCATCACTGGCGATGTTACAATAGCTTATACTAACAACAGCCCTGATAACATGAATTATTTATGGCTGCAACTGGATCAGAACCTGTTTCGTCCTGATTCTCGTGGCGCCGCGGTAACCCCAATCACCGGCGACCGTTTCGACGTTAAAGGCTTTAGTCGTGGCGGCGTTAAGGTTGAGTCTGTAACAGTTACTTACAAAGGCCAAACCTATACTGTTACGCCGGTTATTACCGACGCCCGTATGCAGGTGCGTTTAAACCAACCCTTAGGTGGTAAAGGCGACCAGATCCAGGTGAAAGTAAACTATGCATTCTCGATACCTTTTTACGGTGCCGACCGTATGGGCCGCAAGCAATTTAAACAAGGCATGGTGTATGAAATTGCACAATGGTACCCGCGCATGTGTGTTTATGATGATGTAGAAGGCTGGAACACGCTCCCATACATGGGCCTTGGCGAGTTTTATTGCGAATACGGCGATTATGATTACTATATCACAGCACCTGCAAATATGGTCGTAGCCGGATCAGGCGATCTGCTGAACGGCAGCGAGGTACTTACCACCACACAACAAAAACGTTTGGACGAGGCGCGTAACAGCGACAAGACCGTTACCATTATTAGTGATAGTGAAGTTGGCAAACCAACTACCCGTCCGTTTAAAGGTTCATTAACCTGGCACTTTAAGATGGAGAATACCCGCGACGTGTCATGGGCAGCTTCGACCGCGTTTATCTGGGATGCCGCTAAGGTTAACCTGCCTTCGGGCCGCAAATGTATCTCACAGTCGGTTTACCCTATTGAGAGCGCAGGTTTTCATGCCTGGGGACGGTCAACCGAATACCTGAAAAACAGTATCGAGATCTATTCAAAAGCTTATATCGAATACCCATGGAACTCGGCCGTTAACGTATCTGGTGTGGCTTTGGGCATGGAATATCCGGGCATTATTTTCTGCTTAAGCGGATTAAAAGATGGTGGCTTATGGGGCGACGTTACGCACGAGATAGGCCATAACTGGTTCCCGATGATAGTTGGCAGCAACGAGCGTAAATACATGTGGCAGGACGAAGGTTTTAACACCTTCATCAACCAATACTCAACCCTGATGTTCAACAACGGCGAGTACGCGCCAAAAGGCCTGAATAGCAAACCTTCACTATATTCGAGTGCCAATGCACAACAGGTGTTAAGAAGCTATATCAGAAGCAACGACCCGCTGATGACACCTTCTGAGGCTATTGGCCTGAATGATTACGGCCAGTACTACAACAAAACCGCTTTAGGTTTAGATATGCTGCGCGATGTGATTTTGGGCCCTGAGCGTTTTGATTATGCTTTCCATGAGTATGTTAACAACTGGGCCATGAAACACCCGCTGCCTTACGACTTTTTCCGCGCGATGAATGATGCGGCCGGCGAGGACCTGAACTGGTTCTTTAAACCGTGGTTCTTCACCACCTGGAAACTTGACCAGGCTATTGAGAGTGTAAGCTATACCGGTGGACCGGAAAACGGCGCCATCATTACCATCGTAAACAAAGAAAAAATGGCCATGCCTGTCGACCTGAAAATAACCCAGGCTAACGGTAAAATAGAACTATTGCACCTGCCTGTTAACGTATGGCAGCGCAACGGTGTATGGAAGTTTAAATACCCGTCGACATCTGTCATCAAAAGCATTGTGATCGATCCGGATCATCAGTTACCGGATATTGATCTGAAGAATAACGTTTATAAAGCTGACTGATTTCGAATATCGGATTTTCGATTTCGGATTTAATTATAAGAAAGACCCGGTTTTGTGAAAGGCCGGGTCTTTTTATTTGCATGTTTGTCTCACGAAAGTGTGAAACAAATAAAACAAGTGAAACAAGATTTTGAGTTAATATTTTGTTAATCAATGTTTTACGAAAAACCAGTGAAACAAAATGAAACAAAGCATAAGTCAGTAAATTTATACTTAAAAAGGTTATAAATAGCTGTATATAAGATGTTTGTATTTTTGTAGCTTTAATGTTGACTCCTCTATTCGGGTAGAATGATAATCGATAGCAATCAGCTTAAACCGGCCATGATCTATCACCTCGGATATCCGAAGGTCATTGTACTTTTTTATCAGGTTAACTAATTCCATCGCTTGGTAGTGCGAAAATAGTTATAAGTTGCTGTTTGAGTATAATTCTTTTATAGCATCGGCGTGGTAGGCCGTATTGTCGTCAACGGTATGACGCCCTTAAACATCTTAGCGCCATCTCCTGTCAGTCTTAAATAATAATCCGCAGAACATTTGGTTCCATCTTCGTCAAGTGCCTTAAAATCCGATCCTGACGGAACAAATGCTTGTGATTCGGCCGTTTTTACTATCTGGTTCCCCTCGTTAAATTCATCAAACATAGAAATATAAATGCCTTGCGCGCCTAACCTTTTCATGTTGTAGAATTGCCGCCACATGAAATCGCCATGAGCACGTTGCCCTTCCTGCAGATCTCCCGGCAAAACACAAGGTTGGTAATCAATACCATTTGCATTACAATAGGCTTGGTCGCCTGTATTAATATTATTATAAAAGCCGTCCGAATCACCCGCATTACCAATACGCCCGATCATCCATGGTGACAACATATTAAAAGCTTTGTAAACACTTATGAAATCAGGCCTTGAATCGCTGTTCTGATCATGCCAATGCGCCGGCACCCCGCCTATCACATAGCATCCCTTGCTTTGGAACCATTTAATAACATCAACACAGTCTGCAGTACTAAAATTATGATTATCATCATTGAAACCAAAGCCCCAGATACAGACTACCGGCTTGTCGTTTTGTTTTGCATAAGCTGCTGACGAAGTGTAGACTGACATTTTGTTTGTCCAATCTGCCTTGAGTTCTGTCTGCATATTTGTCCAGCCGCTTACATCATACATAATGTAAAACTTCACGCCGTTTGCCTCTGCAGCTTTTTTTACTTTCGCCGCCATAGCATCGCGTATAGGCCCTTCAAGGCCGCTGGGGTTAAATCGCTGTAAGGCAGCACCATCAATGCCATATTGTTTCATCCATTTAAACTGGATATCTACGGTCTGATCGCTAAATGATGAAAATACATTTGCCGGCTGTCCATTATTTAAATTAGCAAATTGTGTTGGAAAGGTATTGGTATAATCACGTACATCGGGCCATGATTTGATAGCTACATTGGTTGGAGATGGTTGTTGCTCCCAGGTTTGTGCCCAATGCCAGTACATGTTTATTGGCGAACCATCGCCTGTCGCGGCAAACCATCCCTGGTAACCCACGATCACCTTACCCACGACATCACTTGCCGGCACCGGCTTGGTGACCACCACGGTTGCAGTATCTTTGGAGGCGGCTGGTGTTACTGCTTTTTTCTTCGAGCAACTAAAAACCGCCGGTAACACCGCCGCCAGCATCCAAATTTGCAATTTACTTATTTTCATATTTTAATTATATAACTGTATAAGATTCTTCGCTATCACTCAGAATGAGAATTTTCATAATTTCTCTAATCTTCTCTTTTCCAAAACTACCTGTATATCTGGTTTGTAAATAGACAGTTCAATGGTAATCTTCAGTTCAGCACATACTTTAATTAATGGCTGTGTGAAATAAATACTTTGGATCAAATGATCATCATCAAGATTAGAGTTGATGCCAAAATCAATTGTAGCAAATTCTATTTCTTTAGTTGTGGCAATAAACTTTAGGTTATCTTTATGCTTAACTAAAAACTTAACTGCTTCATCTATTTGTTGTTCGGGATCATCAAAATCAGCTTCGCTTACAATAATTCTTGTCGACGACATAGTAGCGACCTTGGAACTTGATTTATAAATAGGTTCACCTTTATAAGTTTTTGCATATACCGGCATTCCAATTTTATCGATAAAAGCGTCAACGTCAAAATCTGCCCCTGTTATTCTTAATACACAACTCATATTTCTATTTTATTTCAAGCATTTTTTCTTTTAAATTCCATCCTCTTACCGATACCTTTGGATTTAGCACCGGCTGATCATAATCCAGCGTGATTGTCTTTTGCTCTCCCGGTAAAACAGAAACATAGTTGTCCGAATAAAAAGTTGGCAGTACCCGTTCATTCGTTTTTGAGTTGATGAGCGAGATCCTGTTAAAAAAAGCTACAGGGCCTTGTTTGCTATTGGTCAATGTAACCGCTATTTTTCCTTTCGACAGTCTCTTCGCGGTAATGGTTAGTTTTGCCGCGGGCATTTCGTTTAAGCCACTGTACTCGCCGTTTTTATCGGCCAACCAATACACATTATCGCTGATAAGTTTTCCATCCCTCCGGGTAAGCCTTAATGCAAGGAAAGCGCCTTTGTCTGTGGCGGCTACTTCTTTTTTGATGGATAAAAGCTTGGTTACGCCGGTTGGCGGTGGATCACACGCCATTTTAGTTACCGGTGTCGCTTTTCCATCTATGCTATATAGTTTCACCGTTGCGAAATTGTTCACTTGCGACTCCACGGAGTTATTTACAATGCTTACCGTGCTATCGGTTGGATTATACATAATGTGTTTTAATTCGCTTCCGCTATGTAATCCGTACAAACAGGCGTTAGGATCCAAATAATAATCATACATCTGCCCGCGCATAGCCGACCACGGGTTCTGCGTTTTCCAGATAATACTACCGGTGTACCAATCCCACATGTGTGCGCTGAAGCCCTCCATCAGGCCTCGGTATTGGTCGTAATTAACTAACTGCGCCTTTTCTGCAAAATCTTTAATATCTTTTGGCTTGCCATATTTATCTATAAAATCTTCGTATCCTATGTAAGTGTGGTAACGCCAAACCGAATCGATCTTTTCTTTACGAGTCGCTTTGTCGTATTCGGGCACCACCATATTGGCAGCAGGCATAAACCTTTTAAGCGATTCATAATCCCCTATTCCCACAGAACCTACTTCCGAGTTAAACGGATAAGTGCGATGCGCCCAGAAAACAGATAAGGGCTGTATTCCATAAGGCCCGTCTCCATTAGTGCCTTTTTCTGTTTTCGACATATCCAGCGAGTTTGAAAAATCAACAAACCAGCGGGTATTATCCAATTTAGGCATCAAAGTATCGCGCACGGCTGCCAAAATATCGTCAGGCTGGGTAATTTCATTGCCGCCGCACCATATGGCCAACGAAGCATAATTGCGGATCATTTTGATCTGATCTGCTATCGACCGGATATACAGCGCGTGATCGTCCGGGTATTTGCGGCGGGTTGCCTGGTCTTCCAGCTTTTTAGGGTCTTGCCAGCGGCCGTTACAATCGCCTGATCCCCACATATCCTGGAAAACCAAAATACCATACCTATCGCAAGCCTCATAAAATTCGGGGCGCTCAATCAGCGCGCCGCCCCAAACGCGGATCAGGTTAAGGTTCATATCCCGGTGAAAGCGTACTTCGGCATCATACCGCGCTTTCGAGAAACGCAACAACTCGTCCGATACGATCCAGTTTCCGCCTTTAATAAAGATCTTTTGCCCGTTAACATTTACCTGGCGGCTTTGCGTATGGCTGTTCCATTCGGTAGTTATCTGGCGCACCCCTACTTCAATATTTTTCTGGTCGGATATTTTATTGGCGGCGGTTATAAACTGCAGGTTTAAATGATATAAATTTTGGGGCCCGTAGCCATTTGGCCACCATAATTTGGGATTTTTAAGCGAATAATCGTTCAACTGCACATCGGTTGCAGCACCCGATTTTAATGTTACTTTTTTTGATACAGGCCTGCCATCTAAGTTGTATTTTAAAACCCCTGTAACAGCTTTATCAGTAGCATTTTGTAAATGTGCCGACACCTGTATAATTGCAGGCTCCTGGCTTCCTGATGGAGTTCTTTTACCCGGCACAAGCGTAACCACATGCGGATCGGTAATACGCACCGCGCCTGTTTTCTCAATGGTCACTTTATCCCAAATACCGGTATTCCTGTCGGGGATGGGTTGGATCCAGTCCCAGCCCGCGGTGTATTGGATACTGACATTTTTGGCAATGGTTCCATCGCCGCCCTGGCCACCGTTGGGGTTGCCTACCGGGTCGGGCGGATAAACAATTACGGCTAACCTGTTATTGCCATTTTTTGTCAGCCATTTGGTAATGTTATAACTACGGCGCAAAAACATACCCTGGTTTAATTGATCATTTAGCTGATGCCCGTTTAAAAAAACGTTATAGCTATAATTTACGCCCCTTAAGTTCAGGTAAACCTGGTTGTCGCCTTGCGGTTTGGCCTCTTTAAAATCCTTCACGAACCAATAGGTATAATAATCCCTGCCCGTTTTGTAGATATCGGGGATCAGCTTGTTGCTCATCCCGTAAAATGGATCAGGCACCTGTTTATTTTTTATTTGTGATGTCAGCACCGTGCCGGGCACTACAGCCGGCTGCCAATCGCTAAGCGCGTAACCGTTGATTGATATAGCTTCGCCTTTAGCAACCACACTGCCTATCGCTTTAAACTTCCAGCCGGAGTTTAGCTCGTAGCTGGTTTGGGCGTATCCGTATTGTATTGTAGTGATCAATAAAAGCAATAGCAGGGCTTTGGTAAGTTTGCGCATAAGTTTAAAGTGATTGGTTATCAAATGTAAATAATTGAATGGTGTAAGCAAATAGTGTGGCGTTAGAATAAACAGCGCCTTTTTAAGAAAAAAAAACAAGCATAAGGATAGCATTCATGCCCCGTTAGGGGCTACCTATTTGTAGCATAAAATAAAAATTAAGAATTGCTCCGTAGGTGCAACCCCTATTTGCCAGGTTTATCAATTTACTAAGGATTGCACCTACGGAGCAAAAATATCGTGTGGTTGATTTCTACAAATAGGTAGCCCCTAACGGGGCATGAAAATTTAATATCTGCATGGCTCTTTCAGGGTTGCTCTAAAACTTCAAAATCGAACACCTAAATTGGTCTTAATCCTTTCCGCTTTCACCGTAAAACCTTAATTTCGCTGCTCACAGAAAAGAGGGAACAGCATTGGATTATTTAGAAGGATTAAACCCGGAGCAACAAGCAGCAGTTAAACAAATAAAAGGCCCGGTAATGATCATTGCCGGCGCAGGTTCGGGCAAAACCCGGGTTATTACTTATCGTGTGGCGCACCTTATCCGTAACGGTGTCGACTCGTTTAACATACTGGTACTAACGTTCACCAACAAGGCATCCCGCGAAATGCGTGAGCGGATTACCCACCTGGTTGGGCCCGAAGCCAAGAATATCTGGATGGGTACTTTCCACTCTGTTTTTTCGAAAATATTACGCGTTGAGGCCGATAAAATTGGCTACCCCAACAACTTCACCATTTACGATACCGACGACAGTAAAAGCGTACTGCGCGCCATCTTAAAAGAGATGAGCCTTGATGATAAGTTGTACAGTGTAAACTTTGTGCTTAACCGCATTTCGGCAGCCAAAAACAACCTGGTATCGTGGCAGGAATATGCCAATAACGACCAGATCCAGGCTGATGATATTTCGTCGAACCGGCCGATGCTGGGCAAGATCTACGAAACCTATGTGCAACGTTGTTACCGCGCCGGGGCTATGGATTTTGACGATCTGTTGTTTAAAACTAACGAGCTGCTCAAGCTATATCCCGAGGTACTGAACAAATACCAGCACAAGTTTAAATACCTGATGGTGGACGAGTACCAGGATACCAATTTTTCGCAATACCTGATCGTAAAGAAGCTGGCTGCTGTAAACGAAAACATCTGCGTAGTTGGCGACGACGCGCAAAGTATCTATGCTTTTCGTGGGGCCAATATCCAGAATATCTTAAATTTCGAGAAGGATTATCCTGACCTAAAAATATTTAAACTGGAGCAGAATTACCGGTCGACCCAAAACATTGTAAATGTTGCCAACAGCATCATCGCCAATAATAAAGAACAGCTTAAAAAGAATGTATTTTCTGAAAAAGAAAATGGCGATAAAATAAAGGTAATGCGCGCCTTCAGCGATAATGAGGAGGGCAAACTGGTTGCCGAAGAAATAATGCACCAGCGCACTACAAAAGGCATGCGGTGGAACGATTTTGCCATTCTGTACCGTACCAACGCGCAATCACGCTCTATGGAGGAAGCTTTGCGTAAAATGGGCACGCCGTATAAAATTTACGGCGGTCTTTCGTTCTATCAGCGCAAAGAGATCAAGGACCTGATAGCCTATTTCAGGCTAACCTTTAACCCTAATGACGAGGAAGCATTAAAACGCGTTATCAACTATCCGCGCCGCGGCATTGGCGATACCACTATCGATAAGATAATTGTAGCTGCTGACCAGCATAGTTCAGATGAAAATATTATCACTCCATGGGAGGTGATTAAAGCCCCCGAAAAATATTTAGAAGGCCGTGTATCCGCTTCAGTTACCGGTTTCGCGGTGATGATACAGAGTTTCCAGGTGCTTACAAAAACTCAAAGCGCCTATGAAGCTGCTTTATATATCGCACAGCACTCGGGCCTTTTAAAGGACCTTTACGAGGATAAATCTGTAGAGGGACTTAACCGCTATGAAAATATCCAGGAGCTGTTAAATGGGATTAAAGAGTTTAGCGAGCGCGAGGATATTGAAGAAAAGGGCCTTGATGTATTTATGCAGGATATTGCCCTGCTTACCAATGACGATAACGACAAGAACAAAGATGCCGACACGGTATCTTTAATGACTATCCACTCATCCAAAGGATTAGAGTTTCCGCAGGTATATGTGGTGGGACTGGAAGAGAACCTGTTCCCGTCGCAAATGGCGCTTAACTCGCGTACCGATCTTGAAGAAGAGCGCCGACTGTTTTACGTAGCAGTAACCCGTGCCGAGCAAAAATTGTCTTTAAGTTATGCTACGTCGCGGTTTAAGTTTGGTACGCTGATAAGCTGTGAGCCAAGCCGCTTTTTAGATGAGATTGACGCGCAATACCTGGAGCTTGATTTTACGGCGAAACCGGTAAGCAATGTCGGCAGCCTTAATTATGACGACGAGCGTTCGTCGTGGAGCCGTACGGACGATAAGTTTTCAAAACCGAAGCCAAAACCGGCATCAGCGCCTATTAAAACCACTTCCATATTGGCTAAGGCGCATGTGCCATCAGCAGGTTTTAAACCGTCTGACACCTCAAACCTGCAGGTAGGTATGGAAGTTGAGCACGAGCGTTTTGGATTTGGTAAGGTAATAAGCCTTGAAGGCAACAAACCGGATATCAAAGCAACTATTTTCTTTAAAGAAATTGGCCAAAAACAACTGTTGTTAAAATTTGCTAAGCTTAGCATAATAAACCAATAATTAATAGTAATCCCCACATTTTTGTGGAATAAATTCCCCATTTTAAATTAACAGTTAATTGTACTTTTTATGCTTTGAAGCTAAATAGCTGCCCCTTAGCTTATGGCATGTGTTTTGGATTATAGTTATCACCGCGACAATTTTAACTATACTGAAATGATTGATAGCCTTAAGAAGAAAACAAACAAAACGATTGGTAAAAACATCAGGACCTTTCGTCACCAACACGGATGGAGCCAGGAAGATGTGGCTAACCGCTTAGGGATCTCGATCCCTGCCTTTTCAAAAATTGAAACCGGTGTTACTGACATTAACTTGTCAAGGCTTGAACAAATTGCCAATATTTATGAAATTGATGTTGTGCAATTATTGTCAATGGATGCTGAAGATGTTGAACAACAACCGTCAAATTTAAGCATCGTACAGAAAAAACTGGTTGACCGTGAGGCTGAGATCGTAAATTTACAGCGCAAAGTGATCTTACTTTACGAAGAATTGCGCAACGCGAAACCTGTAAGAATATAATTGCTGTACAAAACCGTTTGATAAATACGACACTCTCTCCGTTAAAAATTTAAAAGCCGTTCCAGAATTTTTTATTTTTAATTAAAAAATTAATCCCTGGTCAATAAAATTAAAAGCATAGCGAAATAAATGTCATTTTTCACGCTATGCTTTTGCCATACAGCTGTTTGGAGCAAAAATTGTAACATGGCAGGTACAAATATCTACCATTATGTCAAATTACTTAATTGCAATATCCCAGACGAAGAAGTCGATAGCGGCGACGATCCACGACTCGAAGAGTAAACTAAAGGTAAAAGCTTTTGAAAGTGTAAGGCCAACATTTAAGCCAAGTAAAGGCGAAGTGGGGTTTTTTGTAACTGCCGGAAAGAGGATATTTGCTTTTGAAACCGAAGGATATCAAAAACACAGGCAGCTACTTATCCTGCAAATGATATCCTGGTATTGTGTGTACCTGGGTTTATTAGATCCTCGGATCCACGCTGATTTTCCGATATAACTGGTGTGGGGCGGTTTTAAAAACCTGTCCGGCCGGGATCATGCAGCATATCACTCATCTCAATGATCTTTTCATCAATTTCTGATACGCATTTGTCCATCATATTAATACATTCAAGCTGGTCTACCAAACCTTCTCTTTCAAGGTTCATTAAGCCCTTTAGGGTGGCTATAGGCCCGCGGATCTGATGTGAAAGGTAGGACGAGTATTCTGATAATTTTTTGTTCTTCACCTGCAAATCCTTCGTTCGTTCGTCGATGATCTCTTCGAGGTGGTGATTTATGCGGTCGAGGTTATCTTTCTGTCGCGAGATCTCACTGTTAAGTTCCTGCAGCTGCGTATTTGTAGTAGCTTTACGTCTTACACTGCCTACCAGTAATACAATAACAACTACCAGCAAGCCCGCGGTTATGGTTATCGACCAAAATATCACCCGCGAAAGTTCCTCTTTTTTCTGGGTCGATACGGCGGCCACAATTCGTTTTTGCTCTTGCACCAGGAAATTTAATTTAACCGATACGTTTGAGCGATAGTTGGTACTGTCTTCCTGGTAAATATTGATCAGGTAATCTAAAGCGGCTTTATAATTTTGACGCTTAAGCTCCATTTTATATGCAGTATGCTTGTAATCGTAAAGGTCCTTTTCGTTGTTGATTAACTTGGAATAGCTCCTGCCCTCCTGCAAATATTTATCTGCCTCTGTAAAGTTACCTTCTGATACGTAGAGGTCAGTCAGCGTTAAGTTAATGGCCGCTACAGACGAGTTCATGTCCAAATTCTTTGCTTTGTCATGCGCTTCTATCAGGTATTTTTTTGCTTTAACAAAATCGCGCTGGTTATAATAAATAACGCCAACGTTTTCAAGACACTGAACCAGGAAGACGGTATTTTTTAATTTGGTAAATAACGCGTAACTTTTATCATAGTAGCTCAGCGCATTATTGTACATATTTTTACGGTTATAAATATTCCCGATATTTAAATACAATTTAGCTATGAGAGACTCCATGTTAAATTGCCGGGCAAGGGTAAGTGATGAATTAAAGTAGCCCAGCGCCTTTTCATAATCAACCATTTGGTAAAGGTTACCAATGTTGTTAAAGACCTCGGCCCGGCCCCTTTCATCTTTTATTAATTCAAATTGATTTAAAGCGTCAAAATAACGGTTTAAAGCGCTGTCAGGCCTGTTCAAATAGTATTCGCCTATACCTTTTACCCTGAAAGCCTCTGCTATGCCACGTTTATAATCGATCTTTGTGGCCAGTGCCAGCGCGCGGTCCGCATCAGCAACCGTTTCCTTCGGGCTGGTCAAACGATTGTCATATCCGTTCTTATTTAATGCAATAACCTCTGCCGAATCTTTTTCTGTAACCTCTGTAACTTGCTTTGCGTAAACAGTGTAAGTAACCAATATAAAAAACAATAATGCGCAGGTTTTCTCCATTAAAACACTCTTACGTTGAATTATTGTGAAAGTTAAGAATAAATACATTATATATTTCCTATTCAGAGAAAAAAGTAAGTTTTTTGTGTTGAAAAATTTTTAAGAGTTTGCTTTGTAATTAGGCAAATATTTTTATCTTTGTTTGTTAAGTATTTGACTATCAATTAGTATAATACTATAAATTAACGATATTATTCACTTAATTATTTAAAATATAGAAAAAAATAAAAGGAAGACGTAAGGAAAAACACCAGTTAAGCGCCCGGTAAAAACGGCCAGATTGCAAAAGCAAAACATATAAACATGCAATCGTTATTAACTAATAATTAACACGTATAACTTTTATAATATTTATTTAATGATTAAATTAAAAAAATAACGATTATGAAAAATTTCATCTTAACAGCGATCATCACTTTGTCACTTGGCATCCTATCATCATGTGCAAAAAAAGACAATATACGAGCAACTTTAACGGTGTTTTCTGATAGTCCGTTTTTAACAAAAAATGTTTTGGCAACAGCCGATTAAGTGAAAAAAATCAACCCATAACTCAATTAAATATCAACGCATACTAAATATCAATATCATGTTAAAAGTAATCTTAACCGCAGCAATCGTTTTATCAGTAGGTGTACTGTCATTTTTAAAGACTTCAACACCAGAAAAACAAGCAACAGCATCTGTAGCGAAAGTTATGATGGACACCAGAACTGTTTTGGCTACTGCCGACTAATTAACATGCATAAACAAGTCGCACATCACAAAAAAATATTAACACTTAAAAAATTAACATCATGAAAAAATTAATCATTGCTGTAGCAATTATCTTATCAACAAGCGTAGCTACATCATCATTTGCAACAACAGGCGAGAAAAACACTTTAGGTACTGCCGACAGAACAGGCGAGAAAAACACACTTGGTACTGCTGACAGAACAGGCGAGAAAAACACTTTAGGTACCGCTGATAAAACTGGCGAGAAAAACACCTTGGGTACTGCTGACAGGAACGGTGAAAAAAACACTTTAGGTACCGCTGACAGAACTGGCGAAAAAAATACACTTGGTACTGCTGACAGATTCTAATTCAAACTAATAAACAAACTATATACCCTTAACAAATACAAAAAATTACGATCATGAAAAAATTAATTATAG
>Ga0105239_10000138_pt1 | contig 102176 bp, 103 predicted proteins | sample KBSC44metaG_FD_92761 | JGI IMG/M metagenome (GOLD analysis project Ga0105239, IMG submission 92761) | Corn rhizosphere microbial communities from Kellogg Biological Station, Michigan, USA - KBS C4-4 metaG | ecosystem: Host-associated > Plants > Roots > Rhizosphere > Soil | place: Michigan... | reverse complement strand
CAGGGCGGCCGATATGTCAAGCCTGAGCCGGCCTTAACCGGCCTTAACCGGCCTGCAATGCTCTTGCGATACACCTATCCCATTGAAATGGAGAGACGCCGTGAACAGGCAGTCGAATGAAGGGATGAAGCTGGTGCGCGCCGGTCTGGGCGCCCGGCTGGATGCGCTGGAAGAGAGTCTCGCGAAACGCGGGCCGATCGGCACGGCGGGGCAGGCGGCGGCCATCGCCGCGGTGGCGCTGGATTTCGGCCTGTTGCCGGTGCAGCGCCTCGCCGAAGGCCTGATCGTCGCGCTCGACCAGGGCGGGCGGGGCGCCGCGATCGGGCCGTGGATCGAGCGGCTGCGCGACGCGATCGATTCGGATGCGGTCGACGAGCAGGCCGGCACCAGCTGGCTGGCGTCGGTGTGGGTCCGCCTCGCGGGATGAGCCCGGCCCCGGCGGGGCGGCGCTGAATGGACGCGCTCGTCCCCGCTTTCCTGATCGCCTTGCTCGCCGAGCTCGGCGATCACACCCAATTGCTCGCCATGGCGCTCGGCGATCGCTACCGCCGGCCCGGCGCGGTGGTCGCCGGCATCGCGCTCGCCGCGATCCTCAACATGGCCATTGCCGGCGGGATCGGCCTGGAGATCGCCGCCTATATCCCGCATCGCCCGGTCCAGCTGCTGACCGGCGTCGCCCTGATCCTCGCCGCCAGCGGGGCGCCGTTCCGCGTCAAGGCGCCGCCCACCGTCGAGACATGGACGCTCGGCGCCTTCCTGTCCTCGGCCGGCGCCTTCTTCATCCTCGCATTCGGCGACAAGACCCAGTTCGCGATCGGCGCGCTGGCGGCAGGCAGCGGCTATCCCTGGCTGGCGGCGGCCGGGGGCGCGGCCGGCGTGATCGTCGCCAACGTGCCCGCCGTCGTCCTCGGCGATCGCTGGGCCGCCATCGCGCCGCTGCGCTGGCTCCGCCTCGGCGCGGGCCTGTTGCTCGGTCTTGCCGGGATCGTGCTGGTGATCCTCGCGCTCCAGATCGGGTAGGCGCGTTCGATCACTGCGATCGCATAAATTCCCTCCTTTGCGGCGAACCGTTCGGCTATTAGCTCGTTATGGACGCGAACCGATCGCAAGGAGAATTCTGATGGCCGATACGCCCCCCGCCAAGCTCGATACGCCCACCGACATCCAGAGCAACAAGGCCGCGACCGTCGCCGACGCGCTGAACGCGATCCTGGCCGACAGCTTCGCGCTGTATCTGAAGACCAAGAATTTCCACTGGCACGTCTCCGGCCCGCATTTCCGCGACTATCACCTGATGCTCGACGACCAGGCGGCCCAGATCCTCGGCACCACCGATGCGATCGCCGAGCGCGTGCGCAAGACCGGCAACACCACCCTGCGCTCGATCGGCGACATTTCGCGCCACCAGCGCATCAAGGACAATGACAAGGATTTCGTCTCCGCGTCCGACATGCTGGCCGAACTGCGCGAGGACAATCTCACGCTGGTCGAATCGCTGCGCGAGGCGAAGGACATCGTCGACGACGCCAAGGACAATGCGACCTCGGGCATCCTCGACGAGTGGACCGATCAGGCCGAAGAGCGCGCCTGGTTCCTGTTCGAGGCCAGCCGCAAAGGTTGATGCAAGTCAAGGGACGCGTGGAACCGCCATGCGCCCGCGGCGTTCGAATCCCTGAAATCGTTCATTTGGCTATTCAGGGGTTCGGATCATGCTCAAGGCCGCTCTTCTCTTTCTCGTGATCGGGCTGGTGCTCGGTCTTCTTGGTTTCGGTGGCATCGGCGGCGCATTCGTCGGCATCGCCAAGATCCTGTTCTTCATCGCCCTGGCCGTCTTCCTGGTGCTGTTGGTGCTGGGTCTGATGGCGGGCCGGGCGGTCGCCGACAGGCTGTAACGGCCTGATCGATTCAAGGGCTTGGCCGGTCGCTCCGCAAGGGGCGGCCGGCCAAATCATGTCTGGAGCATGGTGACGCCTATATTCCGTTCGGGCTGAGCCTGTCGAAGCCCTGTCCTTCCTTCCGCCGTGGGTGAAGGGAAGAACAGGGCTTCGACAAGCTCAGGGCGAACGGATTGGCGTGGACATGGCACCCAGGCTGAGGCCAATCGTTACGCTCTCATGCGCGCCTTCGCCAAGCTCCTCGACGGCCTCGTCTACACGCGATCGCGCAATGCCAAGCTCAAGCTGATCGCCGACTATCTGCGCGCCACGCCCGATCCCGATCGCGGCTGGGCGATGGCGGCGCTGACCGGCGCGATCGACATCAAGGCGGTGAAGGCCTCGGCGATCGGCGAGATGGTGCGCCAGCGCGTCGATCCCGAATTGTTCGCGATGAGCCGCGATTTCGTCGGCGACCTCGCCGAGACGGTGGCGCTCATCTGGCCCAAGCCCGAGGGGGAACCGGCGGAGCTGGACGACGGCTCGCTCTCCATCTCGGCGGCGCTGGCGCGGCTGGAGGCGGCGCCGCGCGCCAGGGCCGGGGACGAACTGGCGGCGATGCTCGATCATCTCGATTCGTCGGGCCGCTACGCGCTGATCAAGCTGGCGACCGGCGCGCTGCGTGTCGGCGTCTCGGCGCGCCTCGCCAAGACGGCGCTGGCGCAGGCCTTCGGGCTCGATGTCGATGAGGTGGAGGAACTCTGGCACGGGCTGGAGCCGCCCTACACCCCCCTGTTCGATTGGGCGGAAGGGCGCGGCGCGCGGCCCATGGCCGAGGACCTGCCCGTCTTCCGCCCCTTCATGCTGGCCCACCCGCTGGAGGACGGCACGGTCGATCTCGCCGATTATGCCGCCGAATGGAAATGGGACGGCATCCGCGTCCAGCTCGTCCATGTCGGGGACGAGACGCGGCTCTTTTCCCGCGCCGGAGACGATATCACCGGCAGCTTTCCCGACGTGGCGGCGGCCTTCGCGGCGCCCGGCGTGCTCGACGGCGAATTGCTGGTGCGCGGCGAGGGGCAGGGCCGCGCCGAGCATGGCGGGGAGACGGCCAGCTTCAATGCGCTCCAGCAGAGGCTCGGGCGCAAGGCGGTGAGCGCGAAGATGCAGGCGGACTATCCGGCCTTCGTGCGGCTCTACGACATCCTGTTCGATGGCGCGGAGGATGTCCGCGACCTCCCCTGGGTGGCGCGGCGCGCGCGGCTGGAGCGATTCGTCGCGCGGCTGCCCGGGGATCGCTTCGACATCTCGACGCTGATCGAGGCGCCCGATTTCGCCGCGCTGGGCGATATCCGCGCCGGTTCGCGCGACGCGGCGATCGAGGGTGTGATGCTCAAGCGGCGGGACAGCCCTTATGTCGCGGGGCGCCGCACGGGCCTGTGGTACAAGTGGAAGCGCGATCCGTTGGTGGCGGATTGCGTGATGATGTACGCGCAGCGCGGCCACGGGAAGCGCTCCAGTTTCTATTCGGACTATACGTTCGGCTGCTGGACCGCCCCGCCGGACGAAGGCGGTGAACTGCTGCCGGTCGGCAAGGCATATTCGGGCTTCACCGACGAGGAGTTGAAGGATCTCGATCGCTTCGTGCGCAACCATACGGTCCAGCGCTTCGGCCCGGTGCGCGAGGTTGAGAAGGCGTTGGTGCTGGAGGTGGCGTTCGATTCGATCCACGAATCGAAGCGCCACAAGTCGGGCCTCGCGATGCGCTTCCCCCGCATCAGCCGCATCCGCACGGACAAGCCGGCGGCGGAGGCCGATCTGATCGGGACGCTGAAGCGGATGATCGGGTGACGACTCTTCCGACGTCGCCCCTGCGCAGGCAGGGGCCCATCTCCCGAACTGTCGTGCGCATGGAGCGGTGAGGAGATGGGCTCCTGCCTGCGCAGGAGCGACGGTTTAAAATTGTGGATGAGCCGCACAACCTTGCCCCGAATCGCTTTGGCTGCTAGGGCGCGCGCTTTCCGGGCGCAGGGCGATCTTGCGGCCGCTAATTTCGACGTGTCGTCAGGCCTCTCGGGACGGTGGGTTCCGATGCCTTCCGGCCGGCAGGAGACAGACGGGTTTATGCAGATCATCGTTCGCGACAATAATGTCGACCAGGCGCTCCGTGCCCTCAAGAAGAAGCTGCAGCGCGAGGGTGTCTATCGCGAGATGAAGCTGCGTCGCCACTATGAGAAGCCGTCGGAGAAGCGCGCCCGCGAGCGGGCCGCCGCGATCCGCCGCGCCCGCAAGCTGGAGCGCAAGCGCGCCGAGCGCGACGGCGTCCGGTAAGAATACGCGCGGCAGGCGGGCCGGGCAGCGACTCCTGCTGCCCTTAAATCGCTAGACGTGATCGAACGGGCGGTGCAAAAGCCGCCCGTTTTCGTATGTCCATCCGACGCGAGGTCCCATGTCCGAAGTCACCGCCGTTCCCCTGCGTCCCGTCGCCAAGGGAACGCTGACCAAGATCTGGCTGGGCGTGGGCGTGGCCGTCATCATCGGCGTCGGTGTCGCATTGGCCGGCACCTACAAGCAGGTCGCGATGGGCCAGCCGCCCAGCGTGTTCCTGGCCAAGAACGCCAAGAAGCATGGTGTCGTCACCACCACCTCGGGCCTCGAATATGAGGTGCTGGCGCCGGGCCAGGGCAAGACGCCGGGTCCGCAGGACATCGTGTTGATCGACTATGACGGGAAGCTGCTCGACGGCACGACCTTCGATTCGACCGCGCAGCACGGCCAGCCGGCGGTGATGCCGGTGGCGGGCTCGATCCCCGGTTTCTCCGAAGGCCTGCAGCTGATGAAGCGCGGCGCGCGCTACCGCTTCTGGATCCCGCCGCAGCTCGGCTATGGCGAGCAGGGCGCGGGCGATGGCGTCATCCCGCCCAACAGCGTCCTCCAGTTCGACGTGAGCCTGCGCGAGATCGCGCCGCAGCAGCCGGGCTACGGCCAGGCCGGCATGGGCGGCGCCGAGGGTGTACCGGGCGGAGCTGGCGGCCAGCCCTGACCGGGGCGGCCAGCCCAAACTCAAAAACCGTTCGCCCTGAGCTTGTCGAAGGGCCGTCCTTCCCTTTTCCATGAGCGGAAAGGAGAAGGACGGGGCTTCGACAAGCTCAGCCCGAACGGTTTGTGGCTAGCGCGGAGGGATCGCCGGATCGCCGCCGGCCATTCGGCGGCTGCTTAATTCGACTGCGGATATGGCGCGGCCTTCGCCTCGTGCTCGGGATCGAGCCCGCTCTTCCGCTCCAGCGCCACCTTCGCCATCGCCACCAGCGGATCGGCGAACATCAGCCCCAGCAGCCCGAACAGCGCGCCCAGCAGCAACTGCATGCCCAGCACCAAAGCCGGCGCGAGATCGACCGAGCGACGCGCCACCATCGGCACCACCACATAGCCGTCGAAGATCTGCACCAGCACGTAGACGCCGATCGCCAGGAAGCCCGTGGTGCTGCCCGCCGAGAAGCCGACCAGCACGGTCAGCACGCCCGAGACGATCGCGCCGATATTGGGCAGGAAGGCCAGGATGCCGGTGATCAGGCCCAGCAGCAATGCGAAGGGCACGCCGACGAGCGACAGCGCGATGCAGATGAAGAAGCCTTCCGCCGCCATGCCGATCAGCCGCCCCGCCATCAGCCGGCGCAGCGTGCGGGCCATGTCCGCGCTGGTCTCGAAGAAGCCCTCGCGCTTGTCCACCGGCAGCAGCCAGGCGAGGCCGCGCTCGTAGATCTTGGGCTCGGCCGCGAAGAACAGGCCCAGCACGACGATCATCGCCACGCTGGAAACGCCGCCGAGCGCGACGCCGACGGCACTGGTCAACTGGCCGAGCGACCCCATCAGCTGCCGCCCCAGCGAGCTGAAATCCGGCCCGCCCTTGGGGATGATGCCGAACGTGTTGGCCCAGCCCTCGATCCGCTGGAACTGGCTCATCACCAGTTCCTTCAACGCCTGGAACTGGTTGATCAGAGTCAGCCCGGCATAGGAGAAGACGCCGAGCAGGAAGGCCAGCGCCAGCACCGCGACCAGCGCCACCCGCCAGCCACGCGGGATCGGGAGGATACGGCCGAGCAGGCGCGCGCCGCCATCCAGCATCGAGGCGAAGACGAGGCCGCCGACGATCAACAGCAACGGCTGCGCCAGCACGTAGATGAGCACCACGCTGAGCACGACCGAGACCCAGATGATCGCCTTCGCCAGCTCCATGCGCAGGCGCGGGTCACGCATCTCCATCGGGGCCGGGCCATCCATCGGCCGCGGCGGATCGGTGTCGGGCGGGCCGGCCGTCACTGTGTGGGCGGCGCGACATGCGCCGGATGGAGGTTGATGCCGGTGCGCTGCGGTCGCAGCGCGGTGAACCAGCTGATCGGATTCCAGATCTCGCCGGTGCCGTCATAGCTGTGGGTGATGAACTCCGCGCGGCCGCCCAGATTCTCCCATGGCACCGGCCCGCCCAGGCCCAGTTCCTCGACGGGATAGCGGCTGTCCGCCGATTCGTCGCGATTGTCGCCCATCACGAAGACGGTGTTGGCCGGCACCTTGACCGGGCCATATTCGTCGCCGGGGCTGGCATCGACGCCGAGATCGATCGTGTCGTAGGTGCGGCCCGACGGCAGCGTCTCGCGGAAGACGGGCAGCTCGCAATAGAGCTTGCCGTCCGGCCCGGTGGCGCGATGCGCCGCCTCGAAGCCGCGATCGCACGGCACGTTGGCATCGACCGGGATCATCGCCGGCTTCTGCGCGACGCGCGGAATGGGCTTGCCGTTCAGCCACACCACGCCGCCGCGCACCTCGATCGTGTCGCCGGGCAGGCCGATCACGCGCTTGATATAGTCGCTGCTCTCGCCCGTGGGGGTGAGGATCACGACGTCGCCGCGCTCGGGCATGTGGCCCAGCAGGCGGCCGTGCATGAAGGGCAGGACATGCCAGAAGGAGGAGGCGTAGCTCCAGCCATAGGGGAATTTGCTGACGACCAGCCGATCGCCCTTGATCAGCGTCGGCATCATCGATTCGGACGGAATGTAGAAAGGCTTGGCGACGAAGGTCCAGAAGCCGAGCACCGCCAGCACCAGCCAGGCGAGGCCGCGTACCTCGGTCTTCCAGTCGACCTTGTCCTTGACCTTGCTCTGTTCCGCCGGGGAAATGGCGGTTTCGCTCTCACTCAACGCTCTGTCCTCGTTTCGTCGCCGGCCGGGATCGGCAGCGCCTCGATGATGACGAAGGCCTGAGCCCAGGGCAGATCGTCGGTCATCGTCAAATGCACCATCGCGGCGTGGCCCGGCGGGATCAACGCGTCAAGCCTCGCCTTGGCCCCGCCGGTCAGCGCGAGCGTGGGAGCGCCGCTCGGCAGGTTGACCACGCCGATGTCCTTCATGAACACGCCGCGCTTGAAGCCGGTGCCGACCGCCTTGGAAAAGGCCTCCTTGGCGGCGAAGCGCTTGGCGTAGGTGGCGGCGCGCGTGAGCGTCCGCCGCTCGGACTTGGCGCGCTCGACATCGGTGAAGACGCGGGCGACGAAGCGCTCGCCGAAGCGATCGAGCGACGCCTGGATCCGCTCGATGTTGCAGAGATCGGAGCCGATGCCGACGATCATCGCCCCCACCTCATCTGGCTTCGTCCATCAGGGCGCGCATGCGGCGCACGCTGGCGTCCAACCCGGTGAAGATCGCCTCGCCGATCAGGAAATGGCCGATGTTGAGCTCGGCGATCTGCGGGATGGCGGCGACCGGGATCACATTGTCGTAGGTGAGGCCGTGGCCGGCATGCGGCTCGATGCCGTTCTTGGCGGCGAGCGCGACGGCGTCGGCGAGGCGTTTCAGCTCCGCGGTCTGCGCCTCGCCCTCGGCATGGGCATAAGCGCCGGTGTGGAACTCGACGACCGGCGCGCCGAGCGACACCGCCGCCTCGATCTGGCGCGGATCGGGCTCGATGAACAGGGAGACGCGGATGCCGGCCTCGCCCAGCCGGGTGATCAGCGGCTTGAGGTGATTGTGCTGGCGCGCCGCGTCGAGCCCGCCCTCGGTGGTCACCTCCTCGCGCCGCTCCGGCACGATGCAGGCGGCATGCGGACGGTGCTTGAGCGCGATCGCCAGCATCTCCTCGGTCGCCGCCATTTCGAGGTTCAGCGGCAAGGCGATCCCGCCGATCAGCTGGGCGATGTCCTCGTCCATGATGTGGCGGCGATCCTCGCGCAGATGCGCGGTGATGCCGTCGGCGCCGGCCGCCTGCGCCACCTGCGCGGCGCGAATCGGATCGGGGTGCAGGCCGCCCCGCGCATTGCGGATCGTGGCGACATGATCGATGTTGACGCCCAGTCTCAGCTTTTCGCTCATCACGCGCACCCCACGGCAGACAGCGCCCTATAGGCGAAGCCCTTGTTCTGCCAAACCTCGCCGAAGTCGAAATCGCCGCGCCGGGTGAACATCACGAGAGCCTTGCCCATGGCCGGCAATATGAAGTTGCGAATCTGAACGCCGCCGATCTGGCCCCGGCGCTCGACCACGGAAACCGGGGCGGGGCAGCCCGTTAGCATCGTCTCATATTGCCATTGGCCGAGCGCGGCCTGGCCCCATTTCGGATCGCCGCGCCACATTTCGGCGGTGGCGTCGTCGCCGATCAACTGGTGTCCCAGCAAGGCGCGATCGAAGGCGTAGAGGGCCAGCGGCGGGCCGTAGACCGATCCCGCCGCCCCGTAGGTGCCGAGATTGCCGATATCCTCGGGCACACCGGGCCTGGCCACTCCCGCGACATGCTGGGCGGCCGGCCGGTCCGGCTGGAACAGGCCTATCCGCAGGCCCAGCGGCGCGGCGATCCGCTCCTGCAGCAGCTGGGCGTAGGGCTTGCCGGTGGTCCGTTCGAGCAGCGCGCCCAGCACGATGAAGTCGCAATTGTCATAGTGATAGACGAGGCCCGGCTTGGCGCGCGGATGCTCGGCGCAATAATGCGTCGCTTCATACTGCATCGTGCCCCGGTTCGGCGGCGGCCTGTAGAAGAGCGGCATGCCGCTCCGCTGGTTGGGGCCGTCCTCGTTGGGATCGGCGAGGCCGCTGGTGTGCCGGAGCAGATCGCGGATCGTGATGAGGCCCGCATAGACGTGCGGCCATTCGGGCCACCAGTCGGTGACCGGCCGATCGAGCGCGAGGCGGCCGGCCTGCACCTCCTGCATCGCGATTGTCGCGGCGAGCTGCTTGGAGACGGAGGCCCAGCGCCAGGTGGCCGCGGCATCGCCATGGACGAAAGCGGGCTTGTCCGAATCGCCGGCGATCACGACACCGTCGAATTGGGCCGAGGCGACGATTCGACCCAGCGGTGGCGCCGGCGCGGCGGCTGTCGACGCCAAGGCCAGGCCGATCGAGCAGAGGCGCGCCGCCCTCATTGCGTCACCCCGGCGAAAGCTGGGGGCTCGGGATGTTCTGGCGCAGCGCCCGCCGCACGAGATCCCGGCTTTCGCCGGGGTGACGGGAAAGGCGCGTGGGAGCGCAGCTTCAGGCCGCCTTGGCCCGGCTTCCGGGCTTGATCGCCGGGATCGCGGCCAGCTCCGCCGGCAGGTCCTCGGGCGCGTAGGTCGGCACGTCCATGGTCAGCAGCGCGGTGAGCGGCACGCCGACATCGGCCGTGCCGTTGGAGCGATCGACCAGGCAGCCCGCCGCGATCACGCGGCCGCCGGCCTCCTCGATCGCCTTGATCGCCTCGCGGGACGAGAGCCCGGTGGTGACGACATCCTCCATCATCAGCACCTTCTGGCCCGGTTCCAGCGAGAAACCACGGCGCAGCTCGAACGTGCCCGAAGGCCGTTCGACGAACATCGCCTCGACGCCCAGCGCGCGCGCCATCTCATAGCCCACGACCACGCCGCCCATCGCCGGCGACACCACCGCCGAGACGCCGGCATGCACCGCCGGCGTGAATCGCGAGGCGAGCTCGGCGCACAGCCGCGCAGCCCGCTTCGGGTCCATCAGCACGCGCGCGCATTGCAGATAGGTGGGGCTGCGCAAGCCGGAGGACAGGATGAAATGCCCGTCCAGCAGCGCTTCTGCCGCACGGAATTCCGCCAGCACCTCTTCGTCCGTCATGATTGCCTCTGAAAGTCCGTGGTCCCGAGTCCCCCAGGATCGCGCGCTCATAGGCGTGTGCCCGCCCGGCATCAATCCGGCTTTGCGTGCTGCGCTGCGGCTATCGGCGCTTGAGGCTTTGCATTCGCTTGCTATAAGGCCGCGAAATGGCCAACGAGGGGTAATAGCCCGTGGTGCGGTCATGGTGGGAAGAGGGGTGACATGAAGAGTTTGAAGTCCCTGGGTTTCGCGGCATTGATCGCCGCCATGACGCTGGGCGGCGCGGTCTCCGCGCAGGCTCCGGCGGCCACGCCTGCGACCGCTTCTCCCACCGCGACGGCGACGACTCCGGATTCGGGGCAGGCGCCGGCCACCGCGACCACGCAGGATTCGACCGCGCCCGCCGCTGCCGCTCCGGGCGGCGCGACGGCCACGGCCGCGCCGGCCGCCGCCGCCAAGATCCCCGAGTTCAACAAGCCGGTCCCCGGCATCGGCCAGCCCACGGACGCGATCTCGCTCCAGCCGCAGTTCACCGATATCGGCCTGTTCGCGCAGCGTTTCGATACCGCGCTGATCTATATCATCACGATCATCTGCCTCGTGGTGCTCGCGCTGCTCGGCTGGGTGATCGTGCGCTACAACCGCCGCGCCAACCCGACCCCGTCGCGCACCAGCCACAACACGATCATCGAGATCGTCTGGACGGTCGCGCCGGTGCTGATCCTGCTCTGCATCGCGGTGCCGTCGATCAAGCTGCTGGCCCGCCAATATTCGACGCCGAAGGCCGATCTCACCGTCAAGGTGATCGGCCATCAATGGTATTGGTCCTATCAATATCCGGACAATGGCGATTTCGAGGTTGTCTCCAACATCCTGACCGACGCGCAGGACAAGGCGAAGGGCGAACCCCGCCAGCTCGGCGTCGATGCGCGCATGGTCGTGCCGGTCGATTCGGTGATCAAGATCATCACCACCTCGGACGACGTGATCCACTCCTTCGCGGTGCCGGCCTTCTGGACCAAGATGGACGCCGTTCCCGGCCGCCTCAACGAGACCTGGTTCAAGGTCAACAAGACCGGCCTCTATTACGGTCAGTGCTCGGAATTGTGCGGCGCCCGCCATGGCTACATGCCGATCGCGGTCGACGTCGTGACCAGGGAGCAGTTCGCGCAGTGGGTCGCGGCCAATGGCGGCACGATGCCGGGCGCGGCCAAGCCGGCGTCGAGCGACGCGACGGCCAACTCGCCGATCAGCAACCCGACGGCGACCACCGCCAGTCCCGAGCCGGGAGCCGGTGCCTCGACCACCGCGACCGAGAACAGCACCGCCGCCGCGACGCCCGCGTCGCAGGGCGCCACGACCAACTGAGGCCCGGATAATGACCGACACCACGGCCAACGCCCATTTCTTCGATCATGGCGGCGATGCCCACGGGCACCATCATGACGCGGATCACAAGCCGGGCTTCTTCGCGCGCTGGTTCATGTCCACCAATCACAAGGACATCGGCACGCTCTACCTGATCTTCGCGATCACCGCCGGCATCATCGGCGGCGCGATTTCGGGCATGATGCGCGCCGAGCTGATGGAACCGGGCATCCAGTATCTGCCGCATTGGGCGCATATGTGGGGCCAGCCCGCCGGCAACGACGCGGCGCTCCACCTGTGGAACGTGCTGATCACCGCGCACGGCCTGATCATGGTGTTCTTCATGGTCATGCCCGCCATGATCGGCGGCTTCGGCAACTGGTTCGTGCCGATCATGATCGGCGCGCCGGACATGGCTTTCCCGCGCATGAACAACATCAGCTTCTGGCTGATCATCCCGGCCTTCCTGCTGCTCCTGGGCTCCACCTTCGTGCCGGGCGGCACGGGCGACGGCGCGGGCACCGGCTGGACGGTTTATGCGCCGCTCTCGACCTCGGGTTCGGCCGGGCCGGCGGTGGACATGGCGATCCTCGCGCTCCACCTCGCGGGCGCCTCGTCGATCCTCGGCGCGGTCAATTTCATCACCACCATCTTCAACATGCGCGCGCCGGGCATGACGCTGCACAAGATGCCGCTCTTCGCCTGGTCGGTGCTGGTCACCGCCTTCCTGCTGCTGCTCGCGCTGCCGGTGCTCGCCGCCGCGATCACCATGCTGCTGACCGACCGCAATTTCGGCACGACCTTCTTCGATGCCTCGGGCGGCGGCGATCCGATCCTCTACCAGCATCTCTTCTGGTTCTTCGGCCACCCCGAAGTGTACATCATGATCCTGCCGGGCTTCGGCATGATCAGCCACATCATCGCGACCTTCTCCAAGAAGCCGGTCTTCGGCTATCTCGGCATGGCCTATGCGATGGTCGCGATCGGCGTGGTCGGCTTCGTCGTGTGGGCGCACCACATGTATACGACCGGCCTCGACGTGAACACGAAGATGTACTTCACCGCCGCGACCATGGTGATCGCGGTGCCGACCGGCATCAAGATCTTCTCGTGGATCGCGACGATGTGGGGCGGTTCGATCGACTTCAAGACCCCGATGGTCTGGGCGATCGGCTTCATCTTCATGTTCACCGTCGGTGGCGTGACCGGCGTGGTGCTCTCCAACGGCGGCATCGATAATTATTACCAGGACACCTATTACGTCGTCGCACACTTCCACTACGTGCTGTCGCTCGGCGCGGTGTTCTCGCTGTTCGCGGGCTTCTATTACTGGTTCCCGAAAATGTCCGGCCGGATGTATTCGGAGCTGCTCGGCCACCTGCACTTCTGGGGCTTCTTCATCGGCGTGAACGTGCTGTTCTTCCCGATGCACTTCCTCGGCCGCCAGGGCATGCCGCGCCGCTATCCGGACTATCCGGATGCGTTCGAGAAGTGGAACCACATCGCCACGATCGGCTACATGATCATGGCCGCCTCGATGGTGATCTTCTTCGTCAACATCCTCTACGCGCTGTTCGCGGGCAAGAAGGCGCCGGCCAATCCGTGGGGCGAGGGTGCGACGACGCTGGAGTGGACGCTGCCGTCCCCGCCGCCCTACCACCAGTTCGAGACGCTGCCGGTGATCGAGGGTGGCGATCATCATTGAGGCGCTGGCCCTGACTGCGAGCACCGTTTTCTGCTAATGCCGCGCCCGGGACGACAGACTCGTTCCGGGCGTTGGTTGTGACGAGATGAAAGACCGAATGGCGAGCGCGCCGATCGCATCCCAGACCCTGCCGGCCGAGTGGCGCGACTTCTGGGCGCTGACCAAGCCGCGCGTGTTGTCGCTCGTGGTGTTCACCGGCCTGTGCGGGCTGCTCGCCGCGCCGGGCCATATCCACCCGGTGCTGGGCTTCACCGCGATCCTCTGCATCGCGCTCGGCGCCGGCGCGGCGGCGGCGCTCAACCAATGGTACGAATCCGATCTCGATGCCAAGATGAAGCGGACGAAGAACCGCCCGCTGCCGGCCGGGCGGATGGAGCGCCAGTCCGCGCTGCATTTCGGCGTCGGCGTCGGCGTGCTGTCGGTCGTCCTGATGGGCTTCGCGGTGAATCTGCTTGCCGCCGGGATCCTGCTCGTCTCGATCCTCTTCTACGTGCTGATCTACACCGTCTGGCTCAAGCGCCGGACGCCACAGAACATCGTCATCGGCGGTGCGGCGGGCGCCTTCCCGGCATTGATCGGCTGGGCGGCGGTGACGGGCCGCGTGGACGTGCTGCCGGTGCTGCTCTTCCTCATGGTGTTCCTGTGGACGCCGCCGCACAGCTGGGCGCTCGCGCTGTTCGTGAACTCCGATTACGCTGCCGCGGGTGTGCCGATGATGCCCGTCGTCGCCGGCACCAAGGCGACTCGCCTGCAGGCCTTCCTCTATTCGTGGCCGATGGCGGCGGTGGCGATCGCGCCCTGGCCGCTGGGCCTGACCGGGCCGATCTACGGCGTGGCCGCGATCGTGCTGAATATCACCTTCCTGGCGCTCGCCGCCCGCGTCGGCTTCAGCCGCGAGGCGGACCCGGCGCTGATGAAGGCCGAGCGCCGCCTGTTCGGCTATTCCATCCTCTATCTCTTCGCGACCTTCGGCGTGCTGGTCGTGGACAAGCTATGGTTCGCCTGATGGCCCTCGATCCCGATACCCAGTCCGAAATCCGCCGCCGCCAGAAGAGCCGCGCGATCATCACCGCCCTGCTGCTCGGCGCCTTCGTGGTGCTGGTCTATGCGATCAGCATCGCCAAGATGGTGAAGTGACCCAGGATTCCCTGACTCCGTTCGCACTGAGCGAAGTCGAAGTGCGTGCCTCAGGCGCGATGCTTGCAGCACGTCCTTCGACTTCGCTCAGGACGAACGGGATGAAGACGCGATGAGCGCATCCCGCAACCTGCGCACCGGCCTCATCGCCGGGCTGGTCGCCTGTTTCATGGTCGGCATGGGCTTCGCCGCCGTCCCTCTTTACCGCATTTTCTGCCAGCAGACCGGCTTCGGGGGCACCGCCCGCATCGAGGAGGGGGCGAAGGCGCCGGGCGATACCGGCAAGATCGTCACCGTCCGCTTCGACGCCAACGTCTCGGACAAGCTGCACTGGAATTTCGAGCCCGAGCAGAAGACCGAGCGGGTCGCCATCGGTGCCCGCCAGCTCGCTTTCTTCGAGGCCACCAACCTTTCGGACAAGCCGGTCACCGGATCGGCCGCGTTCAACATCTCGCCGGACGAGAGCGCGCAATATTTCGTCAAGGTGCAATGCTTCTGCTTCACCAAGCAGACGCTCCAGCCCGGCGAGACGCAGCGCATGCCCGTGGTGTTCTACATCGACCCCGCTTTCCTGAAGGACAAGGACAATGCCGGGGTGAGCGAAATCACGCTCAGCTACACATTCTATCCTGTGGACCAAGCGCCAACCCAAGGCTAAGGTCCGCGCCGAACAGGGCCTCAAGAGCCGCCAAGACAGGGACGAGAGAGACGATGGCCGGTGCCAAGAACCACGACTATCACATCCTGCCACCCAGCCCCTGGCCGCTGCTGACGGCCTTTTCGGCGCTGGCGCTGGCCTCCGGCCTGATCATGTTCATGCACGACATCGCCTATGGCAAGCTGCTGCTGCCGGTCGGCTTCCTGCTGGTCGTCTCCTGCATGGGCTTTTGGTGGGCGGACGTGATCAAGGAGGCGCATGCCGGCGACCATACGCCGGTGGTGCAGCTCCACCTGCGCTACGGGATGATCCTGTTCATCGCCTCCGAAGTGATGTTCTTCGTCGGCTGGTTCTGGGCCTTCTTCGATGCCTCGCTCTTCCCCAAGGCGGTGGAAGCGGTCGGCGGCGTGTGGCCACCCAAGGGGATCGAGCCGCTCAACCCCTTCAAGTTCCCGCTGCTGAACACGCTGATCCTGCTCTGCTCGGGCACGACCGTGACCTGGGCGCATCATGCGCTGATCCATGGCGACCGCAAGGGCCTCAAGCAGGGCCTGTGGTGCACCATCCTGCTCGGCCTGCTGTTCACCAGCATCCAGGCGTGGGAATATATCCACGCGCCCTTCGCCTTCAAAGGCAACATCTTCGGCGCGACCTTCTTCATGGCGACCGGCTTTCACGGCTTCCACGTGATCGTCGGCACGATCTTCCTGATCGTCTGCCAGTTCCGCGCCTATAAGGGCGAGTTCACGCCGCGCCAGCATTTCGGCTTCGAGGCGGCGGCCTGGTACTGGCATTTCGTCGACGTGGTGTGGCTGTTCCTGTTCCTCTCCATCTATATCTGGGGCGGCTGGGGCGCGACCTACGCGGGATGATCGCGACCCCCTCTCCCTCCGGGGAGAGGGAGGACCCGCCGGCGAGAGGCCGGGTGGGAGGGTGAGGGCACGAGGCCGGCGCGAGCGCCCGCCCCGTGCCCTCATCTGCTTCCGGCACGGCGATTTCGGGCCTCGGTGTCGGCCATCCGGCATTCGGCATTTCACCCGGTCCCCGCGCGCGGGCGCATTGATGACGACGCACCCTTTCCTCGCTGTCGCGCCGGTGGAGGCAGGGGCCTATCTCCCGACCGTTCCGCCCGGACGACGAGGCGGGAGATAGGCTCCTGCCTCCGCGGGCGCGCCGGGCTAGCGGTGGGCCGCGCGCATTCGCCATCGACACAAGCGCCCCGCGAGCGGGAGAGGGAGTTGGCTTCCCCCCGGGCTCCGCTATGATCGCGGCATGACCGCCGCTCCGCCGCCTGTCGAACCCAGCATCGTCACGGCGGGCCTCCGGGGTCTCTGCCCACGCTGCGGCGCCAGGACGCTGTTCCAGGGCGCCATCCGGTTCGCGCCGCGCTGCCGCGCCTGCGGCCTGGATTTCGACCGGTTCAACGTCGGCGACGGGCCGGCCGCCTTCCTCACCCTGATCATCGGCGCGCTGGTCTGCGGCGCGGCGATCGCCTTCGAACTGGCGGTCAGCCCACCCTGGTGGCTGCATGTCCTGCTGTGGGTGCCGGTGACGATCGCGCTGGTGATCGTGTCGCTGCGCGTCGCCAAGGGCATGCTGATCGCATCCGAATATCGCAACCACGCCGAGGAGGGCCATATCCGCCGCGAGCCGCCGCAGCCATGAAGGCGCGCATCCCCGTCGTCCCCACTGTGGTGGTCGCGCTCGCCGCGGCGATCATGATCTGGCTGGGCATCTGGCAGCTGCACCGCCTGGCCTGGAAGGAGGGGCTGCTCGCCCAATATGCGGCGGCGATGCACAAGCCGCCGGTCGCCTTCCCGCAAAACCGCACCGACCAGTCGCTGCTGTTCCGCAAGTCCGAAGCCTTCTGCCTGCAGCCGGTCGGCTGGCGCGCGAGCGCGGGGCGCAACGATGCCGGCCAGCCCGGCTGGCGCCACATCGCCGATTGTCGCACCGGCGCGGAAGGGCCGGGCTTCGCGGCCGACATGGGCTGGTCCGAGAAACCGGACGCGCCGGCCGGCTGGAAGGGTGGCGAGGTGGGCGGCATGATCGGGCCGGATCGCGACGGCCAGATTTTGATCGTCTCCGCCGCCGCCGCCCCGGGGCTGTGGCCGAGCCAGCCGCCCAGCCTCGACGACATCCCCAACAACCATCTCGCTTATGCGGTGCAATGGTTCATCTTCGCGGGGCTGGCGGTGCTGATCTACGCGATCGCGCTGTGGCGGCGCGGCAAGAGCGTGACGGAGACCAAGGCGCCGCCGCCCGCGTCCTGATCCGATTCACGGGGCGCGGGGCGGTCAACATGGACAAGATGGACGGCAGGCCCCCCGTCGAAAGCCCCCTCCCGATGGCGCGGGGTCCGGGCCGGGAGCGATGGACAGGGAGAAGGAGCCGGGAGACGGTTTAGAAACTGCAGTTCTAGCTTGTGCTCTATTTGTTCTCAATCGTCAAGGCCCTGAGGAGTCGACGATGGCGGCGGCTCTGCTCGAGGTGCGTCGCTCGCCGATGGACCCGATATCCGCGATGATGGCCGAGCGCCGATCTGCGGACGCTCCCTCGTCCTGGGTCCCGGCTTTCGCCGGGACGACGTGTTGGGGATGTCAGCGACGGAGCCGGTGGTGGCGGCAGGCGCGGCGTTGATCGATCACCCGGTATCCGCCCCCAGCGTCGCTCCCTCTCCACCACCCCGCCGGCGGTCCGCCCTCCAGGGGAGGATTGTGGACCGTCCGGCGTTGCCCGTCGCCGCCTTCGCCTCTCGCCTTCGCCGTCGTTCAGGGAAAGCGGATGTCGTTCTGCGCCTCTTGCTCCGCCCGTCCCCCGTTCGTCCTGAGCGAAGTCGAAGGACGTGCCCCAGGCGCGGCGCCTGCAGCACGTCCTTCGACAGGCTCAGGACGAACGGGGCGCGGCGCGGGCCAGTAAATGGTTTCGGAGAGACGGGCGCCATGCCCATGATTCCGGGGCTCCCCTTTCGAGAGCGACCCGTCCCGCCTCACCCCGCCGGGCACCGTCCATGGAACAGGATCTGCGAGGCCGAATCGATCAGCGCCGGCATGGTCTCGCAAAGCCGTTCCAGCCGGTCCAGTTCGTCGTCGCGCCGGTGATGATCCAGCCCCTTCGGATGGTAGCGCGGATTGTCGAGGAAGCGGGCGTGGAAGAGATCGAGGCCGGCCAGTTCCAGCCGCTCGATCCGGGGCGAGAAGAGCCCGGCCAGTTCCTCGGCGGTGAAGAGGTGGGACGGCAGGTGCAGGCAGCGCCCGTCCGCGAGGTGGATTTCCAGCCGATCGCGCTCATTGTCCTGCAGGAACTGCCGCACGTCGAAGGCGTCGGCCAGATAGAGGGACGGGCTGCCGCCGACGCTGTAGCCGGTGACGAACAGTTCGCCATCGCACACCCGTTCGATCGCGGCGGCTGCGCGCGCCCGCTGTTCGGCGGTCAGGTGGTTGAGCACGCCGTTCAGGCACAGCACGACGTCGAAGGAGCCTTGCTCCTCCTCGTCAAGCGCATCGAGCAGATCGCCCACGTCGAAGCGCAGGCCGATATGCGGATCGAGCGCGAGGCGGCGGCGCGACCGGGCGAGGCCGATCATCGCGGGCGCGCAATCGACGCCGTGTCCCTCGATCGCGGTGAAACCCAGGTCGCGCGCCCGCACGGCGAGGCGCAGCAGCCAGGTCCCCGGCCCGCATCCCGCATCGAGGATCCGGATCGCGCGGCGCCCCTCGGTCCACAGGCGGACGAGCATGGCATCGAGCCGCGCCCACAGCGCCCGGTCGGTGAAGCCGTGCGCGCCGCCGAAGGCGAACAGGCCGCTGTCCTGGCCCTCGGCATGGGCGCAATAGGCCGCGGCCACCGTGTCATAGGCGCGGGCGGCGTCGCTCAACGGCGCCGGGGGCCTGGCGGTGTGGGGGCGAAGGTGGAGACGGGTGGCCATCATAAGCTCCGGAGATGTCAAAGGGGACGTGACGGGTCACGCAGGCCGAGCGTCGGATCGGGCGCGTGGGCGGAAGGCTTGATCGGGGCGGGCAGGTGCCGCCGCCGATAGCGGCCGAATCGCAGCCGGCTGGGCCCCGGCCGCGTGACCGCGACCAGCAGGAAGATGGCGGCGAGGACGGTGAGCAGCATCATCGGCCCCTCCTCAATGCAGCAGCCGGGCGGTCAGCGGCGCCGCGCTGATCGCGATCGTGGCGCGATGGATGTCGCGTTCCGAGCGGGCGAAACCCAAAGCGGTCTCCCGCGTGCGGAACAGGCCCTCGATGAGGCCGGCCTCGTCCTGGACGAGCCAGCGCCCGCCGCCATCCTGGCCGACGGTGAGAACAGGGGTGGCGAACGTCCCGCATCGGTGACTCGACATGATCGTCTTTCCTGCGGGCGTGGGCCTGATGTCCGCGCCCGGCATTCCGAAAGCTAGGATCGCCCCCCATTCGAAATCGAGAGGTGTCCGGAGCGGGGATCATAAGCGCCGCATAAGGTCCCGTGCTGCCCTTCCGCTTGCTCCCGAACCCCCCGTCGTCTAGGCCGCCCGGCCATATGCGCTACATCTCGACCCGTGGGCAGGCCGACACGCTCGGCTTCCAGGCCGCCACCCTCGCCGGGCTTGCCGCCGATGGCGGTCTCTACGTCCCCGAGGCGTGGCCGACGCTCGGAACGGCGGAGATCGAGGCGCTGGCCGGCCTTTCCTATGCCGAGACGGCGGTGCGCATCCTCGCGCCCTTCGTCGGCGATGCGCTGGGCGAAGCCGATCTGCGCGCGCTGTGCGAGGCCGCCTACGGCCGCTTCAGCCATGCGGCGGTGACCCCGATCGCGCAGCTCGACCATCGGCATTTCCTGCTGGAGCTGTTCCACGGGCCGACGCTCGCCTTCAAGGACGTCGCGCTGCAGATGCTCGGCCTGCTGTTCGAGCGGTTCCTGTCGAAGGGCGACCAGCATCTCACCATCGTCGGCGCGACCTCCGGCGACACCGGATCGGCGGCGATCGAGGCGGTGGCGAACCGCGCCCATATCGACATCTTCATGCTGCACCCGCAGGGCCGCGTATCCGACGTGCAGCGCCGGCAGATGACGACGGTGCTGGCGCCCAACGTCCACAACATCGCGATCGAGGGCGATTTCGACCAGGCGCAGGCGCTGGTGAAGGCGATGTTCGGCGACAGGGACTTTGCCGGCCGCTTCCAGCTGTCGGCGGTGAACTCGATCAACTGGGCGCGGCTGGCGGCGCAGATCGTCTATTATTTCTATGCCGGGGTCCGCCTCGGGGCGCCGCACCGGGCGATCGCCTTCTCGGTGCCGACGGGCAATTTCGGCGACGTGTTCGCCGGCTATGTCGCGAGGAAGATGGGCCTGCCGGTGGCGCGGCTGATCGTCGCGACCAACGTCAACGACATCCTCCACCGCGCGCTGTCGGCCGGCGACTATTCCACCGGGACGGTGACACCCACCGCGACGCCGTCGATGGACATCCAGGTCAGCTCCAATTTCGAGCGGCTGCTGTTCGATCTCCACGGCCGCGACGCCGGTGCGCTGGCGGCGGCGATGCAGGGGTTCGAGGGCGACCGCACCATGACCCTGTCTCCGGCACAGCGGGCGAGCGCGGCGGCGGATTTCGCCAGCGCCCGCGTCGATCATGCCGGTATGGTCGATGCGATGCGCTGGGCTTATGCTTCGGGCCAGGTGATCGATCCGCACACCGCCATCGGCCTCGCGGCGGCGCGCGCGGCGGACCTGCCGGCCGACGTGCCGGTGGTGACGCTCGCCACCGCGCACCCGGCCAAGTTCGGCGACGCCGTGGAGGCGGCGATCGGCGTGCGTGCCCCGCTGCCCGAGCGGATCGCCGGCCTGATGGAGAAGGAAGAGCGCTGCGCGACGCTCCCCGCCACCTTCGAGGCCGTCACCGGCTATATCGCACAGCGCGCGAGGCCCCGCGCTTGAGCCCGCGCCTGCACCGCCTCGCCAATGGGCTGACCGTCGCGATCGATCCGATGCCGGGCGTCGAGACGCTGGCGGTGGGCCTCTATGCCGATGTCGGCAGCCGGTCCGAGGCGGCGCATCTCACCGGCCTCGCCCACATGGTCGAGCATATGGTGTTCAAGGGCGCGGGGACACGCGACGCGCGGCAGATCGCCGAGGCGGCCGAGGATGTCGGCGGCCAGCTCAACGCCTGGACCTCGCGCGACACCACCGTCTTCCACGCCCGCTTGCTGCCCAACGATCTCGCGCTCGGGGTCGATCTCATCGCCGATCTCGTCCGCCTGCCGCATTTCTCCGCCGAGGAGCTGGAGCGCGAGAAGCAGGTGGTGCTGGCCGAACTGGGCGAATCGCGCGACACGCCCGACGACATCATCTTCGATCACCTCGCCGCCGCCGCGTATCCCGGCCAGACCTATGGCCGGCCGGTGCTGGGCGACGCGCAGACCATCGCCGCGATCGACGTGGCCGCGCTCAGCCGCTGGCTGGAGGAGCAATATCGCCCCGCCGGCCTCGTGCTCGCCGCCGCCGGCAAGGTGGACGAGGAGGCGCTGCTGACGCTGGCGGAGGCGCGGTTCGGCGATCTCGCCGCAGGCGCACCGCCCGCCTTCGAGCCGGCGCGCTTCGGATCGGGCGTGGTGACGGACGCGCGGCGCTTCGATCAGGTGCATGTCGCCTTCGCGCATCCCGGCGTCGACCAGCGGCATGGCGATGCCTATGCGCTCAACCTGTTCGCCAGCGCGGCGGGCGGCGGCATGTCGTCCCGCCTGTTCCAGGAGGTGCGCGAGCAGCGCGGCCTCGCTTATTCGGTCTATGCGTGGAGCAGCGCCGCGGCGGATACCGGTCAGCTCGGCGTCTATTGCGCCTCGGCCAAGGCGGATGCGCCGCGCGCCTTCGCGCTGGCCCGCGAGGTGCTGGCGCGCACCGCCGAAGATCTCACCGACGCGGAGCTGGCGCGCGCGCAGGCGCAGGCCAAGGCGGGGCTGCTGATGGGCCTCGAATCGGTGCAGGCGCGCTGCGACCATCTCGCCCGCCAGATCCAGGTCCATGGCCGGATCGTGCCGGTGGCCGAGACGGTGGCGCACATCGACGCGGTGGATGTGGCCCATGCCCGCCGCGCCGCGCAGGAGGCGATCGGCGGCGGCCTCGCGACCGCCAGCGTCGGCGGCAAGCTGGCCCGTGTCGCGTAAATCTCGCGCACCGTTCGTCCTGAGCCTGTCGAAGGACGTGCGGCAGGCGCCGCGTTCGGGGCGCGCACTTCGACAGGCTCAGTGCGAACGGGGGCTTTGAAGGTGGAGCTTACGACCCTCGTCACCGAGCCCTGGCCGGACTACGGCCTCGTCGATTCGGGCCATGGCCGGAAGCTGGAGCGCTATGGCCGCTTCCGCTTCGTCCGGCCCGAACCGCAGGCGATGTGGGCGCCGGCCTTGCCCGCGTGGAAGCATGACGGTGAGTTTGTCGGCGCCTCCGACGAGGAAGGCGGGGGACGCTGGCACCTCAAGGGCAATGTCCCGCGCGACTGGCCGCTGGGCTGGCAGGACGTGAAGTTTCAGGCCGCCAACACGCCCTTCCGCCACCTCCAGTTCTTCCCCGACATGGCGCCGCAATGGGCGTGGATGCGCGACCATGTGGCCGAGGGCGACGAGGTGATGAACCTGTTCGGCTATACCGGCGTCGGCTCCCTCGCGCTGGCCGCGAAGGGTGCGAAAGTCACCCATGTCGATGCGTCCAAGAAGTCGGTGGAGCAGGGCAAGGCGAATGCGATGGTGTCCGGCATGGCGGACAAGCCGATCCGCTGGATGATCGACGACGCCACCAAGTTCACCGCGCGCGAGGTGCGGCGCGGGCGGCGTTATGCCGGCATCATGCTCGATCCGCCCAAGTTCGGCCGTGGCCCGACCGGCGAGACCTGGCGGCTGGAAGACGGGCTGCCCGGCCTGATCGCCGATTGCGTGGCGCTGCTGGATCCGGAATCGAAGTTCCTCGTCCTCACCGTCTATGCCGTGCGCATGTCCGCGCTCGCCATCGCCGAACTGCTGCGGCAGGCGACGGCGGGCCTCGGCGGCACGGTCGAGGCCGGTGAAATGGCGGTGCGCGAGGAGGCGCGGGGGCTGTTGCTGCCGACCGCCATCTTCGCGCGCTGGTCGCGGGACGGCTGATTTCGCCTCAACCGTTCGGGCTGAGCTTGTCGAAGCCCTGTCCTTCCCCCTTCGAGACCCAGTCGTCACCCCAGCGGAAGCTGGGGTCTCCCCGAGGCGGGCGCGGCGCGTGCCGCCCGAGATCCCAGCTTCCGCTGGGATGACGAAGGGAGGAAGAACAGGGCTTCGACAGGCTCAGCCCGAACGGAAGGGGCTAGGGCGGATCAGTAAACCAGGATCTGACCCTGCATCCCGGACGCGACGTCGAGCGCGACCGAGGAGGTGAGGTCGAACGGCCCGCGTGACCGCGGCGTCACGAGGAACGAGCGCGTCGATTCCGAACGGACGGTGATGATCCCCTCGCGGATGGCCTGCGATCCGGCACCCTCGTCGCGCACGTCGGCGCGGCTGAAAAAGCCCTTGGCGGAGAAATTGTGGCCGCTCATGTCGCGGTTCACCAGCACGATGCGGGTGAGCTGATCGCGGTTCAGGCGGATCACCTGCGGGTGGAATTTGCGGTCCTGCATCGTCACCGTCACCGTCGGGATGCGCGCGGGCTTGGCGGCGCGGGGCGCGGCCGGCGGGGTGGCCGCCGCCAGCAGCGGGGCGGCAAGGACCAAAGCGAGGGCGAAACGCTTCATGATAAGCTCCGTCAGTCTCGATGGCTTCTCAACGCCGCACCCGCCGCGAAGGGTGCGCCGAAGGTGATCAACAAGGCGGTCGCGGCCAACAGCTTGAGCGCCTGCGCGTTGCCCGGTTCCAGCGCGCCGGCGCCGAAGATCAGCAGCGGCACCGCGAGCGGCAGCAGCACGAGCCCGGCCAGCGCCCCGGCGCCGCGCAGGCCGGCGGTGAGCGCCGCCACCGTCACGCCCAATGCCGCGAGTGCGGGGGTGCCGATCGCGAGCCCCGCCTCGAGCCGCCCGAGCGTCGGCCCGTCCAGTCCGAGCAGGGCGGCGCCGGGGAGCGCGGCCAGCATCAGCGGCGGCCCGAAGGCGAGCCAGTGCGCGGCGATCTTGGCGGCGGCGATGCCCTCGTCGGCGATGCCGCGCGCGGCGAATTGATCGAGGATGCCCGCTTCGGCATCGGGGGCGACCAGCCGCTCGATCGGCAGCAGGGCGGCGAGCAGGGCGGCGAGCCACAGCATCCCGCCGCCCGCCTTGGCGAGCAGCCGCGCATCCGGCCCGACCGCGAAGGGGAAGAGCGTCGCGGCGATCAGGAAGAAGGCGACCGGCAGGCCGGCGGCGCGCAGGCCCTTGCCGGTATCGCGCAGGATGAGGGGAAGGATCATTCTTCCTCCTCGTCAAATTCGTCATCCCAGCGAAAGCTGGGATCTTCCTCGGTGGGTGTGGCGCGTGCCGCCTGAGATCCCAGCTTTCGCTGGGATGACGGGGAGAGGGAAAATTCGGCTGCCCCCTCGATCGGCAATGGCAGATGCGTCGCCGCCATCACCGCGCCGCCTTCGCCCCGATGCGCCCGGATCGCCTCGCCCAGCCGTTCCACCCCGTCCGCATCCAGCCCGTTCGCCGGCTCGTCCAGCAGCCAGAGCGGCGCGCCGCTGGCGATGGTGCGAGCGATCGCGGCGCGGCGGCGCTGGCCGGTGGAAAGATAGCGCACCGGCACGCCGCCGAGAGGGGCGATGCCCATCCGCGCCATCGCCTCGTCCGGCCGGGCGCCATCGAGCCGCGCCCAGAAGCCCAGCGCCTCGCCCAGCGTCCGGTCCGCATCGAGCGCCGTCGCCTCGCCCAGCCACGCGACCCGGCCGGCGCGTTCCACCGTCCCGGCCGACGCCCCCAGCAGTCCGGCGGCGATGCGCAGCAGGCTCGACTTGCCGATGCCGTTGGGGCCGGTGACGACCAGCGCCTCGCCCGCCGCCACCGCCAGCGACAATCGCTCGAACAGCAGCCGGTCGCCGCGCAGGCAGGCGACGTCGCGCAGGGCGAGCATCACGCGGCGCCATCCTCCAGCGCGTGCATGTCCGCGTCCGACAGGCCGAAATGATGGCCGATCTCATGGATCATGACATGGGCGACGAGCGCTTCCAGCGTCACCTCGCCCTCCGCCCATTCGTCGAGCAGGGGGCGGCGGTAGAGGTGGATCACGTCGGGCAGGGCGCCGCTGTCGTCGACGCTCTTCATCCCGATCGGCCGGCCGGTATAGAGGCCGGAGAGCGCGAAGGGATCGTCGATATCCATGTCCGCCAGCGTCGCTTCGTCGGCGAACTCCTCGATCTGCAGCACGACGCCGTCGAGATGGGCGCGGAAGGCCTCGGGCAGGCGCGCCATGGCGGCGCGGGCGATCGCCTCGATGGCGTCCGCGTCGGGGGCTTGGCCCCATAGTGTCTGACGCTCGTTCATGGCAACCGGAGCGGCTTTCCTTCGTCATCCTGAGGAAGGTCAGGATTCATTCGCGCTTCCGATGGGGCGAAGCGCGAATGGACCCTGAACCAAGATCAGGGTGACGAAAAGGGGAAGACTAAGGCAGGAAGGGCAAATGGCGGAACGTGGCCCCGAGATACGGTTCGAAGGCGTGACCAAGCGGTTCGGCGCGCTGGCCGTGGATGGCGTGGATTGCACCATCGCGCCCGGCAGCTTCGTGGCGCTGGTCGGCGGATCGGGGGCCGGCAAGTCGACCCTGCTGCGGATGGTCAACCGGCTGGTCGAGCCCGACGCGGGACGCGTGACGATCGACGGGCGCGATGCCGGGGAGGGGCAGGCGCCGCTGCTCCGGCGACGGATCGGCTATGTCTTCCAGTCGATCGGGCTGATGCCGCACATGACCGTCGCCGAGAATATCGCCTTGCCGCCCCGGATCGCGGGCGGCGCCACGCCCGATGTGACGACGCTGCTGGAGATGGTGGACCTGCCCGCCGATTATGCCGGACGCATGCCGGATGCGCTGTCGGGCGGCCAGCGCCAGCGGGTGGGCGTGGCGCGCGCGCTGGCGACAGGGGCGACGCTGATGCTGCTGGACGAGCCGTTCGGCGCGCTCGATCCGGTGACGCGCGACGGGATCGGGCAGCGCTATCGCGCGCTGCACGATCGGCTCGGCCTCACCAGCCTGATGGTGACGCACGACATGGCCGAGGCGCTGCTGCTGGCCGATCGGGTGCTGGTGATGGCGAAGGGTCGGATCGCGGCGGATGCGACGCCGGCCGAGATGCTGTCCGGCAAGGCGGGGCCGGAGGCGGACGCGCTGGTCGCGGTGCCGGCGCGGCAGGCCGAGGCGATCGAGGCGCTCAGGGGGTGAGGGCGATTTCCCCATTCCGTCGTCCCGGCGAAAGCCGGGACCCATGGACGGTGGCGCCGTTTATCCCCTCGCCGTTCCGTATCCATGGGTCCCGACTTTCGTCGGGACGACGAAAGGAGAGCATTCCTCCCCTCCCTGAAAGCGCATCGGGTCGGCCATGCCCCCGGCATGGTCTGAACAGCGCGGGGCGCTGTTCACCCGATGCGCTTTCAGGGAGGGGAGTGAGGCTATCGGCGAGGAGAGGACATTGACCGAGATCCTGTCTCTCGCCGCGCACCACATCCTTCTCGCCGCCGCCGCGCTGGGTCTGGCGCTGCTGATCGCGCTGCCACTCGGCCTCGCCGCCGCGCGCCGGCCGCGTCTCGCGAACGTGGCGCTGGGCGTGGCGGGGGCGATCCAGACCATTCCCGGCCTTGCCTTGCTGGCGCTCTTCTATCCCTTGCTGCTGATGGTCGGCCATGGCGTGCCCGCGCTCGGCTTCCTGCCGGCCTGGGCGGCGCTGACCCTCTATGCGTTGCTGCCAATCCTGCGCAACGTCGTGGCGGGCATACGCGGCCTCGATCCAGCGGTGATCGAGGCGGCGGACGGGATCGGCATGACGGCCGCGCAACGGCTGCGGCTGGTCGAGGCGCCGCTGGCTGCCCCGGTGGTGATGGCCGGCATCCGCACCGCCACCGTCTGGACGATCGGCGCCGCGACATTGGCTACCACGGTCGGCGCGGCGAGCCTCGGCAACCTGATCTTCGCTGGACTCCAGACCGAGGATTGGGCGCAGGTGCTGAAAGGCTGCCTCGCCTCGGCGGCGCTGGCACTGGTGGCGGACGGGTTGCTCGCCCTGGTCGAGCGCGGACTCGCGAAGCGGGAGCGCTGGTCCTTGTGGCTGGGCGCGGCGGGCGTCGCGATCGGGCTGCTCGCCGCTTGTGCGCCGCTGGTCGGGGGCGGGCAGAAGACCGTGGTGGTCGGCGCCAAGAATTTCTCCGAACAATATATCCTCGCCCGGCTGATCGGCACGCGGCTGGAGCAGGCCGGCTATGCGGTGAGCTATCGCGAGGGGCTGGGCTCGGCAGTGGCGCTGCGCGCGCTGCGGCAGGGCGATATCGACGTCTATGTCGATTATTCCGGCACCATCTGGGCGGATTCGATGCATCGCGACAAACCCGCGCCGCGTGCCGATACGCTGGCCGGCATCGCCGCCTTCCTCAAGCCCGCCGCCCTGGTCGGCCCGCTCGGCTTCGAGAATGCCTATGCGCTGGCGATGAAGAAGGGGCGGGGGATCGGCGATCTGCAAGGTCTCGCCGCCGCCGCGCCTTCGCTGCGGCTGGGGGCGGATCTCGAATTCCTGTCGCGGCCCGAATGGCGGGCGGTGCAATCCGCTTACGGGCTGCACTTCGCGGCGCAGCGGGCCTATGCGCCCACCTTCATGTACCGCGCGCTGGAAAGCGGGCAGGCGGACGTGATCTCGGCTTTCTCCTCCGACGGGCGCATCGCGGCGGACGATCTGGCGGTGCTGGGCGATCCGAAGCACGCGCTGCCGGGTTATGACGCGATCCTGCTGGTGTCGCCGGATCATGCCGGCGATGCGCGCTTCCTCGCGGCGTTGCGGCCTTTGGTAGGCGCGATCCCGGTGGCGGCGATGCGGCAGGCCAATTACATGGTCGATCGCGACAGCGGCAAGGCCTCGCCCGATCAGGCGGCGCACTGGCTCGCCGCGCAGTTGGGGAGCCGCTGATGGCCGAAATCGTCAACCTCAACAAGGCGCGCAAGGCGCGGGCCAAGGCGGCGGCGGGGAAACTGGCGGAAGCCAACCGCGCGAAGTTCGGCCGGACGAAGACGGAGAAGGATCGCCCGGCGGCCGAGCAGGCGCGGCGGGATACGCTGCTGGATGGGGCGAAGCGGGAGGATTAGGGTTTCGTGCGCCAGACGCACGCCTTCTCCCAACGCGCGCCCTCTCCGCGTTCGCCCTGAGCTTGTCGAAGGGCCGTCCTTCTTCTTCGCTGACGCAAAAGGGGAAGGACAGGGCTTCGACAGGCTCAGCCCGAACGGGGCGAGGTCGCTTCTCCCGTCACCCCAATGAAAGCTGGGGTCTCCCCGTGGCGGGCGCCGCGTCTCACCAGCCCGAGATGCCAGCTTTCGCTGGCATGACGAACCGGGATGGGGCGTGTCTCAATAGGCCAGCGCACACCCGTCCGCGCGCATCTCGCTCGCCGCCGCATAGACGAGCTGCCCCGCATCGGGCTTGTACTCCACGCACTCGTAGCGGCCGAAGCCGCCGTCCGACGCGCCGATCACATGGCCCATCGAGGCCAGCGCCGCCCTGGTCGCCTCCGGCACGCCGCTTTCCAGCCGCAGCAGGCCGGAGGGGGGCAGGCCCGCCGAATCCTCGCCCATCGACTGGGACGAGCCCTCATGGTGCCAGCGCGGCGAATCCGCCGCCGCCTGCACGTCCAGCCCGTAATCCTCGCGGTTGACGATGATCTGAGTCTGGCCCTGCGGCTGCATGTCGCCACCCATCACCCCGAAGGCCAGCCAGGGCGCGTCGCCGCGCGTCGCGAAGCCGGGGATGATCGTCTGGAAAGGCCGCTTGCCGGGTGCGTAGATATTGGGGTGGCCGTCCTTCAGCGAGAAGAGCTGGCCGCGATCCTGGAACATGAATCCCAGCCCGTCGGCCACGAGTCCCGATCCCATGCCGCGGAAGTTGGACTGGATCATCGACACCATCATGCCGTTGCCGTCCGCGCAGGAGAAATAGGTGGTGTCGCCATGGCTCGGCGCCTGACCGGGATGGACCGGCATCGTGATCTTGGCGGGGTTGATCAGCTTGGCGCGCTGGGCGGCATAGTCCTTCGAGACCAGCCACTCGACCGGCACCTTCGAGAAATGCGGATCGGCATAATAACGGGCGCGATCCTCATAGGCCAAGCGCTTGGCCTCGACCTGCAGGTGGATCGACAGCGGCGACTGGAAGCCGGCGCCGCGCATGTCGAAATGCTCCAGCATGTTGAGCATTTGCAGGGTCGCGATGCCCTGCGTGTTGGCGCCCAGCGCATGGACGGTGACGCCGCGATAGTCGGTCCGGTTCGGCTCGATCCATTCGCCGTGATGCGCGGCGAGATCGGCCTGCGTCATCCAGCCGCCGATCCGCCTGAAATAGGCCTCGATCGTCTTCGCGATTGCGCCCTTGTAGAAGACGTCGCGGCCGCCCTGCGCGATCATCCGGTAGGTGCGGGCGAGATCGGGGTTGCGGAAGATCTGGCCGGTCTGCGGGCCGCCATGGCCCATGCCGTAGGTGCGGATCGCATTGTCCGTCTCCTCGACGCCCGAGCCGGGGCGGAGGAAGGATTGGAGGTTGCCGCGGATATAGTGCGCGATGATCTCGGGCACCGGCACGCCCTGTTCGGCATAATGGATCGCCGGCTCGAACAGCTCCGCCCATTTCAGCTTGCCGTAGCGCTGGTGCATCATCCACCAGCCGTCGAGCGCGCCCGGCACCGACACCGCGATCGCGCCAAGCGCGGGCAGCGCGCCGTTCTTCGCGCGCGACCGGGCGATCTCCAGGGTGAGCGCGTGCGGCGAACCGCCCGATCCGGCGAGGCCGACCACCTTCTTCTGCGCCGGATCCCAGATCATCGCGAAGCAGTCTCCGCCGATGCCCGACGAGGTCGGCTCGAGGAAGCCGAGGCAGGCGTTCATCGCGATCGCCGCGTCCACCGCCGATCCGCCCTTCTTCAGTGTGTCGATCGCCGCCAGCGTGGCGAGCGGCTGGGCCGAGCCGGCGGCGCCGTTGATGCCGTAGACCGCGCTGCGCGTGGCGAAGCTGGCGCCCACCGGCCGGTCGCCGGCATGGACGTCGGGCCGGAGGAAGCGCTCGTCGCCGGCCGGCTGGAAGCCGGGCAAGGGCGCCGGGGCATCGGCGAGCAGGGGGGCCGCGATGGCGGCGGCGGGCAGCGAGGCGAGAAACTGTCTGCGGCGCAACGATGGTCTCCCCGTGTCCCCCCGGAGGTGGGCGGGACCATTGCGCGCCCGCGCGACAATCGCAACCGGGGATTGGAGCGCCTTCATAGGATCCGTTCGCCCTAAGCCTGTCGAAGCCTGTCCTGAGCGACGCCGCAGGCGGCGTCGAAGGGGCTGTTCTTCCTTTTGGCGCAAGGGGAAAGACAAAGGACAGGGCTTCGACAGGCTCAGCCCGAACGGGGTTGGCTCACCAAACGGGGTGGGGGTGGGTCAATCCCGAACGGAGAGGAGGCCTACGCCGCCACCAGCGCCCGTTCCGGAATCGTCAGCGTGAAGACCGCGCCGCCGTCGGGGTCGGTCGCGGCGGCCACCTCGATGCCCATCGCGTCGGCGAAGCCCTTGACGATGGCGAGGCCGAGCCCCGAATCGCCGCTGCGGTCGCTGCCCTTGCCGCGCGCGAAGGTCTCGAAGATCGCCTCCTCGTCGCCGGGCTGGATGCCGGGGCCGCGATCGCGCACCTGGAGCAGGACGGCGCCCGACGTGCGGCGTGCCTCGATCGCGATCGGTCCGTCCGGCGCGCCGTGCTGGGCGGCGTTGGCGAGCAGGTTGATGAGGATGTGGTGGAGCAGGCGCGGATCGGCGCGGACCAGCGGCAGGGTCGCGGGAATGGCGAGATCGATGCGGTTGCGCGCCAGCGTCTCCTTGAGATCGTGGACCGCCGCCCCCGCCGCGTCGGTCAGGTCGATCGGCTCGGGTTCCAGTTGCAGCGCGCCAGCATCGATCCGCACCATATCGACGAGATTGTCGAGGAAGCGCTTGAGCCGCTGCACCTCCTGCCGTGCCATCGCGACTTCGGGCGATCCCGGCGTCTCGGCCGCCAGCGCCTCGATCGCGCCCGCCACCGAAGTGAGCGGCGTGCGCAGATCGTGCCCGATCGAGGAGAGCAGGGCGGCGCGCAGCCGGTCGCGCTCCTTGAGCAGGCCGAGTTCGCGCATCTCGCCCTCCATGCGCAGCCGCTCGTGGGCGAGCGCGGCCTGGTTGGCGATGGTCGAGAGCAGGACGGTGCGATCGGCCGGCACCGGCTCGGTGCCGTCGGCGCGGGCGAGCCCGAGCACGGCGAGCGTGCCCTGCGATGTCTTGAGCGGGTGGAACTGCCAGTCGGCCGCGGTCAGGGTCGCGGTGCCGCGGCCGGCGGGCTCGCCCCGGGACCAGCACCATTCCGCCGCCGCCTGGTCCACCGGGCCGAGCGGCGAGGCGGCGGGCTCGGCCGCCATCACCGTCAGGATGCCGCCGCGCTCGGCCATCAGCATCGTGTCGCAGGCGAGCAGGCTGCCGATCTCGTGGCAGACGGTGTCGGCCGTTTCCTGCCAGGTCGAGGCGCGCGCCAGCGCCTGGGCGAAGGCGGCGACCTGCGCATTTTCGGATGCGCTGCGCGCCGACAGATTGGCCCGCATCCGGAGGCGCCCGGCGAGGTTGCTGACCAAGGCGGCGATGCCGATCAGCACGCACATCGTCAGCAGGCTCTGCGGATCGGCGATGGTGAAGGTGTGGAGCGGCGGCAGGAAGAAGAAATTATAGGCGAAGCCCGCCACGAAGCTGGCGAACAGGCCCGGACGCAACCCGAAGCGCTGGGCGGTGAGGATCACCGGCAGCAGGTAGATCAGGTCCAGCCCGCCGGCGCCGACCAGCGGCTCGGCGAAATGATCGACGATGGTGGTGATCGCCACCAGCAGGGTCGCGATCACATAGGGCAGGGGGCCGCCCCAGCCCACGACGATCGGCGCGAGGCCGCGGCCGCGATTCTCGGCCGGGCGGTTCGCGGGGATGACGTGGAGGGCGAGGCCTTCCGGCCCTTCCTGGATCATCCGCTGGACGACCGAACCGTGGCGCATCTCGAACCACCAGCTGCGCCGCGACTTGCCGATGACGAGCTGGGTGGCGCGGGTGGCGGCGATCTGGTCGAGCAACCCCTGCGCGACATTCTCGGCCGGCATGCGCGCGATCGTGGCGCCGAGGCTGGCGGCGAGGCGCAGGACGTCGGCCACCCGCTGGCGCTCCTCCTCGCCGAAGCCCTCGGCGCGCGCCGTCTCGATCACCACCGCCGTCCACGGCGCCCGGAGCGCATCGGACAGCCGCTTCGCGACGCGGATCAGCATGTCGCAGCCCGGCTGCTCGGAGACGGCGACCAGCACCCGCTCGCCGCCGGCATAGGCGCCGGGCAGCGCGCCCGCGTCGAGCATCTCCAGCATCTGCCGGTCGACGCTCATCGCCGCGCGGCGCAGCGCCATCTCGCGCAGCGCCGAGAGGTTGGGCTTGGAGAAGAAATGCTGGAGGGCGCGGGTCGCCTCCTCCGGCACATAGACCTTGCCGTCCTTCAGCCGCTCGATCAGATCGTCGGGCGGGATGTCGACCACCTCGATCTCGGCTTCCTCGAACACGCTGTCGGGCACCGTCTCGCGCACGCGGACACGGGTGAAGCTGGCCACCACGTCGTTGAGGCTCTCGACATGCTGGATGTTGAGCGTGGTCGCCACGTCGATGCCGGCGTCGAGCAATTCGGCCACGTCCTGCCAGCGCTTGGGGTGGCGGCTGCCCTCGACGTTGGAATGCGCGAATTCGTCGACCAGAGCGAGCTGCGGCCGGCGGGCGAGCACCGCATCGAGGTCCATCTCGGCGAGCTTGTGGCCGCGATGATCGAAGATCCGGCGGGGGATGACCTCGAACGGTTCGGTCAGCGCGTGGGTGTCGGCGCGGCCATGGGTTTCCACCACGGCGATCACCACGTCGATGCCGGCGCGTAGTTTCTCGGCGCCGTCGAGCAGCATCTCGTAGGTCTTGCCGACGCCCGGCGCGGCGCCCAGGAAGATGCGCAGGCGCCCGCGCCCCTCGCGCGCGGATTGCTTCAGCAACGCTTCGGGGGAGGGGCGGAGTTCGTCGGTCATCGATCGCTTCTACGCTGCGCCGGCCCGCTACTCCACGCCGCTTATGGCCTCCTAATGCCGAAACGGGATTTCCTCATTGCATGGCCGCCAGCGGCGCCCCATCACACGGGCATGTCCATTGCCGCCAAGCTGCTGGTGATCGAGGATGATCCCGCCATCCGCCGCCTGCTGCGCGTCACGCTGGAGCGCGCCGGCCACGATGTCGCCGAGGCCGCCACGGCGCGCGAGGCGTTGTCGCTGCTGCCGATCGAGAAGCCGCAGGTGGTGCTGCTCGATCTCGGCCTCCCCGATCGCGACGGGCTGGAGCTGGTGCAACTCATCAAGAGCCAGGCGCAGGCGACCCTGATCGTCGTCTCGGCGCGCGAATCGACCAGCGAGAAGGTGGCGGCGCTCGATCTCGGTGCCGACGACTATCTCACCAAGCCGTTCGACACCGAGGAACTGCTCGCCCGCGTCCGCGCCGGCCTGCGCCACCGGCTCGATTCGCAGGGGGCGGAGCATCGCGTCGAGGCGGGCGAGGTGGTGATCGATCTCGACAAGCGCCGCGTCACCCGCGCCGGCGAGGAGGTGCATCTGGCGCCCAAGGAATATGGCGTGCTGGCCCTGCTCGCCGCGCGGCCGGACCGGGTGCTGAGCCACGCCCAGATCCTGCGCGAGGTGTGGGGACCGGCGCAGGCCGACCGGGTGGAATATCTCCGCATCGTCGTCCGCGCGCTGCGCCAGAAGCTGGAGGTGGACGCGGCGCGCCCGGCGCTGATCGTCAACGAGCTGGGCGTCGGATACCGGCTGCGGCCGGAACCTTAACGCCCCTTCGGGGAGAGGGAGGTAAGCCGCGCGCAGTGTGGGGAGGGTGAGGGTCTTCTTCTGCAAGGCCGGGAGCAGGCCATCGGGAGCATGTCGTCCGATCAGGGACAACTCCTCCTATCGGGGACAGCTCCTCCAAACGGGGGCAGTTCCTCCGAACGGAGGATATGATTGCGATTTCCGGCGCCCGATCATGCGGCGCGCCCAGGTTCGAGAAGAAGACCCTCACCCAACCCTCTCCCGCGAAGACGGGAGAGGGCTAGACGGTCACTCCGGCCCGCCGCCGCCCCGGCCGCCCCAATGGCCGTGGCCGCCGCCCATGCGCCCACCCATGCCGCCATGGCGCAGCCGCTCCAGCGCGTCGAAGCGGGCCTGCTGGTCGGGCGCCAGCGTCGCGCGGTAGCTCTGCATCGCCGCCATTCGCGCCTGCATCCACGATCCGTCGGGCGCGCCGTGCCGGTCGCCATCGGCGGGCGGGGCGATCTTGCCGAGGAAGTCATCGAGCGCCGGCCGCTGGTCGGGCCTCAGGCCGAGCAGCAGCGCCATGTCGTCGGCACGGGACGCGGCGGACTGGGCCGCGTCCATGCCCGGCGGCGGGGGCGGCGGATCGGCCGCGACGGCGGCCCCGGCGATCAGCGTGGCGGCGGCGAACGGGGCGAACAGGATCTTGCGCATGGATGAAAATCCCCTCAGGACAAGGGCGTCTGCTCGCCTGCCTTTGTGTCGGCCGGATGTCCGCCGCCTGGCGATGCTGAAATCCTGCGCACACACGCCGCGTTCATGCGCTAGGATATGAATATGGTTGCCTCTGTCGCCGATCGACCCGCCGGTGCGCTCGCCCATCTTCTCGTCGTGGACGACGATGCCGGCATCCGCGTGCTGCTCGCCGAACGGCTGGGCGCCTATGGCTATCAGGTCACCAGCGCCGCGAGCGTCGCCGAGATGGATCGGGTGCTGGCGCGGGGCGGGATCGATCTCATCCTGCTCGACGTGATGATGCCGGGCGAGGACGGGCTGTCCGCCTGCCGCCGCCTCGTCCAGCAGGGCGGGCCGCCGGTCATCATCCTGTCCGCGCTGGGCGACGAGCAGGATCGCATCGTCGGCCTGGAGATCGGCGCCGATCATTATCTGCCCAAGCCCTGTTCGCCGCGCGAGATCCTGGCGCATGTCCGTGCCTTGCTCCGGCGCAGTGCCGCGTCCGACGCGCAGGCGGAGGATCGCCGGGGCTTCGCGTTCGAGGGCTGGCGAATGGATCTCGATTCGCACGAACTGTTCGATCCGGACGGGGTGCTGGTCCACCTGTCGGACGGCGAGTTCGCGGTGCTGCGCGCTTTCGTCGAGCATCCGCGCCGGGTGCTGGCGCGCGAGGCGCTGCTCCATGCCGCGCGCGGGCCGGACAGCGATGCGTTCGATCGCGCCATCGACGTGCAGGTCTCGCGCCTGCGCCGCAAGCTCCGCGCCGGCGAGAGCGACCTGATCCGCACCGTGCGCAACGAAGGCTATCTGTTCGTGCCCAAGGTGACGCCGACGTGAGGGCCGGGGCGAGGCGCGGCGCATGAGAATTGGGGCATGAGGCGCGCCGCGTGAGGCCGGGGGCATGACGCGCGGCCAGGCACGGGTCCGCCCGCCGCTCTTCCTGCGCATCTTCGGGGTGATGCTGGCGGCGCTGATCGCCGCGCAATTGCTCGATTTCGCGCTGTTGGTGTCGGTGCCCCCGCCGACCCCGCGAATCTATCCGATCGCCGAGGTCGCCATGCTGCTGCGCGGCGAGGCGCACGACACCGCCACCTATCGGGTCGGCGAGACCAGCACGCCGCCGCAGGACGAGAGCGACCCGCGCGCGATGCACCAGCGCGCGGAGCTGGCGCGGCAACTCGGCGTGGGGCAGGCCGACGTGCGGCTCGATTTCGATCGCCCGCCGATGTTCCTCACGCCGGGCCGCCGCCCGCAATGGAAGGGCGGCATGCGCGAACCCGTGCTGTTCGGCCATTTCAGCGCGGCGCTGCGCCTGCCGGACGGGCATTGGCGAGTCGTCCGCCCGGCCAATCACGGGATCGAGCCCTGGCACTGGCGGATGCTGCTCTGGCTGCTGGGGCTGCTCGTCGCCGTCGCGCCCTTCGCCTGGTGGGTGGCGCGGCGGATCGCGCAGCCGATCGGCCTGTTCGCCACCGCCGCCGAGCGGCTGGGCCGCGATCCGCGCGCGGACCCGATTCCCGTCGCCGGGCCGGCCGAGGTCGCGACCGCGGCCGCCGCCTTCAACGAGATGCAGGCGCGCATCCGCCGCTATGTCGACGATCGCGTCACCATGGCGGCGGCGATGGCGCACGATCTGCGCACGCCGCTGATGCGCCTGTCGCTGCGCGTCGAGAAAGCCGGGCCGGAGCTGCGGGGACCGATGGAAGCCGACATCCTCGAGATGCGCGAGATGATCAGCAATGCCCTCGCCTTCGTGCGCGACATCGGCCGCCCGCCGCGCCGCCAGAAGCTGAGCCTGCGCGCGCTGGTCGAGAGCGTGGCGGACGAGATGGCCGATCTCGGTGCCGACGTGACGGTCGAGCTCGGCGACGATGTCGTGATCGAGGCGGATGTGGCGGGGCTCAAGGCGCTGCTCGCCAATCTGATCGGCAATGCGGTGGCCTATGCCGGCCAGGCGCGGATCCGCATCGCGCGGCCGGACGGCCATGCGCTGATCGAGGTGGCGGACGACGGGCCGGGCCTGCCCGAGGATCTGTTGGAGCGGGTGTTCGAACCCTTTTTCCGCGCCGAGCCCTCGCGCAATCGCGGGACCGGCGGCAGCGGCCTCGGCCTCGCCAGCGCGCGGGCGGTGGCGCGGGCGCATGGCGGTGACGTCACGCTGATCAACCGGGCGGAAGGCGGGCTGCTGGCGTGCGTGCTGCTGCCGCTTTGAAAGGCGCGCGCGGGGCGCTATCGCACTCGCGCAAGGGCAAAGGGAATCATGATGCGGACGGTTTGCGTATCTCTGGCGGCGCTGTTCCTGGCGGGCAGCGCGATGGCGGCCCCGCAGGCGACGCCGCCCGCACAGGCGGCTCCGGCCGCGCCCGGTCCGATCACCGTCAACGGCGTGGCGCCGACGGCGGTCACGGCCATTCCGGGCGGCCACATCTTCATCAGCCCGATGGGCGAGCCCTTCCACACCGACGGCGCGATCTCGGCGGCCGAGATGTGGTTTCGCGGCGCCGACACCAACCATGACGACAAGATCACGCCCAAGGAGTTCGTCGACGACGCGATGCGCTTCTTCAAAACGCTCGATCTCGATCACGATCATATGATCGGCCCGGACGAGATCGAAAATTACGAGAGCAACGTCGCCCCCGAGATCCGCGTGCTCAGCACCTATGGCGACATGAGCCTGGCCAAGACCGACGATGACGGCAACGTCACCGATCCGCCCTATCCGACGCGCCTCGGCGCCGGGCGCTTCGGCTTCCTCGATGCGCCCGAGCCGGTGGTGACGGCCGATCTCAACTTCGATCGCGCGATCAGCGAGCAGGAATTCCAGACGGTGGCGCTGCGGCGCTTCAAGCAGCTCGACGCCAATGGCGACGGCGTGCTGACCCGTGACGAGCTGCCCAAGCTCGATACCCATGCCGGCCGCGATCATGGCGGCGGCTCCGGCAATGGCGGTGGTGGTCGTCACCGCGGCGGCGGCCATCATGGCGGCGGCGGAATGGGCGGCGGCATGGGAGGCATGGGCGGCGGAATGGGTGGTGGCATGGGCGGCGGTGGCTACGGCGGCTGATCCGCCGCGGCCTCAGGCCAGCACGGTTGCCAGGAACCAGATCCGCGTCGCCTGGGTGCGCATGATCGAGGCGCGGCAATAGCGGCACACGCCGCGATGGACGTCGCCTTCGCACTCCTTGCGGGTCGGGATGGGCGTGTGCTTGCCGATCTTGCAGCGTTCGGCGCGGGACAGGCGGGCCATCGGCGTCTCCTTTCGTTGGAGAAGACGTGGCCCGCGCCTCTTTCCCTTGGATGTCGCCCTGTTACAAATTGTTCAGGTGGGTTTCAGCCTGGCAGCTTGCCGTCGAGGAAACCGATGATGGCCGAGAAGTCCTTGCCGCCGCCGCCGGAGTTGGCGAACGCCTGATAGAGCGATTCCGCGGCCGAGCCCATCGGCACCGCCGCATCGACGCCATGCGCGGCGGCGAGCGCGAGCTTGAGGTCCTTGAGCATCAGCCCGGCCGCGAAGCCGCCTTCGTAGCCGCGATCGGCGGGGCTTTCCGGGCCGACGCCGGGCAGCGGGCAATAATTGTTCAGCGACCAGCTCTGGCCCGTCGCCTTCGACGCGATGTCGAAGAAGGTCTGCGGATCGAGGCCCAGCCGCACCGCCAGCGCCAGCCCCTCACAGGTGCCGATCATCTGGCTGGCGAGGATCAGGTTGTTGCAGATCTTGGCGCTCTGGCCCGCGCCGCTGGCGCCGGCATGGATCACCGCCTTGCCCATTTTCGCGAGGATGGCCTCGGCCTTGGCGAAGGCGCCGTCCGTGCCGCCGACCATGAAGGTGAGCGTGCCGCCATTGGCCGCCGCGATGCCGCCGGAGACCGGTGCGTCCACCGCCTCGAAGCCCAGCGCCGCCGCCTTCTCGGCATTGGCGCGTGCGGTGGCGACGTCGATCGTCGAGCAGTCGATCAGCAGGGTGCCGGGCGCGATCACGCCGAACAGCTCCTCATAGACGCCCGCGACATGCTTGCCGGCCGGCAGCATGGTGATGATCGCCTCGACGCCCTTGCCGGCGTCCACGGCGGACGGCGCGGTCCGGCAGCCGCCTTCGCGGGCGCGGGCCAGCGCCGCCTCGGCGAGGTCGAACGCGACCACCTCATGCCCCGCCTTGGCGAGGTTGAGCGCCATGCCGCCGCCCATGTTGCCGAGCCCGATGAAACCGATCTTCGCCATGTCAAACCCTTCTCAAGAGACTCCGTTCGTGCCGAGCGAAGTCGAGGTACGTGCCCCACGCGGAGCGCCTGCCTCACGTCCCTCGACCGCGCTCGGGACGAACGGCGAATTGACCGTTATCGGCCCTTCCATTCCCCCGGCCGCTTGGCGACGAAGGCGCTCATGCCCTCGGCCTTGTCCTCGGTGGCGCAGAGCCCCGCGAACAGGCGGCGTTCGAACAGGATGCCCTGGCTGAGCGTCGTCTCGAACGCGGCGTTGACCATCTCCTTGTTGGCCAGCACGGCGAGCGGCGGCATCGCCGCGATCGCCTGCGCCGTCTTCAGCGCCTCCTCGATCAGCTGATCGGCCGGCACCACGCGCGCGACGAGATTGGCGCGCTCCGCTTCCTCGGCGCCCATCATCCGCCCGGTGAGGCACATCTCCATCGCCTTGGCCTTGCCCACCGCCTTGGTGAGGCGCTGCGATCCGCCCATGCCGGGCGCGACGCCCAGCTTGATCTCGGGCTGGCCGAACTTGGCCGTGTCGGCGGCGATGATGAAATCGCACATCATCGCGACCTCGCAGCCGCCGCCCAGCGCGAAGCCCGCCACCGCGGCGATGATCGGCTTGCGGGTGCGGGTGAAATCCTCCCAGCCGCCGAAGAAGTTGGTGCCATAGGCGTGGGCGAAGCCCATGCTCTCCATCTGCTTGATGTCGGCGCCCGCCGCGAAGGCCTTCTCGCTGCCGGTGACGACCATGCAGCGCTGATCGGGATCGGCATCGTAGGCGCGGCTCACCGCGATCATGTCCGCCAGCACCTGCGCATTGAGCGCGTTCAGCGCCTGCGGGCGATTGAGGCGGACGAGGGTGACGGCGCCGTGCCGCTCGACCAGCAGGGTCTCGTAGGTCGCTTCGCTCATTGCTTCATCATCTCCCGTGCGATGATCATCTTCATGATCTCGTTGGTGCCTTCGAGGATGCGGTGGACGCGCAGGTCCCGCCACAATTTCTCGATCGGATAATCCTGGAGGTAGCCGTAGCCGCCGTGCATCTGGAGCGCGCGGTCGACGATCGCGGAGCCGGTGTCGGTGGCGAGGCGCTTGGCCATGGCGGCGAACTTGGTCTTGTCGTGGGCGCCCGCCGTCACCTTGGCGGCGGCCATGTAGAGGAGCGCGCGCGCCGCCTCCAGCTCGGTCGCCATGTCGGCCAGGCCGAACTGGGTGTTCTGGAAATCGATGATGCGGGTGCCGAACTGGCGCCGTTCGCTGGTGTATGTCTGCGCCTCGTCGAGCGCGCGCTGCGCCCCGCCCAAAGAGCAGGCGCCGATGTTGAGCCGCCCGCCATCGAGGCCGGACATGGCGATCTTGAAGCCGTCGCCCTCGGCGCCGACCAGATTCTCCACCGGCACGCGCACGCCGTCGAAATTCACCTGCGCGGTCGGCTGCGAGCGCCAGCCGAGCTTCTTCTCCTGCGCGCCGAACGAGACGCCCTCCATGTCCTTCTCGATGACGAGGCAGGAGATGCCCTTGGGCCCGTCCTGCCCGGTGCGGACCATGACGACGTAGATCTCATTCTCGCCGCCGCCCGAGATGAAGGCCTTGGAGCCGGTGACGACATAATGATCGCCATCCTTCACCGCCTTGGTCTTGAGCGCGGCGGCGTCCGATCCCGAGCCTGGCTCGGTCAGGCAATAGGAGCCGATCCGCTCGCATGTCACCATGTCCGGCAGATACTGGGCCTTCACGGCCTCGCCGCCGAAGCGGTCGATCATCCACGCGGCCATGTTGTGGATCGAGATGAAGGCGCTGGTCGACGGACAGCCATAGGCCATCGCCTCCATGATCAGCGCGGATTCGAGCCGGCCGAGCCCGATGCCGCCCGATTCCTCGCTGACGTAGATCGCGCCGAAGCCGAGCTCGGCGGCGGCCTTCACCGTGTCGCGGGGGAAGAGGTGCTGCTCGTCCCACTCGGCGGCGTGCGGAGTGATGGCATCGGCGGTGAACCGGCGCGCCAGCTCCTGGATCTCGCGCTGGTCGTCGGTGAGGTCGAATTGCTGGGTCACATGCTTTCCCGTCACTCTGCCGTCATGCTGATGTAGGTCAGCATCCATTATCACTACGCCCGATGATCGAACGCCAGCCCTGCGTCTACATCCCTGCCAGCGGACGGCATGGCACCCTCTATATCGGCGTCACGTCGGACCTGGCCGCCCGCCTTCATCAGCATCGAGCCGGAGCGACTCCGGGATTCGCGTCGCGGCATCGCGCCGTGCGGCTGGTCCATTATGAGATCGCCGACACCATGGAGGCCGCCATCGCCCGCGAAAAACAGCTCAAGGCGTGGCGGCGAGAATGGAAGGTCGACCTGATCGAGCGCGACAATCCTTTTTGGGAAGACCGGGCGATCGATCTCGGCTTTCCGCCTTTGCCGTAGCGCGAATGGACCCTGACCTTCGTCAGGGTGACGAAGGTGCCGAGGCGCCGCTCTCCGCCACCCGTCATGCTGACGAAGGTCAGCACCCATTCGCGCTCCCTCGAAGGAAGGGGGAATGGATGCTGAACCCAGTTCAGCATGACGGAAGGGAGAGGGCATCGATCACCCCATGGTCGGGATGACGAAGCTGCTGTCGCCCTGGGCCGAGCCGTCGGGCCAGCGGCCGGTGACGGTCTTCACCTTGGTCCAGAACTTCACGCCTTCCATGCCGTGCTGGTTGGTGTCGCCGAAGGCCGAGCGCTTCCAGCCGCCGAACGTATGGTAGGCGACCGGCACCGGGATCGGCACGTTGATGCCGACCATGCCGACATTCACGCGCGCCGCGAATTCGCGGGCGGCATGGCCGTTGCGGGTGAAGATGGCGACGCCGTTGCCATATTGGTGCTTCGAGGGCAGCGCGACCGCTTCCTCGAAATCCTTGGCGCGGACGATCTGGAGGACCGGGCCGAAAATTTCCTCCTGATAGGTGCGCATCTCGGTGGTGACGCGATCGAACAGGGTCGGGCCGACGAAGAAGCCCTCCTCATGGCCCTGCAGCTTGAAGCCGCGCCCGTCGACGACCAGCTCGGCGCCCTCGTCCACGCCCATCTGGATGTAATTCTCGATCTTCGCCTTGTGGGCGGCGGTGACGACCGGGCCGTAATGCGCGTCCGGATCGGTGGAGACGCCGACGCGCAGCGCCTCGATCGCCGGGATCAGCTTGGCCTTGAGGCGCTCGGCGGTCTCGTCGCCGACCGGCACGACCACGGGCAGCGCCATGCAGCGCTCGCCCGCCGAGCCGAAGGCGGCGCCGGCGAGATCGTTGACCACCTGGTCGAGATCGGCGTCCGGCATGACGATGCCGTGATTCTTGGCGCCGCCCATGGCCTGCACGCGCTTGCCCGCCGCGACGCCGCGCGAATAGACGTAATGCGCGATGTCGGACGAGCCGACGAAGCTGACGGCCGAGATCGCCGGATGATCGAGGATCGCGTCGACCATCTCCTTGTCGCCGTGGACGACCTGCAGGATGCCCTCGGGCAGGCCGGCCTCACGGAACAGCTCGGCGAGCATGTTGGGCACCGACGGATCGCGCTCGGACGGCTTGAGTATGAAGGCGTTGCCGGTCGCGATGGCGACGCCGGACATCCACAGCGGGATCATCGCCGGGAAGTTGAACGGGGTGATGCCCGCGCCGATGCCGAGCGGCTGGCGGAAGCTCCACACGTCGATGCCGGGGCCGGCGCCCTGGGTGAACTCGCCCTTCAGGATGTGCGGGATGCCGCAGCAGAATTCGATGACCTCCAGCCCGCGCTGGATATCGCCCTTGGAGTCGGCGATCACCTTGCCATGTTCGGAGGAGAGGACATGGGCGAGCTTGTCCATGTCACGCTCGACCAGTTCCTTGAACTTGAACATGACGCGCGCGCGGCGCTGCGGGTTCACGGCCGCCCAGGCGGGCTGCGCCTTGAGCGCGGCCGCGACGGCCTTGTCCAGATCGGCCTGGGTACCAAGCGTGACGCGCTTCTGGACCTTGCCCGAATTGGGATCGAAGATGTCGCCGTAGCGGGCGGCCTCCGTCTCGGGGGCGCCTGCGATGATATGGCCGACGTCGTGCATGGGCGACTCTCCTGATTGTCGTTTCATCCCGCATGGGCTTATGCAGAGGCGCAGGCAAGAGTGCCGATCTGCAAGGCAAGGCTGCGAATATGCAGGATGAGAGACCAGCGCGATGAACTGGGACGACATGCGCGTCTTCCTCGCGCTGGCGCGATCCGGGACGCTGGCGCGCGCCGCCGCGATGGTGGGGCAGGATGCCACCACCGTGGCGCGCCGCATCCAACGGCTGGAGGCGGCGCTCGCCGCCACCCTGTTCGAGCATGGCGCCATGGGCCAGAGCCTGACCGAGAGTGGCCACCGCCTGCTGGCCCATGCCGAGGCGATGGAGGCGGGCGCGCGCGCCGTGCAGCAGCAGGCGGAGGAAGGCGGCGGGCTCGGCGGGACGATCCGGATCAGCGTGTCGGAGGGTTTCGGGCAGGGCTTCGTGGCGCCCCGCCTGGCCGCCTTCGCCGAGGCGCATCCCGGCGTCGCATTGGACCTGATCGCCTCGACCGGCTTCCTCAACCCGTCGCGGCGCGAGGCGGACATCGCGATCATGCTGGCGCGGCCCAAGGGCGGTCCGCTGATCGCCGCCAAGCTCACCGACTATCGGCTGGGTGTCTATGCGAGCGCCGTTTATCTTGCGGCGACCGGCGCGTTGGAAAGCGTCGATGCGCTCACCCGGCGCCGGCTGGTCGGCTATGTGCCCGATCTGATCTACGCGCCCGAGTTGCGCTATCTCGCGGAGGTGGACGAGCGGCTGGAGCCGGCGATCCGCTCCTCCAGCATCACGGCGCAGGCGCGGCTGATCGCCAGTGGGGCGGGGTGCGGCATCCTGCCCTGCTTTCTGGGCGATGCCACGCCGGGCCTCGTCCGCCTGCTGGCCGACCGGGTGGCGATCGAGCGCAGCTTCTGGCTGGTCGTGCATCGCGACATGCGCCGCGTGGCCCGCATCGAGGCGTTCATCGCCTGGCTGCGCGAGGAAGTGGCGGCAGCGCAGGGGGCGCTGCTGGGGGTTTCGAGGTGATGCGTGCTTCTGCGCTGGCGGGCCTGATGCCAACTCCGTTCGCCCTGAGCTTGTCGAAGGGCTGTCCTTCCCTTCCCGCAACGAAAAAGGGGAAGGACAGGGCTTCGACAGGCTCAGCCCAAACGGTGGAAACATGGAACGCCATCCCTGAGTATTAGCTTGTAAAACATTGCTGATCATATCATTAGGAGACTAATGAAATCGGACCGCTATCGATTGGAAGCCTCGTTCGGGCGGCGCATCCTGCCGTTGTCGCGTCGCTGGCGCGCGGCGGCGGATCGCGCGCTGGCCGATTGCGGCGTGTCCAGCGCGGCGGGATGGGCCTTGCTTCATGTGGGCCGTTTGGGCGACGATGTCCGCCAGGGCGAGCTCGTCGCGGAGCTGGACATGCAGGGGGCGTCGGTCGTTCGGGTGCTGGACCAGCTGGAGACGGCGGCGCTGCTGACGCGCGCCGCCGATCCGGCCGACCGCCGCACCAACCGCATCCGCCTGACCGATGAGGGGCGGGCGCTGGTCGAGCGGATCGAGGAGGCGCTCGCGGCGCTGCGCCGGGACCTCATGGAAGGTGTGCCCGATTCCGCACTGGCGGTTGCCGAGAGCGTGTTGCAGCTGATCGACCAGCGGATGCTCCTGCTGCGCGAGCGGGGACGATGAAGGCCCTGATCCGCGCGGATGCGGAGGCCGTTTTGTTCTCCGCCAAATGCTTCATCGCGGCGATGCTCGCCTATTACATCGCGCTGCGCATCGGCCTCAACCGGCCCTTCTGGGCCGTGGTGACCTCCTACATCATCGCCCAGCCGCTCGCCGGCGCGGTGCTCTCCAAGGCGGTGTTCCGGCTGGCCGGCACCGTGCTGGGTGCCGCCGTCTCGGTGCTGCTGGTGCCGACCTTCGTCAACGAGCCGGCGGTGCTCAGCCTCGCGCTGTCGCTGTGGCTGGGGCTGTGCATCTATCTCGCCCAGCTCGATCGCACGCCGCGCGCCTATGTCTTCCTGCTCGCCGGCTACACCGCCAGCATCATCGGGATTCCCGCCGTCGAGACACCGGGCGCGATCTTCACCACCGCGATCCTGCGCGTGCAGGAAATCACGATAGGCATCCTCTCGGCCAGCCTGATCCACGGCGCCGTCTTCCCGCGCACCGTGACCGCGCAGCTGCTGCGGCGGATCGACGCCATCCTGGCCGATGCGGGCCGCTGGGCGATCGATTCGCTGGCCGGCGCGCGCGAGGCGCGGCTCGATATCGAGCGGCGGCGCCTCGCGATCGACGTGGCCGAGCTGCACCAGCTTTCGGTCCATCTGCCGTTCGATACCGAGCGCATCCTGCCGCGCGTCCGCACCGTGCGCGCACTGCAGGATGCGCTGTCCATGCTCCTGCCTCTCGCCGCGACCATCGAGGATCGGCTGGCGGAGCTGGAGCATTGCCCCGGCGGCGTGCCCGAGCCGGTCGCCGCTCTGGTGGTGCGCGTCCGCGTATGGATCGAGACGCAGGCCGCCAGGCCCGATCGCGAGGCGACCGCCGAACCGCTGATCGAGGAGGCGCGCGCGCTTGAGCCGCTGGCGCAGCAGACCGGGCTCGTCTGGCGCGACATGCTGCTGCTCAACGTGCTGTCGCGGCTGGAGGAGCTGGTGATGACGCTGCGCGACGCGCATCTGCTGCGCGACCAGATTCGCGCGCCGAGCGTCCGCGCCATCTCCCCGCGCGTGCCCGAACTGCTCAAGGCGACGAGCCGCCGGCCGCTCCACCTCGATCGCGGCCTCGCGATCCGCTCCGCTTTGGGCACGATCGCGACCATCGCGCTCGGCTGCACCTTCTGGATCACCACGGCCTGGAAGGATGGCGGCGGCGCCGTGCTGATCGCGGGCATCGCCTGCGCCCTGTTCGGCGGGCTCGACAATCCCCGCGCGGCGATCGGCAAGATGCAGCTCGGCTCCACGATCGGCCTCGTGATGTCGATCCTCTACGCCTATACCATCCTGCCGCGCGTCACCGATTTCCTGACGCTGGCGGCGGTGCTGGCGCCGATGCTGCTGATCATGGGGGTGCTGATGGGCAAGCCGGCGACGGTGGCGGTGGGCACCGGCATCCTGATCGGCTTTCCGCAGACCGTGGGCCTCTACGCCACCTACGTCCCGGCCTTCGGCGCGCAGCTGAACGGGGCGATCGCGCAATATATCGGCATCGGATTCGCGATGGCCACGGTCGGGCTGTTCCTGACGGTCGGCGCGGAGGATCGCGTGGTGCGGCTCGCCCGGGCCGGCTGGCGCGACGTGGCGCGCCGCGCGCGGGGCCGCGCGCCGGACAGCGCGCGATGGATGGCGCTGATGCTCGATCGCGTCGGGCTGATGCTGCCGGCGATGGCCAAGGGCACTGATCCCGGCAAGCCGCTGCTCGACGCGCTGCTCGACATGCGGATCGGCTTCGTGGCGGGCGAGCTGGACCTGCTCCGGCGCGGCGCGACCGCGGAGGAGCGCGCGCTGATCGCCGAGACGCTGGGTGGCGTCGGCGCCTATTTCACCCGGCTGCGCCCCTCCCGATCGACGCCGCCCCCGCCGGAGATGCTGGCCGACATCGACCGCGCCGTCGCCGTCTTCGCGCGCAACGAGGAGCCCGCGCGGCGCCGCGACGGGCTGATCCTGCTCACCAGCCTGCGCCGCAACCTCTTCCCCGGCGCCCCCGCTTATGGGGCGGCGGCATGATCGGGGAAATCTCGATCGGCGGCGTCTTCTTCCCGCCGCTGCTGCTGCTCGGGCTGATGGCGCTGGCGCTGACCGGCGTGCTGAGCCGGCTGTTCCAGATCATCGGCGTCTACCGCTTCGTCGCCTACCGGCCGCTGGTGGACCTCAGCCTCTTCATCCTCCTGCTCGGCCTCGCCGTGCTCCTCACCGCGCATCTCGGACCTTCCTCATGAACCCAGTCCTTTCCGCCGTGCTGCGCTGGATCGTCACCGCGCTGATCGTCACCGCCGCCATGGTCGTCGCGATCGCCCTGTGGCGCCGCTACGAGACCGAGCCCTGGACGCGCGACGGCCATGTCCGCGCCGACGTGGTGCGCGTCGCGTCGGACGTGGGCGGGCTCGTCACCTCGGTCGCGGTCCGCGACAACCAGATGGTCCACAAGGGCGACCTGCTCTTCGTCGTCGACATGCCGCGCTACGCCGACGCGCTCGGCCAGGCCGACGCCAACATCGCGAGCGCGCGCGCCAAATATGTGCAGGCGCAGAAGGTGGCGCGGCGCGACGTCGCGCTGGGCGACCTCGTGGCGACGGAAACGCACGAGGAGAATGTCGCGAGCGCGCTCACCGCCAAGGCCGCGCTCGACGCCGCCGTCTCCGCCAAGCAGACCGCCGCGCTCAACGTCCACCGCACCACGGTGCGCGCCTCGGTCAACGGCATCGTCACCAACCTCGATCTCCACCCCGGCGATTTCGTCGGGCCGGGCAGCCAGGCGCTGGCGCTGATCGACATGGATTCGATCCGGGTGGAGGGCTATTTCGAGGAGACCAAGCTCCGCCACATCCATGTCGGCGACAAGGCGCGCATCCGCCTGATGGGCGACGAGCGCGACCTGGAAGGCCATGTCGACAGCATCGCGGCCGGCATCGCCGACGACCAGAGCAAGGCCACGGCCAACCAGCTGCGGGAGGTCGAGCCCACTTTCTCCTGGGTGCGCCTCGCCCAGCGCATCCCGGTGCGCATCCATGTCGACCGGATGCCGGCGGGCACCCAGCTGATCGCCGGCCGCACCGCGACCGTCACCATCCTGCCCGAGCCGGGCCAGACGAAGTGAGGCGGGCCTTCGCGTCCCTGGCTGTCGCCTCGCTGCTCGCCGGCTGCACGGCGGGACCGGACTATCATGTCCCCGACCGTGCGATGGCCAAGGCGCCCTCCGCCAACGGGCCGTTCGTCAGCGGGCAGGACAAGGCGTTCGATGCCGCGCCGCTGCCCGATCGCTGGTGGACGCTCTACGACGACGCCCGATTGGACGGCTATGTGCGGGAGGCGCTGGGCGCCAATACCGACCTGCGCGCCGCCGACGCCAATCTCCGCCGCGCGAGCGCGGTGGTGCGCGAGGTGGAGGCGGGCCGCACCGTGCAGACCAAGATCGAGGCGGCGGCCTTCGGCGCGGATGTCGGCGGCTATACGCTGACGGTGCCGCTCGATCTCCCCTACAGCGCGGTGGTGTCGGCCTCGATCGACTATCCGCTCGATCTGGCCGGCGGCATCAAGCGCGGCATCGAGGCGGCGAAGGACAATCGCGAGGCCGTGGCGGCGGCGCGCGACCAGGTGCGCGTGACGATCGCGGCGGCGGTGACGCGCAGCTATGCGGACGTCTGCTCCGCCAACCTTACGCTGGCGGCGACGCGCCATGTGCTGGACGTCCAGACGCAGACGCTCACCTCGATCAACCGGCTGTTCAGGGGCGGGCGCGGCACCGCCTTCGACGTGACGCGGGCGCGCACCGCCGCCGACCGGAGCGCGGCGGCGATCCCCGAGATCATCGCCGGGCGGCAGGCCTCGCTGTTCGAGCTGGCCGCGCTGATGGGCCGGGCGCCGGCCGATTATCCGAAGGAGCTGGAGGATTGCGCCAGCCCGCCGAAGCTCACGCGGCCGCTGCCGATCGGCGACGGCACCGCCCTGATCCGCCGCCGGCCGGACATCCGCGCCTCCGAACGCCAGCTGGCGGCCGCCACCGCCGGGATCGGGGTGGAGACGGCGAAGCTCTATCCGCAGGTCTCGCTGGCGGGATCGGCCGGCTTCGCCAATTCCATCTCCAATTTCTTCACCGGCCCGAGCTTCGGCGGTTTCGCCGGGCCGCTGATCAGTTGGGCCTTCCCCAACCGCAAGGCGATCCATGCCGAGATCGCGCAGGCGGGCGCCACGGCGGACGCGGCCTCCGCGCATTTCGATGGCACGGTGATCGAGGCCCTGCGCCAGACCGAAACCGCGCTCGACGCTTATGCCCGCGAGATCGAGCATGACGGGGCGCTGGAGAAGACGTGGGACGATGCGGCGAAATCCACCGACCAGGCCAACAAGCTGTTCCGCTACGGCCGCACCGACGTGCTCAACGTGCTGACTGCGCAGGCCAATCTGGCGGAGGCGGAGGCCGCGCTGGCGCAATCGCGGGCGACTTTGATCGACCGGCAGGTGAATGTGTTCCTGGCGCTTGGGGGCGGGTGGGAGGATGTGGCCTCTTCCCCCCTCCCTGAAAGGGAGGGGGCGGGGGCGGGTTCGCCGGGGGCGGGCGCCGCGCGACACTGAGACGAACTGGACGCCTGTCGCGAGATGTCCCGTCGTCCCGGCGAAAGCCGGGACCCATGATTGCGGTGAGCGTGATGAACAGGCGTAGCGCTCGCCACTTTGCCTGATGTCCCCGGGGCCAGCCAACCGCCACCATTCGGACGTGCCGCTGTCCATGGGTCCCGGCTTTCGCCGGGACGACGACGGAGTGGGTGTCGTTTTCCCGCCCTAGCTCTCCCCGAACAGCTCCCTTTGCGCTTTCTCCAGCTCGTCCGCATAGCGCTTGCGGACATGGCTCTCGGTCAGCAGGCCGAGCACGCCGCCGTCGCCGTCCACCACCGCGAGATCGTCGACGCCGAGCCGGTCGAACGCCTGCATCACCTCGGCGATGTTGCGATCGGGCGTCACCGTCTCGTCGGGGCGGCGGGTGAGCGTGTCGACCGGATCCTCCAGGTCGACGCCGTCGGCATAAGCGCGGGTGGTCGGCACCATGCCGGCATAATGCTCCTGCTCGTCGATCAGGATCACCCGACTGGTCGATCCCAGCGGGGTGCGGCGACGGAATTCGGCGATGCTGATGTCGGCCGGCACCGCGACCGGCGCCTTGCGCATCATCCGCCCGGCGGTGAGCTGGCGCACCCAGCCGATGTCCCGCGCGGACTTGATCACCTCGCCGCGCAGGTGGAGGCGCCAGGTCGAGAAGCTGTAGCCGAACAATTCGCGCACCAGCGCCGAGGCGACCAGCGAGGCGGTCAGCACGATCCCGGTCAGCTGGAAATCGCGCGTCGCCTCCAGCACCAGGAAGCTCATCGTCATCGGCCCGCCGACCACCGACACCGCCAGCGCCGCCATGCCGACCAGCGCGGCGTCCTGCGCCCAGAGATGCTGGCCGGGCAGCAGCCATTCGGTCACGTCGCCATAGATGCGCCCCACCATCACGCCGAGGAACAGGGAGGCGAAGAACAGGCCGCCGCGAAAGCCGAAACCCAGCGAGATGCACGACGCCATCATCTTGAGTGCGAAGATGATGCAGAGGATCTTGAGCGGCGCGTCGCCGGCCAGCGCGAGGTGCAGCGCGCCATGGCCGGCGGAGAGCGCCTGCGGGGAGATGTGGGCGATCGGCATCAGCAGCAGCCCGCCAACGAAGGGGCGCGCCGCCGCCGGCAGCCTCGTCCAGCGCACGCCCTGTTCGAGCAGGCTGACCGCGCGCATCAGCACGATGCCGGTGAGCGCGCAGGCGATGCCGATGCCGATGAAGGCGAGATAATCGAGATTGCGCGAGATGCCGGTGGAATCGACGGTGATCAGATAGGGCACCGCGCCCATGCTGCGCGCCGTCGCGACTCCGGCGATGGCGGCGGCGGCGACCGGGGCGATGGCGGCGGGGGTGTAGGCGCCGATGACGATTTCGAAGGCGTAGAAAGCGCCTGTCAGCGGCGCGCCGAACGCCGCGCCGATCGCGGCCCCCGTGCCGGCGCCGACCAGCACGCGCATGTCGGCGCGGCGCAGGCTCAGCCACTTGCCCAGCACCGAGGCGATGCCGCCGCCGATCTGCGCATAGGCCGCCTCCAGCCCCACCGAGGCGCCGAAGCCGTTGGAGATGAAGGTCTGGCCGGTGACGGTCAGGGTATCGCGGAAGGGCACGGCGCCGCCATGCAGCGCATTGGCCTCGACGACGTCGACCGGGGTCCGGCGGCGCCAGCGATCCAGCGCGAAGATCATCAGGCCGAGCAGCGCGCCGCCGGCCGGCAGGGCGAGCAGGCTGGCGGTTTCGAGATGCGGCGCGGCGCTGAGCCGCATCGTGCCCGGCAGATGGTAGAGGATGCGCTGCAGCCGGTGCGCGGCGGCGCCCAGCAGCACCGCCAGCCCGCCGCCGACCGCGCCGACCACGACCGCCAGCAGGATGAAGGTCGCCTCGCTCTGGCGGAATCGGCGCCGGAGCGCGATCCCGATGCGAAAGACCTTCTGCAGCGACACGTATGACTCCCGGTTGCCGGAGCCTTTAGCATGGGTGGCGGGGGTGTCAGCCTAATTCCTGCCGGTTTTTGCGGGAATTGGCGGGATGCATCACAACCGTTCGGGCTGAGCTTGTCGAAGCCCTGTCCTTCTTCTTTTTCTTCGATTCTGGAAAAGGGGGGAAGGACAGCCCTTCGACAGGCTCAGGGCGAACGGAGGGGCGAGTGCAATCCCAATCCTCCCCGAGCAAGCTCGGAGAGGATTTCAGGGCTCACCCCTGCGCCGCCGTCACCCGCTCCAGCGCCTCGCGCTCGATCTGGTGCAGCTCCGCGATCGTGACATCCAAGGCGTGGCGCTGCTGCTCCAGCTCGTCGGCGCGCTCGCGGGCGCGGGCGGCGAGCGCCTTCATCTGCTCCACATGCTGGGGATCGGCATCGTAGAGATCGAGGAACTGCTTGATGTCCTTGAGCGAGAAGCCGAGCCGCTTGCCCCGCAGGATCAGCTGCATCCGGCCGATCTCGCGCTTGGTGTAGATGCGCGTGGTGCCGACCCGGGTCGGCTCGATAAGGCCCTTATCCTCGTAGAATCGCAGCGTCCGGGGAGTCACCCCCAGATCGTCGGCAACCTTCTGGATGCCATGCAGTTCGTCCCCATGCCCGCTCACGCCACTCACCCCGCCCTTCGCGCCCCCGCAATATCGATTGTCAGCCCTTGGCCGTCTTGGCCTTTTCTTCCGCCACCAGTTCCTTCTTGGAAAGCTTTCCGATCAGGGTCTTCGGCAGCTGGTCGCGGATTTCGATCGCCTTGGGCATTTCCAGCTTGTTGAGCTTGTCCCGTAGGAAATCGCACAGCTCCTCGGAGGTGACCGCCTGGCCCGCCTTGAGCGTCACGAAAGCCTTGGGCGCCTGGCCGCGATAGTCGTCGTCGATCGCGATGCAGACCGCCTCGGCCACCGCCGGATGCTCGTACAGCGCCTCCTCGATCGTGCGCGGGTAGATGTTGTAGCCGCTCGCGATGATCAGGTCCTTCATCCGGTCGACGATGAAGAGATAGCCGTCCTGGTCGAGATAGCCGACGTCTCCGGTGCGCAGCGCGCCGTCGACGAAGACCTCGGCATCGGCGTCGGGCCGGTTCCAATAGCCCTTCATCACCTGTGGCCCGCGCGCGCAGATCTCGCCGCGCTCGCCTTGCGGCAGGATCTTCGAGGGGTCGTCCAGGTCGCGGATCTCGATCACCGTGCCGGGGAAGGCCGAGCCGGCGCTGTTGTCGCGCGGCGGCGCGTCGAGCGGGTTGCAGGTGATGATGGGCGAGGCCTCGGACAGGCCATAGCCCTCCACCAGCGGCGTGCCCATCCGCGCCTCGTAGCGCTGGCGCGTCTCGAACGGCAAGGGTGCGCCGCCCGAGACCGACCATTTGATGGTCGAGAGCTTGGCCAGATCCTTGTCCGGCAAATTGTTGAGCGCGCCGTAGATGGTCGGCACGCCGTAGAAGATCGTGCAGCGGGTGCGCGCCACCGTGTCGACCGCCTGCTTCAGCTCGAAACGGGGCAGCAGCACCAGCTCGGCGCCGTTGTCGATGCCGTAATTGAGGATGCTGGTCAGCGCGAAGACGTGGAACAGCGGCAGCACGCCGAGGATGCGCTGCTGCTCGTTAGGATCGATCTGGCTGGCGACGAAGGTCGCCATCTGCGCGCAATTGGCGGTGAGGTTGGCGTGGGTCAGCATCGCCGCCTTGGGCTCGCCGGTGGTGCCGCCGGTATATTGCAGCACCGCCACGTCGCTGGTCTTCGTCGCGACGGGATCGGGCTTGGCGTCCGATGCGACGAGCGCGTGGAACTGGACGTGGAGCGCATCGTGCGGAACGTGCGCGATCTCGCGCCGCTTGAAGATGCGGTAGCCGATCGATTTCGCGGTCGGCAGCGCGCCGGCGATCGGACAGACGATCAGCTTGCGCAGCTTGAGTTGCTCGGCGACCTTGGTGACCTTGTCGTGGATCGAGGTGATGTCGCAGGTGGCGATCACCTGGCAGCCCGAATCCTCGATCAGGTGGCACAGCTCGCGCTCGACGTAGAGCGGGTTCAGGTTGACGACGATCCCGCCCACCCGGAAGGTCGCGAAGTAGAGCGCCACATAATAAGGGGTGTTGGGCAGGCAGAGCCCGACGCGGTCGCCGGGCTTCACCCCGATATCCTGCAGCCCCCGCGCCGCATGATCGACCAGCGAGCCGAGCTCGGCATAGGTCCAGCGGCGGCCCATGAAGTCGATCGCGATCCGGTCGGGCCAGGTCGCGACGGCATGGTCGAGCAGATCGGTCAGCAGGCGGCCCGCGAAAGCGGGGGAGTGGCCGGAGCCACCCCCCGCGACCGTCTGCTCCGGGGAGGCATGCACGGCGTCGCTCATCAGAAGCCCAGATGTCCGCCGAGCGAGAAGACCAGCGCGTGCGCGTTGTGGAGCCTGCCGTCGTTGACGATGGCGGTTTCCAGGTTCGGCGTCGTGCCCACGAAGGCATAGGTGGTGCTGTCGATGTTCACGCTCTTGATCTTGTCGTAGCTGAACGCCGCATCAATACCCATATGGTCGGTCATTTCGTAGGAGCCGCCGGTCGCGAAGTTCCAGCGATTGCCGTCGGGCACGCGCGGATCGCGGAAGCCCGAGACGATCGGCGACAGGTCGCGCTGCACGCCGCCGCGCCAGGTCAGGCGCTTGCTCAGCTTGTAATCGAAGCCGCCGGCGAAGGACCACGAATTCTTGTAGTTTTCGGTGATGTCCTGATCCTCGATCGGCGCCACCGTCGCGCTGCCGTTGATCGGCTGCCCGTTGCCGAGATCGGTCAAGCGGATCGCGTCGAACTTGTTCCAGCCGAAGCGGGTCACCTGCGCGTTCAGCGTCAGCTTGCGATTGACGTGATACCGTCCGCCGAAATTGACCTGCCAGGGCGTGGTGAAGTCCGCATGCGCGCCATCGACGCGCTGGTTGGCGCCACCGATGGCGAGAAGGCCACCGAGGCCGTCCACGATCAGATGGCCCTTCAGATGGTGCTTGATCGCCGACTTGTAGCTGACGCCGATATCGACCTTGTCGTTATGGTATTGAAAACCGAACGAATAGCCGACGTCCCAGCCCTTGCCCTTGAGATATTGATGGCCGTCGCCGGTGTTGAGCACCGCGGACAGCGGGCCGCCGACGCCGGCGCCGAGCTGCTGCGCGATCTGCGCGCCGAGCGGGCCGAGGATGGCCAGCTGCTGCTGGAGCGACTGCGTCAGCCCGCTCTGCACGTTCTGCAGCGGATCGGGCAGATAGTTGGACAGGGTCGCGCGGACATATTCGACGTTCGGGCCGCCGCCGATGCTGATGTGGCCGTTGCTCCAGGCGAGCGCGGGCTGGAAATCGAAGGTGCGTAGGCGCGACTTGTCCGCCGAATAGCGGGTCCAGTCGTCCGGGCCGTAATTGGTGGTGAAGCTGAACGGCGACGTCATCGTGAAGCCGAACGCGAAGCCGCCCGGCAGCGGCAGCGCGAAGCCGCCATTGGGCAGGTAGCCCTTGTTCACCATGTTGTGGACGTTCTGGTTGCCGCCGACCACGTCCTGGCTCGCCAGCAGGGTCGGGTTGAGCTGGATTGGCAAGCCGGGCGCCAGCGAGTTGAGATTGGGCACGCCGGGCAGCGCGCCGAGGTTGAGGCCCGGGCGCCGCACCACCGTGTTGCGGTTGGTCGCGTCCGCCGTCGGATCGATCAGGCTGAGGCCGACATAATTCTGGAAGCCGGTGATGCCGCCGATGGCAGCGGGGTTCCACCATTGCTGCTGGGCGCCCTGTTCCGAGACTTCGCCCGAAAAGGCGCGGCCGACGGCCTTGGTGGACTGTTCCTGCAGATAGAAAGCGGCGGCATTCGCCTGGGCCGCCAGGCCCGTCGCCGCCGCCAGCGCGGCGGAGGCGAGGAGCGCGGTCTTTTGGATTTTCATGTTCTCTCCCTAGTCCCTTGTTCCGGTTTTACAGGCCGGCGCCTGCGCCAACGCTGGTCAGCGAACGCGGGTCCATGTGTCCGTCTTGCAAGCCGGCCAGATGATGCATCCGCGCAACTTGAGCGAATTGGCATCGACCGGCGTGATCTTGCCGCTGTAGGTACCGCCGTCGCTCGGATTGTAGACCTTGCCGCCCGACCAGGCGCTGCCATCCCAGCTGAACCCGTTCAGCATCTGGATGCCCTTGAGCTGGCGCCCGCGCTGGGCCTCATCCTTGTTGTTGACGTCCTTGGCGGCCGGATTCGCCTTGATGTCGTCGCCGCTCTCCAGCGTGCCGCAGAGCGAATTCCCGCATTTCTGGATGTTGATGATCCCGTTCTTCACGGGCGAATGCCAGGTGCCGATCACCGAATCGGCGGATTGCGCGGCCGCAGCCATCGCGAAAAGCATGGAAAGCATGAGGCCTCTCCTCCTCGACTGGAACAACTCGACACGGTCGGCGCTCTTGTCGGCGCATGGTGTCACCGCCTGCCGCTACGGCAGGGCGACTCGTATCTTGTGGCGCAAAAATTGGTTGACGTATAGGGAAATCGTCGCACCTTTAAGGCAACTCGGCGACGTTCTATATGAGCGTTTGTCGCTTTCAGGAGAGGATTCGGATGACCGACGTCGTGATCGCGGGCTACGCCCGTTCGCCCTTCACCCTGGCCAACAAGGGCGCGTTGGCCCGCACCCGCGCGGACGACCTCGCGGCCCAGGTGATCCGGGGCCTGCTCGATCGCACCAAGGTCGACCCGGCCGAGATCGAGGACATCGTGCTCGGCTGCGCCTTTCCCGAAGGGGAGCAGGGCTTGAACGTCGCACGGCTCATCGGGTTGCTTGCCGATCTGCCGCTGCAGGTCGGCGGCGTCACGATCAACCGCTTCTGCGGCTCGTCGATGAGCGCGATCCATTACGCCATGGGCCAGATCGCGATCGGCGCGGGCGACGCCTTTATCTGCGCCGGCATCGAATCGATGAGCCGGGTGCCGATGATGGGCTTCAACCCGCTGCCCTCGCCCGAACTCGCCGCCAAGCGCCCCGGCGCCTACATGGGCATGGGCGAGACCGCCGAGAATGTCGCCCGCGACTATCAGATCCCGCGCGCCGAGCAGGAGGCGCTCGCCGTGAAGAGCCAGCAGAAGGCCGCCGCCGCCCGCTCGGCCGGCAAGCTGCGGGACGAGATCGTGCCGATCAGGACCAAGGCCGGCGAGGTCAGCGAGGACGGCATCATCCGCCCGGAGACCACCGCCGAGGTGCTCGCGGGCCTCAAGCCGGCGTTCGACAAGGACGGCACCGTCACCGCCGGCACCTCCTCGCCGCTGACCGACGGCGCGAGCGCCGTGCTGGTCACCTCGGCCGAGTTCGCCGCGAAGCACGGCCTCAAGGTGCTGGCCAAGATCAAGGCGGTCGGCATCATGGGCTGCGCGCCCGAGACGATGGGGCTCGGCCCAATCGGCGCCAGCCGCAAGGCGCTGGAGCGCGCCGGCATCACCGCCGACCAGCTCGACGTCGTCGAGATCAACGAGGCCTTCGCCAGCCAGGCGATCGCTTGCATCCGCGATCTCGGCCTCAAGGAAGAGACGATCAACATCGATGGCGGTGCGATCGCCATCGGCCACCCGCTCGGCGCGACCGGCGCCCGCATCGTCGGCAAGGCGGCGGCCTTGCTCGACCGCGAAGGCGGCCAATACGCGCTCGCCACCCAGTGCATCGGCGGCGGGCAGGGCATCGCGACGGTTCTGGAGCGCGCATAACATGGTGGGCGAGATCAAGAAGGTCTGCGTCATCGGCTCCGGCACGATGGGCGCGGGCATCGCCGCACAGGTCGCCAATGCGGGCGTGCCCGTGCTCCTGCTCGACATCGTGCCCAGGGAAGGCGATGACCGCGACGCGATCGCCAAGGGCGCGGTGGCCAGGATGCTCAAGACCGACCCGGCGCCCTTCATGTCGAAGCGCGCCGCCAAGCTGGTCGAGACCGGCAATATCGAGGATCATCTCGACAAGGCGGGCGAGTGCGACTGGATCGTCGAGGCGATCGTCGAGCGGCTCGACATCAAGCAGTCGCTCTACGCGAAGCTCGAGGCGGTGAAGAAGCCCGGCGCGGCGATCTCGTCCAACACCTCCACCATTCCGCTCGGCCATCTCGTCGAGGGCCGGACGGACCAGTTCAAGCGCGACTTCCTGATCACCCACTTCTTCAACCCGCCGCGCTACATGCGGCTGCTGGAGATCGTGGCTGGCCCCGAGACCGATCCGGCGCTGGTCGCCAAGGTCGAGGCCTTCGCGGATCGCGCGATGGGCAAGCGCGTGATCCACACCCACGACACGCCGGGCTTCATCGCCAACCGGCTCGGCACCTACTGGCTGGCGGTCGCGGTCAACGCCGCGATGGATCTCGGCGTCACCGTCGAGGAGGCGGACCAGATTGGCGGCCGGCCGATGGGCGTGCCCAAGACGGGCGTGTTCGGGCTGATCGATCTCGTCGGCGTCGACCTGATGCCGCTGCTGTCCAAGAGCCTCGGCGACACGCTGCCCAAGGGCGATCCCTATTTCGACACCATCCGGCCGATGCCGCTGGTCGAAAAGATGATCGCGGAGGGCTATACCGGCCGCAAGGGCAAGGGCGGCTTCTACAAGCTGGAGAAGGGCAAGGACGGCAGCCGCTCCAAGCTGGCGCTCGACCTCGCCACCGGCGAGTATCGCCCGGAGCAGAAGCCCGCGCCGCTGCCCGGCAAGGCGGAGCGCGATCTCGGCGCGCTGGTCACGGCGCCGGGCAAGGTCGGCGAATATGCCTGGGCGGTGCTCGGGCCGGTATTGTCCTATGCGGCCAAGCTGGTCGGCGAGGCGGCGGACGATATCGTCGCGATCGATGATGCGATGAAGCTCGGCTACAATTGGAAATTCGGACCGTTCGAGCTGATCGACCGCCTCGGACCGGGCAAGCTCGCCGAGCGGCTCGCCGCCGAGGGCCGGCCGGTGCCGTCGCTGCTCAAGGCGGTGGGGGCCAAGCCCTTCTACCGCATCGAGAACGGCAAGCGGCAATATCTCACCGAGGACGGCTCCTACCGCGACGTGAAGCGCGCCGAGGGCGTGGTCCTGCTGGAGGATATCAAGCTCGGCGCCGAACCGATCGCCAGGACCGGTTCCGCGGCTTTGTGGGATGGCGGCGACGGTGTCGCCATCCTCGAATTCACCGGCAAGATGAACGCGCTCGACGAGGAGGTGATCAAGCTCGTCAACCAGGCGATCCCGATCGTGAAGGCGCAGTTCAAGGCGCTGGTGATCTATAACGAAGGATCGAACTTCTCGGCCGGCGCCAATCTCGGCCTCGCCATGTTCGCGGTGAACATCGCGGCGTGGAGCGAGATCGAGAAGCTCATCGCGGGCGGGCAGGCGGCGTTCAAGGCGCTGAAATACGCGCCCTTCCCGGTGGTCGCGGCGCCGGCGGGGCTGGCGCTCGGCGGCGGCTGCGAGATCTGCCTGAATTCCGATGCGATCCAGGCCCATGCCGAGACCTATATCGGCCTGGTCGAGACCGGCGTCGGCCTCGTCCCCGGCTGGGGCGGCAATGGCGAGATGCTCGATCGCTGGCAGAAGGCCAAGGCGCTGCCCAAGGGGCCGATGCCGGCGGTGGCGCAGGTGTTCCAGACCGTCTCGACCGCCACCGTCGCCAAGTCGGCCGCCGAAGCGAGGGAGCAGATGTTCCTGCGCGAAAGCGACGGCATCACGATGAACCGCGACCGGCTGCTGGCGGACGCCAAGGCCAAGGCGCTGTCGCTGGTGGACGGCTACGCCCCGCCCGAGCCGCCGACCTTCCGCCTGCCGGGCGCATCCGGCCGCACCGGCCTCAACATGGCGGTGCGGGACTTCCAGAAGAAGGGCATCGCCACCGCCTATGACGGGGTGGTCGCCGATCGCCTGGCCGAGGTGCTGTCGGGCGGCGAGGCCGATCTGATCGACACCGTCACCGAGGACCAGCTGCTCAAGCTCGAGCGGGCGAAGTTCCTCGAAAGCATGAAGGATGGCCGCACGCAGGCCCGGATCGAGCACATGCTCACCACGGGCAAGCCGCTGCGCAATTGAGGATACGGCCCTCCGTTCGGACCGGGTTCGCCGGCCATCATCTTGTTGACTCTAGAATCAAGATGTGGCTTCGGCGGATCCGGCCCGGACGGGTGGGCGATGGAGAGGACAGGGACGATGCAAACCTACGACGCGCCGCTGCGCGACATGCGCTTCGTGCTCCACGAATTGTTCGCCGACGACGGCTTCGGCGGGCTCAAGGCGCATGAGGACTTCACCCCGGATCTGCTCGACGCGGTGCTGGAAGAGGCCAACAAGGTCGCCAAGGACGTGCTGCTGCCGCTGAACGCGAGTGGCGACATCGAGGGCTGCGCCTACGAGAATGGCGTCGTCCGCACGCCCAAGGGCTTCAAGGCGGCTTACGAGACCTTCCGCGAAGGTGGCTGGGCGTCGCTCGCCTCCGATCCCGAATGGGGCGGGCAGGGCTTGCCGGAGACGGTGAACAAGCTGGTCGAGGAGATGATCTGCGCGACCAACGTGTCGTTCAGCCTCTATCCCGGCCTCACCCACGGCGCGACCACCGCGATCGAGGGTCATGCCTCGGACGCCTTGAAGCAGGCCTATCTCCCCAAGATGGTGAGCGCCGAATGGTCCGGCACCATGTGCCTGACCGAATCGCATTGCGGCACCGATCTCGGCCTGCTGCGCACCAAGGCGGAGCCGCAGGCGGACGGGTCGTACAGGATCACCGGCTCCAAGATCTTCATCTCGGCCGGCGACCATGACCTGACCTCCAACGTCATCCACCTCGTCCTCGCCCGCCTGCCGGACGCGCCCAAGGGCGTGAAGGGCATCTCGCTGTTCCTCGTGCCCAAGTTCCTGCCGAAGGAGGATGGCACGCCCGGTCCGTCCAACGGCGTCTCGGTCGCCGGGATCGAGCATAAGATGGGCATGAAGGCCTCCGCCACCTGCCAGATGAATTTCGACGATTCGACCGGCTGGATCGTCGGCGAGCCCAACAAGGGCCTCGCCGCGATGTTCACGATGATGAACACCGAGCGCGTCTCGGTCGGCGTGCAGGGGCTCGGCATCAACGAGATCGCCTACCAGTCGGCTGTGGCCTATGCGAAGGAGCGGCTGCAGGGCCGTTCGCTGTCGGGTGTGAAGAATCCCGATGGCCCCGCCGATCCGATCATCGTCCATCCCGACGTGCGCCGCATGCTGATGACGATGCGCGTCTATGCCGAAGGGTGCCGCGCGCTCGGCCAATGGTGCTCGCGCGCGCTCGATGCCGAGAAGCACAGCGACGACCCGCACGTGAAGCAGCGCGCCGCCAATTTCGTCGCGCTGGTGACGCCGGTGGTGAAGGCGCTGTTCACGGACCTCGGATCGGACGCCGCCAACCTCTGCGTCCAGGTCTATGGCGGCCACGGCTATATCCGCGAGCATGGCGTCGAGCAGTTCGTCCGCGACAGCCGCATCGCCCAGATTTACGAGGGCACCAACGGCGTGCAGGCGCTCGACCTCGTCGGTCGCAAGCTGCCCGCCAATATGGGCGCCAATCTCCGCCCCTTCTTCCACGCCGTCTCCAACCTGCTGGAGGAGATGGCGAAGGTGGACGACAAGGCGATCAAGATCTGGACCGGGGGCATGCAGCAGGCGTTCGGCGCGCTCCAGCTCTCGACCGCGACCATCGCCCAGAAGGGCCTCAAGGACCCGGAGGAGGCCGGCGCCGCGGCGACCGACTATCTGCGCCTGATGGGGCTGGTCGGCATGGGCTATACCTTCCTCAAGGCCGCGAAGATCGCGACCGCGAAGCTGGCGGCCGAAGGCGGCGCCGGCGAGGACGAGGGCTTCTACACGGCCAAGCTGGCGACCGCCGGCTTCTTCTTCGATCGCATCCTGCCGCAGGCGACCGCTTTGTTCCTCGCGATCAAATCCGGCAAGAGATCGATGATGGCGCTGCCGGCGGAGGCGTTCTGAGGGGCGCTAGATCGAAATAACATCCTCCGTTCGTCCTGAGCGAAGTCGAAGGACGTGCCGCAAACACTGCGCTTGGGGCACGCACTTCGACAAGCTCAGTGCGAACGGGGTCAGGGGGAGTGCGCCATTGCAGGTGCCATACCCCAAACGAGATCGGGCGGGCCGATCCCCTCGGCCCGCCCGTACCCCTGGTGCCAGTCGCTTATGCGTTCAAAGGATCACCCGCAGGCGGTCACCGCCTGCAGTTTCGGGTCGCCCACATCAGCAAGCGCATCCATGCGCGCATGTCGGCATTGTAACGTTCGACCCGGCGCGGCGCCTGTGCCGGCGCGGCGCCCCGAAAAATCGTAGCCATATTTCCCCCAAGTCCCCAACACCGGAAACATAGCGGAAAAGAATGACCGTTTAGCGTACCGGACTTCGACGAAGGTCGAGCGCCTGCCAGATCAGCAAGGCGGGCAGGCCGAGTGTGACGTCGCGCGCCCGCTTGACGAGCGACAGCGCCACCGCCGCCTCCGGCCCCAGCCCGATCAGCGGGCCGAGCAGCACATAGCCCGCCTCCTGCACGCCGATCGCGCCGGGGATGACGAAGGCGGCGCCGCGCAGCGCGAAGATCAGGCTTTCCAGCGCCACGATCCGCCAGAAGGCGATCGGCTCGCCGATCATCGACAAGGCCATGCTGGCGAGCAGGGCCGCATAGATCCAGCCGGCGAGGTTGAGCAGGAAGGAGAGGGCGACCGCGCTCTTGCGGGCATAGATGTCGCCCAGTTCCTCGTGCAGCCGGTCGAAGGCGATCGGCGCATTGGGCAGCATCTTGCGCGCCAGCCCGTCGGCCAGCTTGAGCAAGGGCCGCTGGAGCAGGATGAAGGCGGCGGTGATCGCCACGGACAGGCCCACGCCGATCCACGCCGCCACGACGACATGATGGCGGTCGCCCTTGATCAGGATCGAGGCCAGGGCCGCCACGCCGAACAGGGTGACGGCCACCTGGCTCGCCATCTCGGTGGTGAGGTCCACCACCATCGCGGCATAGGTGCGCGCCTGGGGCAGGCCGAACCGGGTGAGCGCGCGGGCGCCGACGATCAGCCCGCCGACCTGGCTGAACGGCAGCAGATCGTTGGCGCCCTCGCGCGCGATCCGCGCCCAGGCGAAGAGTGGCAGGCGATGGAGCGGCTGGCCCGGCATCGACGCCCACCAGGCCGCGCCGAGGATCAGCGAGAGGATCAGGCTCGCCGCGCAGAAGGCGAGGAAGCCCATCCACCCCATCCGGTCGATCGCATGGAGCAGGCCCGCGAGGCCGACCACGTGCATCGCCCAGATGGCGGCGACGAGACCGGCGAGAGTCGCCAGCGCGATCGGCCAGCGAAGGCGGTCCAACTCAGGCGGTCTTGGGCTTGGGCGCGAATCGCAGGGCCAGGCGCATCATCGCCGGCACGAATTTCGGGCGGATCAGGCGCTGGTCATAGGGCGCCAGCCGCCGGTCATTCTCGGCGAGGCAGATGCGTGCCAGTTCCGGAAAGCTCACCTCGACCCCCAATTCCTTCGACCCGTTGAGGGTGAAGTTGTTCTCCTGCGCCTTGGTATTATCGCCCATCCCCTTGGCCATGTCGATCCGTTCCCAGATCAGGAACAGCCACACCGCCAGCACCTTCGCCTCGAACCAGGGCCGGCGCCACCACGGCATGGTGCGGCGCCACCAGGCGACCCAGTTGACGAAGAACAGGATATGCCGCCCTTCCTCGCGCATCACCGGCTCGAACGTGTCGATCAGCGCCTTGGGGAAAAAGCCGGTATCCTTGGCGATCTTGAACAGGCCGAAGCCGAAGAAGCTGTCGATGCACTCCGAATAGCCGGAGCGCATGAACGCCCATTCGGGGTCCTTGGGCCGGACATAATCGGGCTCGGGCTCCAGCGCGATGCCATAGGCCTTCACCATGTCCGCGAGCACCACCTTGTGGCGGGCCTCCTCGAAGGCATCCATGTCGATCGTGGCCTTGAGCAGGGGATCCGTGATGGTCTCGCCGAAGGTCTTCACGAACAGGCCGGTCCGCCCCTCGGTCTGCACCGCCATGTCCCAGATCGGCAGCGAGGCGATCTTGTCGCGCGTCGCCGGCTCCAGCTCGGGCCATTCGATCAGCGCGGGGCGATAGGGGTCGTGGGTGTCGAGCAACTGGCGGCACATCAGCCGCAGATGCGCCTCGCTGCCCAGCTGGACGGTTTCGTGGGGGCCGGGGGCGGGGGCCTCGATCTTTTCCATCAGGCTCATGCGGCCTGCTCCTTTGCGCTCGTGAAGTCGGCGAAACGACCGACCGTTACGTCTTGCTCCCTGAGCGCTGCCTTTACGGCCGGATCGACGAGCGCGGCGAGCTCCGCGCGATATTCGTAGCCCGGTGCCGAGCCGGGATAGGCATCGGCACTGGCGGGATGGGTGTAGATTTCGGTGAGGCCGGACGGCAGGTGCCCGATCAGCGCGGTGAGGCGCGGCGCGGTCATGTGGCCGGACCAGGCGAGGCCGAGCACGCGATCGGGCACCGCCAGGCCGGCGCGGCGGAAGCGGCGCGCGAGGCTGCGCGCATAGGGACCGGCGATGCGGCCGGCGAGGGTGGGCTTCACCGGCTCGATCGCGCCGATCAGGTCGAGCGGCTCCACCGGGGCGCGGGCGGCGCGGAGGCCGTAGCGCGCGCCGATCGTCAGGATCAGCCCGGCGATGGTCGGGTGCAGGTGGAAATGCTTGTGGGCGTTGACGTGATCCAGCGGCAGCCCGGTCGCGGCGAAGGCGGCGAACTGCGCCTCGATCTCGGCCGCCAGCTGGCGGCGGACGGCGGGGCGGAAGAACATGCTGGCCCCGGCCAGCGCCATGTTGGCGCGGAAATGGCCGGTGGCGTCGACGAGATCGGGCACCTGCTCGGGCGGTAATGCCGGTCGCCCCTCGACCAGCACGAGATGCAGCCCGACGCCGAGCGCCGGCAGGTGCCGCGCCCGGATCAGCGCATCCTCGGCCGCCTCGCCCGCCACCATCAGGCTGGCGGCGGTGAGGATGCCGGTGCGATGTGCGATCTCGATCCCCTCGTTGACCGCGACCGAGGCCCCGAAATCGTCGGCGGTGACGATGAGGCGCTTCATGGTATGTCGAACAGGCTTCGGATGTAATCACGGGCTGAATGGCTGACATGCAGGATTTCGATCGCTTCCTGCTTGATGCGATAAAAGATCAGATATCGCCCGACGATACGCCGCCCCACACCCCTGTCCTCCAATCGCGGCACCAGAGGGAAAGCGCGGGGAATGTCCGCGATGCCTTCGCCAGCGGCGATGATCTCCGTGACGAACGAGATCGCGCGCTCTGGATTGTCCGAGCCGATGAAACGCCGAATATCCTCAAGGTCGGCTACAGCCGCCGGCATCCAGAGGATGTTCATCGCGCCGGCGGGCTGTCCGCGGTTTCCGTTCCACCCAGCAACGCGCGGCGGACTTCGGCCGACGTCATCCCACGCCCGGCCTCGCTGTCGGCGATGCCCCGATCGATCGCTGCTTCCAGCGTTGCGAAATGGCGCTCACGCTCGATCCAGCCCCCCATAGCTTCGCGGACGACCTCACTGCTGCTGGCATAGCCACCCGTTGCGACCTTCGCCCGGATGATCTTCACCATCTCGGCGGGGAGGGTGATCGAGAGCTTTTCCGGGGTCTGCATGGTCGACCTTCCTTCAGGCGGAGACGCTTACGCCGCTTCCTTCCGGTGGCGCAGGAAGCTGAAGAACTCCACGCCCTCGCGCAGGCGGCGCTTCATCATGTCCCAGTCGCGCATCATCTCGCTCACCATCGCGCCGATCTTGCGCGGGCGGAAGTAGAAGCGCTTGTAGAACTCCTCCACCTTGTCGAAGATCACCGACGAGTGGAGGTGCGGGTAGCTGAGCTGTGCGATCTGCGTGCCGTCGTCGTTCAGCAGGTGATCGGTGCCGTCGAACCACTTGTTCTCGACCGCCTGGTTGTACAGGAACGTGCCCGGATAGGGCGCCGCCAGCGACACCTGGATGGTGTGCGGGTTGAGCTCGATCGCGTAGCGGATCGTCTCCTCGATCGTCTCCAGCGTCTCGCCGGGGAGCCCCAGGATGAAGGTGCCGTGGATGGTCAGGCCGAGCGCGTGCGCGTCCTTGGTGAACTGGCGCGCGACTTTGGTCAGCAGGCCCTTCTTGATGTTGTGGAGGATCTGCTGGTTGCCGCTCTCGTAGCCGACCAGCAGCACCCGGCAGCCGCCGTCCTTCATCGCCTTGAGCACCGGCTGCGGTACGTTGGCCTTGGCATTGCAGCCCCAGGTGATGTCGAAACCCTTCTGGCCGAAGCCGAGCTTGCGCATCTCGCCCGACAGCTCGACGACGAAGTCATGCGCGTCGGCCAGCGTGTCGTCGTCGAAGAAGATCTCCTTGATCTCGGGCATCTCCTTGAGGACGTACTTCACCTCCTCGATCACCTTCTCCACGCTGCGATGGCGATAACGGTGGCCGGCGATCGTCTGCGGCCAGAGGCAGAAGGTGCAGCGGCTCTTGCAGCCGCGCCCGGTGTAGAAGCTCACATAGGGGTGGCGCTGGTAGCCGCCATAATATTTCGTGAGGTCGAGGTCGCGCCGGTAGATGGGCGAGACCATCGGCAGCACGTCCATATTCTCGATCTGCGCGCGGTCCTTGTTGCGCACGATGCGACCATCGGGCGCGCGCCAGGTGATGCCGTCGATCTCGGCGAGCGGCTTGCCCGACGCCAGCTCCACGCAGGTGAAGTCATATTCCTCGCGGCAGACGAAATCGAGCGCGGTGGTGGCGGCGAGGCTCTTCTCGTCCTCGATCATCACCTTGGCGCCGACCATGCCGACCAGCGCCTTCGGGTTGCGCTGCTTGATCAGCTCGGCGGTCTGCACGTCCTGCCGGAAGCTGGGCGTCGAGGTGTGGAGGATGATCAGCTCCCTGTCGTCCACCTCATGCTTGATGTCGTCCCAGCTCTGCTCCTGCGCGGGGGCGTCGATCAGGCGCGAGCCCTCGATCATCGCGGCGGGCTGGGCGATCCACGTCGGATACCAGAAGCTCTTCACTTCGCGCTTCATCTGGTAGCGGGCGCCGGCGCCGCCGTCATAACCGTCGAAGGAGGGGCCCTGCATGAAGAGGGTCTTGAGCGTCATGGTCTTCGAGTCTCCGGTTCGGCCGTCATGCGACCGTCACGCGCCATATGAAGCCGAGCGCCGCGCCAATCAACACGGCGGGTGAAGAACGCCCCGATATAGAGGCCGAAAGACAACAGGTCACGCGCCGGCAGCCACCAGAGCGGCGCGGTGCGGCGGCCGACGATCGCGTCGATCCGCGCGGCGAGGGCCAGGCGTGCGAGCAAAGCGGCGAGGGGCACCCACCAGCCGGCGCCGGCCGCGCTGGCGATCAGGCCCCAGACCAGCGGGTAGGTGACGATGCTGCCGGCATAGCCCACCGGATCGAGCATCCGCACGGTGGCGTTCCAGCGCAGTTCGTGGGCGGCGAGCGCGGCGAGGCTGGTCTCGGTGCAGCCATGGGTGACGATCGGGGGCGGAACGATGACCTTGAGGCCCAGTTCGCGCACCGCCATGCCGAGGGCATTGTCGTCGGCGAGCAGGTCCTTGACGCGCTCGAACCCGCCGATCGCGTCCAGCGTCGCGCGGCGCATGGCGATGGTGGATCCCATGCAGGGCTTGGCGAGGCCGGTCGCGAGGCCGATCATCACGCTGGGCAGGAAGCCCCAGCTGATCCCGGCGGCGGCCATGTACGACCAGCCGTTGGTCTCGCCACGCCCGGCATAGAGCAGGGTGACGGCGCCGACGCCCGGCACGTCCAGCGCGGCGACGATGCGGGCGGCGTAATCGCGCGGCACCGCCATGTCGCTGTCCGAGAGGATGACGATGTCGCCATGGGCCTCGCGCATCATATTGATGAGGTTGGAGATCTTGGCGTTGGAGCCGTGGCGGGCGGGATCGACGACGACGCGCGCCGAGGCGGGGATGGCACCCAGCGCCGGATCCTCGGCGCGCGAGACGCCGCAGACCATGTCGATCGGGCCGGCATGGCTTTGGTCGAGGAAGCCGGCGAGCTTGGCGGCGAGGTCCGGCTCCGGACCGTAGAGCGGCTTGAGCATCGTGACGGAAGGAAAGGCGTCGTGCTCCGGCGTAAGCCGGAGCGCTGCAAGATCGGGCGCCGCGCTCGGAGGGGAGCGCCACCGCCCGGCCAGCACAGCGGCGGCCAGCGTGTAGGCGATGCCGACAAGCGTGATGAAGGTAAGGAGCAGAACCACGCCCGCATTCCTAACTGCCCCGTCGTCCCGGCGAAAGCCGGGACCCATAGGCGACGATGCGCTCGAATCTTGGACACACCGCATCCATGGATCCCGGCTTTCGCCGGGACGACGATGAAGAGGGCGATCGAGAGGGGGGCGCCCTTCGCTCTTCCCAACCCCCCCCGCCTTTGCCTAGAAGCCGGGCCGACCATGCAGGGCACTATCCTGATCACCGGCGTATCGGGCTTCGTGGGCGCCGCCGTCGCCAAGGCGTTCGCCGCCGAGGGCTGGCGCGTGCGCGGGCTGGCGCGCGCCTCCAGCCCGGCGACCAACCTCGAAGGCTTTCCCGGCGACATCGTGCGCGGCGACATGCTGGACGCGGCCGCGACGGCGCGCGCGCTGGAAGGATGCGACGCGCTCGCCCACGTTGCGGCCGACTATCGCCTGTGGGCACCGGACCCCGAGGAGATCGTCCGCCACAATCGCGAGGGTACGCGCATCGTCATGGAGGCGGCGCTGGCGGCGAGGGTGAAACGGATCGTCTACACCAGCAGCGTCGCCACCATCGCGCCGCTGCCCGGCGGGGCGGCGGGCGAGGACCGGCCGCTGACCGAGCAGACCGCGATCGGCGCCTACAAGCGGTCCAAGGTGGTGGCCGAGCGGCTGGTCGAGCGGATGGTGGCGGAGCACGGCCTGCCTGCCACGATCGTCAACCCCTCCACCCCGATCGGCCCGCGCGACGTGAAGCCGACGCCGACCGGGCGCATCCTCGTCGAGGCGGCGACCGGCAAGATTCCCGCCTTCGTCGATACCGGGCTGAACATCGTCCATGTCGACGATGTCGCGCGCGGCCATGTGCTGGCGTTGGAGAAGGGCCAGCCGGGCCGCCGCTACATCCTCGGCGGTGAGGATGTGATGCTGGAGGCCTTGCTCGCCGAGGTGGCGCACCGCGTCGGCCGCAAGCCGCCGACGATCAGCCTGCCGACCGCGCCGCTGATGCCGCTGGCGGCGATTTCGGAGGCGTGGGGCCGGCTGACCGGCAAGGAGCCGCTCTTCACCCGCGACGCGCTGAAGATGGCGAAATATCGCATGTTCTTCTCTTCGGAGCGCGCGAAGGCGGAGCTGGGCTATGCGGCGCGGCCCTGGCAGCAGGCGGTGGGCGACGCGCTCGACTGGTTTCGCGCGCAGGGCATGATCTGATGCTGGTCGCGCTTCTCTCGCTGCTGATCTGGATCGGCCTGCTCGCCTTCCGCGAGCAATTCTGGCTGGCGCGCGATACGGACAAGGCGGCGGTGCCCGATCCCGCCGCCTGGCCGGCCGTCACCGCCGTCATCCCGGCGCGCGACGAGGCGGAGGTGGTCGGCCGCGCCATCGCCAGCCATGTCGCGCAGGACTATCCGGGCGTCTTCCGCATCGTGCTGGTCGACGACGGTTCGATTGACGGCACCGCCGACATCGCGCGGACGGCGGCGCAGGGATCGGATCGCCTGACCGTCATCGCCGGCACCCCGCCACCCGCCGGCTGGACCGGCAAGCTCTGGGCGATGCGCAACGGCGTCGAGCGGGCCGGAGAGACGCCCGATTATCTCTGGTTCACCGATGCCGACATCGCGCATGCCCCCGACACGCTGCGTTCCCTCGTCGTACGGAGCGAGCGGGACCGGCTGGCGCTCAACTCGCTGATGGCGGAGCTGCGCTGCGACAGCCTGGCCGAGCAGGCGATGATCCCGGCCTTCGTGCTGTTCTTCCAGATGCTCTATCCCTTCCGCCTGGTGAACCGGCCGCAGGCCAGGCTGGCGGCGGCGGCCGGCGGCTGCATGCTGGTGAAGCGCGAGGCGCTGGCCAAGGCAGGCGGTCTGGCGGTGATCGCGGACGCCATCATCGACGATTGCGCGATGGGTGAGACGATGAAGCGGCAAGGCCCGATCCGCCTGTCGCTCACCCGCCGGTCGGTGAGCCTGCGCCCTTATGGCGGCTGGGGCGAGATCGTCGCGATGATCAGCCGCTCGGCTTATGCCCAGCTCCACTATTCGCCGTGGCTGCTGGCCGGCACCCTGATCGGCCTGCTGCTGATGTTCGTGGCGCCGGTGGGGCTGGCCCTCTTCGGCAGCGGCGGGGCGCGGCTCTGTGGGGCGCTGGCGTGGGCGGCAATGGCGGTCTGCTACCAGCCGATGCTGCGCTTCTACCGGCAGTCGCCGCTCTGGGGGCTTGCCATGCCGGCCATCGGCATGGTCTACGCCGCCGCGACATTTCTCTCCGCCTGGCAGCACTGGCAGGGCCGCGGCGGCATGTGGAAGGGGCGGGCGCAGGCCCGGATGCAATGAACGCGACAGCGGCGGACCTAGCCTCGGGCAAGGGCCACAAGGACGAGAATTTCCCGGTCGCCTCCAAGCTGGTGGCGCCGCAATTCCGCGCGCCGATCATGGCTTTCTATCGCTTCGCCCGGCTCGCCGACGACATCGCCGACCATGAGACCGCCTCGGCCGATGCCAAGCTCGAGCGGCTGGAGGCGATGCGGCTCGGCATCATCGGCGACAGCGACGCGGAGCCCTCGGCCGTCGCGCTGCGGCAGGCGATGGCGGAGCGGAAGCTCGATCCGGTCCACGCGCTCGACCTGTTGGAGGCCTTCCGCCGCGACGTCACCAAGCTGCGCTACGGCAGCTGGGACGAGCTGGTCGATTACTGCCGCTACTCGGCCAATCCGGTCGGCCGCTTCGTGCTGGACGTGCATGGCGAGGATCGCGCGCTGTGGCCCGCCAACGATGCGCTGTGCACCGCGCTGCAGGTGATCAACCACCTGCAGGATTGCGGGAAGGATTATCGCCAGCTCGATCGCGTCTATCTCCCGCAGGACATGCTGGCCGCCGCCGGGTCCCGCACCGCGGAGCTTGGGGACCCCAGCGCCACGCCGGCCTTGCTCACCGTGATCCAGGCGTGCGCCGAGCGGACCCAGCATCTGCTCGCCGACGCCGCGCCCTTCGCGCGCCGTATCCGGGATCGCCGGCTCGGCGTCGAGGTGGCGGTGATCCAGCGGCTCGCGGTCAGCCTCGCGGCGCGGCTGCGGCGCCGCGATCCGCTGTCCGAGCGCGTGCATCACGGCAAGGCCGAGGCGCTGTGGCTGGCCTCCGGCGCGGCGCTGGGAAGGTTCGTCCGCCCGTGACGGCGCCGTCGGCTTCGGGCTCCTCTTTCTATGCGGGGATGAAGGTGCTGCCGCGCCCCGAGCGGCATGCCATGTACGCGGTCTACGATTTCTGCCGCATCGTCGACGACATCGCCGACGACCAGCAGGGCGATCGCGCCACCCGCGCCGTCCAGCTCGATCGCTGGCGGGCCGATCTCGACAGCCTCTATGCGGGCGGGGACCCCGGCGTCGCGGCGACGCTGGTCGAGCCGGTGCGGCGCTTCGGCCTCCGGCGCGCGGATTTCGAGGCGGTGATCGACGGGATGGCGATGGACGTCGCGCGCGATATCCGCTGGCCGACCGCCGACACGCTCGATCTCTATTGCGACCGGGTGGCGAGCGCGGTCGGGCGGCTGTCGATCAAGATCTTCGGCATGGAGGAGCGGCCGGGCTTCGAGCTCGCCCACCATCTCGGCCGGGCGCTGCAGCTCACCAACATCCTGCGCGACATCGACGAGGATGCCGCGATCGGCCGCGTCTACCTGCCGCTGGAGGCGATCGAGGCGCAGGGCATCGCGGTGGGCGACATCGCCGCCGTGATCGGCGATCCGCGGCTCGACGGCGCCGCCCAGATGCTGGCGCGGCAGGCGCAGGAGCATTTCCTGACGGCGCAGGCGATCCTCAAGGCGAAGCCCAGGGGCCACCTGATCGCGCCCAAGCTGATGGCGGCGGCCTATTCGGAGCTGCTGCGCCGGATGCGGCAGGCCGGTTGGGCGCCGCCGCGCGTGCGCATCCGCCACAACCGGCTGGCGCTGGCCTGGACGCTGGTGAAGCTCCGGCTGGGGCGGTGAAGGGCGCGCCCAAGACGGCCCACGTCATCGGCGCGGGGCTGGCCGGCCTCTCCGCCGCCGTCGCGCTGACGCAGGCGGGCTATCGGGTGACGCTGAGCGAGGCGGCGCGGCAGGCGGGCGGGCGGTGCCGATCCTATCGCGATCCGCAACTCGGGCTCACGATCGACAACGGCAATCATCTCGTCCTCTCGGGTAATCAGGCGGTGCGCGCCTATCTCGCGACGATCGGCGCGAGCGACCGTCTGGCGGGGCCGGAGGAAGCACGCTTCCCCTTCATGGACGTGGCGAGCGGCGCGCGATGGCTGCTCCACCCGAACGCAGGCCCGATCCCGTGGTGGCTGTTCTCGAAGCGTCGCCGCGTGCCGGGCACCGCGCCGCTCGACTATCTCGCGCTCGCCCGGCTGATGGGCGCCTCGGCCGACCAGACGATCGGGCAGGTGCTGCGACCCAAGGGCGCATTGTGGGAGCGGCTGCTCGACAGCTTTCTCGTCTCCGCGCTCAACACGCCGGCGCAAGACGGCTCCGCCGTGCTGGCGGGCGCGATCGTGCGCGAGACCTTGGCCAAGGGCGGGGCCGCCTGCCGCCCGCTGATCGCCGAGCCGACGCTGGCGGCCGCCTTCGTCGATCCCGCGCGGGCGTGGCTGGAGGCGCGCGGCGCCAGCATCCGGCTCGGGCGGCGGCTGCGTGGCTTCGAGATGGTGGACGGCCGCGTCGCCGCGCTCGATTTCGCCGATGGCCGCGAGGCGATCGCGGGGGAGGAGCCGGTGGTGCTCGCCGTGCCGGCCTGGGTCGCGGCGGACCTCATCCCCGGGCTCGTCGTGCCGGACCGCCACCACGCCATCGTCAATGCGCATTTCCTCCACCCCGCCCCGGCCGGCGCCGCGCCGATCACCGGCGTGATCGGCGGCACCGCGGAATGGGTGTTCGCCTTCCCCGATCGGCTTTCCACCACCGTCAGCGCCGCCGATGCGCTGGCCGAGGAGGATCGGGAGGTGGTGGCCCGCAAGCTCTGGGCCGATGTCGCGAAGGTCCACGACCTGCCCGCCGAACTGCCGCGCTGGCAGATCGTCACCGAGAAGCGGGCGACCTTTTCGGCCACACCCGAGCAGGAAAAGCGACGCCCCGGATGCCGCTCGTCGCACGATAACCTGTTCCTGGCTGGCGACTGGACGAGAACCGGGCTACCGGCCACGATCGAAGGGGCCATCCGTTCGGGACGAACGGCGGCCGCCGCGGTGGTGAACAGGGACTGAGATTTGCTCGACGTGGAAGACATCGCGACCGATCCGCTCGACGGCATCGACGCGGCGATCGGCCGTGCGGCGGACGCCCTCAAGCGCGACCAGAAGGCCGATGGCCACTGGGTGTTCGAGCTGGAGGCGGACGCCACCATACCCTCCGAATATATCCTGCTGCGCCACTATCTCGGCGAGCCGGACGATCTCGATCTGGAAGCGGCGATCGGCCGCTACATCCGTCGCATCCAGGGATCGCATGGCGGCTGGGCGCTCTATCATGACGGCGCCTTCGACATGTCGGCGACGGTGAAGGCCTATTATGCCCTCAAGATGATCGGCGACGACATCGATGCGCCGCACATGGCGCGGGCGCGGGCCGAGATCCTGAAGCGCGGCGGGGCGGGGGCGTCCAACGTCTTCACCCGCATCCAGCTGGCCCTGTTCGGCGCGGGCAAGTGGCGGGTGGTGCCGGAAATGCCGGTCGAGCTGATGCTCGCGCCCAGGCGATTCCCGATCAACCTCTATCGCATGTCCTATTGGGCGCGCACCGTGATCGTGCCGCTGCTGGTGCTGGCGGCGCTGCGCCCCGTGGCGCGCAATCCGCGCGGCGTGACGGTGGACGAGCTTTATGCGCCGGGCCGGCACGTCCTCAAGCGGGCGCTGCCGGGCAAGTGGCAATATGAATGGGGCTTCGGCGCGCTCGACATCCTGCTCAAGCGCGGGCGGCGCTTCTGGCCCAGGCGCCTGCGCAAGAAGGCGATCGACGCCTGCGTCGCGTTCGTCAGCGAGCGGATCAACGGCACGGACGGGCTCGGCGCCATCTATCCGGCGATCGCCAACTCGGTGATGATGTTCGACGCTTTGGGCTATGGCGCCGATCATCCGGAGCGCGCGCTGGCCCGCGAGGCGGTCGAGAAACTGCTCGTCCATCGCGACGACGGGGAGGTCTACTGCCAGCCCTGCGTCTCGCCGGTGTGGGATACGGCGCTCGCCGCCCACGCGATGCTGGAGGCGGGCGAGGACGAAGCGGCGGCGAAGGGGCTCGACTGGCTCACGCCGCGCCAGATCCTCGACGTGAAGGGCGACTGGGCCGAGCAGCGGCCGGACGTGCGCCCCGGCGGCTGGGCTTTCCAGTACGGCAACGACCATTATCCCGATCTCGACGACACCGCCGTGGTGGTGATGGCGATGGACCGCGCGCGCGGGAAGCTCGGCGATCGCTATGACGAGGCGATCGATCGCGGCGTGGAATGGAATGCCGGCTTGCAAAGCCATGACGGCGGCTTCGCGGCCTTCGATGCCGACAACACCCATTTCTACCTGAACGACATCCCCTTCGCTGATCACGGCGCCCTGCTCGATCCGCCGACCGCCGACGTTACGGCGCGCGTCGTCTCGATGCTGGCGCAGGTCGGCGAGCCGCTCGATTCGCCCCGCATGAAGGCGGCGCTCGACTGGCTGCGCAAGGATCAGCATGCCGAGGGCAGCTGGTGGGGCCGCTGGGGGGTCAATCATATCTACGGCACCTGGTCGGTGCTGTGCGCGCTCAACGCGGCGGGGGTGGACCCGGCCAATGCGATGGTGCGCCGCGCGGTGCGCTGGCTGGTGACCATCCAGAACAGCGACGGCGGCTGGGGCGAGAGCTGCGACAGCTATGCGCTCGATCGCCGGGGGCACGAATCGGCCCCTTCGATCGCCTCGCAGACGGCCTGGGCGCTGCTCGGCCTGATGGCGGCGGGCGAGGTCGATCACCCGGCGGTCATCCGCGGCATCGCCTGGCTGGAGCGCCACCAGGCCGAGGACGGGCTGTGGGGGCAGGAGCATTATACGGGCGGCGGCTTCCCGCGCGTCTTCTACCTGCGCTACCACGGCTATCCGAAATATTTCCCGCTCTGGGCGTTGGCCCGCTACCGAAACCTCAAGCGCGGCAATGCGCGGCGGGTGGAGTTCGGGATGTGAGCAAGGGCGCAGACCGCTTTCCCCCGTTCGTCCCGAGCCTGTCGAAGGACGTGCCGCAAACGGAGTCGCTTGGGGCACGTCCTTCGACGTCGCTCGAGACGAACGGCGTTTTCGTGGCCGGAGTGGCCGCATGATCCTGATCGCCACCGGCATGAAGCGCGAAGCGAGGGCGCTCGCTCGCAACGGCGTGATCGTCGCCACCGCCGGCACCGACCATGCGCGGCTGGAGGCGGAACTGGAGGCCGGCGTCGCGGCGGGCGCCACCGCGATCCTGTCGATGGGCCTCGCCGGTGCGCTGGCACCGTTGCTCAAGCCCGGCGACTGGGTGGTCGGCACCATCTCGCCCACCGGCATGGTGCGGCGCGAGTGGAGCGTCGGCGCCGGCTCGGCCCGGCCGAAGGAGGCGAAGCCCGATCCCCGCCCCATCGCGCAGAAGGAGGCGTCGTCCGCCTGGATCGGCCGGATCGCGGCGATCCTGCCCGGCGCGGTGGTGGGGCGCATCCATGCCGACGGCGCGATGGTGGTGACGGCCGCGCAGAAGGAGCATCTCCACTTCGCCGAGCGTGCCCTGGCCTGCGACATGGAAAGCCACATCGCCGCGCGGGTGGCGCAGCGCCATCATCTGCCCTTCGCGGTGGCCCGCGTGATCTCCGACGAGGCGGATCGCGCCATCCCGCGCGCCGCGCAGGTGGCGATGGCGCCGGACGGCGGCATCCGGCTCGGCGCCGTGCTGCTCGCGATCCTCAGGCGGCCGTGGCAGCTTTTCGCGCTGGTCGCGCTGGCGCTGACGACGGCGAGCGCGATGCGGGCGCTGGCGAGCGGCTATCGCCTGCTCGCGGATGGCGGCTTCGCCAAGCCAGCACCGGAGCAACGGCCCGATCAAACGCCCCGTTCGTCCTGAGCCCTTCGACTGCCTGTCAGGGCAGGCGCTCAGGATAAACTTCGATCCCGCGGATCGAAGTCGAAGCACGTGCTGCAAGCGACACGGCTTGAGGCACGCACGTCGACAAGCTCAGTGCGAACGGTGGTGGGTGCAGCGGTGTTCAGTCCGCCGCCACCACATGCTTGCCGGCATTCGGCTTGGTCGCCTTGATCCGCGCCAGCTCGCGCTCGACGTGGGTCGAGTAGACGTCGTCGGCCGGGCGCGCCTGGCTGAGATCGATGTCCTTCGCCATCGGGCCGGAGGTCCGCACGCCCTTGCGCGCGATCTTGAGGAATTCCAGCGGACGCTTCACGCCCTCGGCCGCGGCCGTGCCCTCGAAGCCGCAATGGACCATGCAGTCGCCGCACTTCTCATACTTGCCGACGCCGTATTTGTCCCACTCGGTGTCGTCCATGAGCTCCTTGAAGCTCTTCACATAGCCTTCGCCGAGCAGGTAGCAGGGTTTCTGCCAGCCGAAGATCGTGCGCAGCGGCATCGACCAGGGCGTGCATTCGTAGCTGCGGTTGCCGGCGAGGAAATCGAGGAACAGCGGCGAGTTGGTGAACTTCCACTTCCGCGCGCCATCCCCTTTCGCGAATACCTCGCGGAAGAAGGTCTTGGTGCGCTCGCGGGTGAGGAAATGCTCCTGGTCGGACGCGCGCTCATAGGCATAGCCCGGCGACAGCGTGATCTCGACGTCCAGCCGTTCCATCTCGTCGAAGAAGGCGGCGAGGCGGTCGGCATCGGCGCCGTCGAACACGGTGCAGTTCACCTGCACGCGGAAGCCCTTGGACTTGGCCAGCATGATGGCTTCGAGCGCGATGTCGTAGGTGCCGGCGAGATCGACGGCATGGTCGTGCATCGCCTGGTCGCCGTCGAGGTGAATCGACCAGGTGAAGAAGGGATCGGGCTTGTAATCGTCGATCTTCTTCTTGAGCAGCAGCGCGTTGGTGCACAGGATCACGAACTTCTTCTTCGCGAGATAGCCCTGCACGATCCGGGGCATGTCCTTGTGCAGCAGCGGCTCGCCGCCGGCGATCGAGACGGCGGGGGCGCCGCATTCGTCGATCGCGTCCATGCATTGCTCGTAGGACATGCGCTGGTTCAGGATGGGATCGGGATAGTCGATCTTGCCGCAGCCGGGGCAGGCGAGGTTGCAGCGGAACAGCGGCTCCAGCATCAGCACCAGCGGATAGCGCTTGGCGGTGAAGGCCTTCTTGACCGTGTAGCCGCCGATGCGGGCCAGAACGGGGAGGGGCAGGGTCATCTGTGTTCCTTAGGCTACACGGGCGCGCTGGGGCAGGCGATCCAGCGCCGGCGGCAGGCGGAATTGGACATTTTCTTCGAGGCCGTCCAGCTTCTCGACGCTGGCGGGGGTGATCGCGCGGATCGCGGCGATCACGCTCTGCACCAGTTCCTCGGGCGCCGACGCGCCGGCGGTGAGGCCGATCGTCGCCACCCCGTCCAGCCACGCGGCATCGAGCTGCGATCCGTCGGCGATCAGATAAGCGGGCTTGCCCATCTCCTCGCCGATCTCGCGCAGGCGGTTGGAATTGGAACTGTTGGGCGAACCGACGACCAGCAGGAGGTCGGCCTGCCCGCACAATTCGCGCACGGCCGACTGGCGATTCTGCGTGGCATAGCAGATTTCCGCCGTCGAGGGGCCGGTCAGATCGGTGAAGCGGGCCTCCAGCGCGGCGATGATGACGCGCGTGTCGTCCACCGAGAGCGTCGTCTGGGTGATGTAGGCGACGGGCGCATCCACGCCGATCGGCAGCGCCGCGACCTCTTCCGGCGTGCCGACGAGATGGATCTCGCCGTCGATCTGGCCGAGCGTGCCTTCCACCTCGGGGTGGCCGGCATGGCCGATCAGCACCAGGGTGCGCCCGGCCGCGACATAGCGGCGGCCCTGGTTGTGGACCTTGGAGACGAGCGGGCAGGTCGCGTCGATCACGGGCAGGCCGCGATCCTCCGCATCCTTCTGCACCGTGCGGGATACGCCGTGGGCCGAGAAGATCGTCACCTCGCCGGCGGGCACCTCGTCGAGTTCCTCGACGAAGACGGCGCCCTTGGCTTTCAGCGTATCGACGACGTGACGATTATGGACGATCTCGTGCCGGACGTAGACGGGGGCACCCACCCGATCGAGCGCCCGATCCACGATGTCGATCGCGCGGATCACGCCCGCGCAGAAACCGCGAGGCTGGGCGAGCAGTATCTTGACCATCCATATCTCCCAACAGGGCACGCACACATAGTCGTTCCGTATCCAATGCGGAAGTGACACCGATGCCACACGGACCGAGCTTGTTCAGTCGGCGTTATGGCGACAGGATTCATGAAGCCGCGCTGACCAAAGGATGACGACATTGAAAGACGCTTTCCGCATTGCCGCCCTGATGATGCTCGCGGCCCCGGCTGTCGCGCAGGCCGAGGCGAGCGAGCCCGCGGGCCGGATCGGCGCCTATGACGATGCCGTGATCCAGGTGATGAAGGCGAAGCTCGGCCTCGCCGCGCGGGCGGACCGGTTCGAGCCGATCGTGAAGGCCTATTACGACATGCCCGCGATCGCCGGCCTCGTCGCCGGTCCGGCCTGGGCGAGCGCGTCGGCGGCGGACAAGGCGGCAGCGATCACCGCGCTGACGCGGCATTCCGCCGTCAGCCTGGCGCGCAATTTCACCAGCTATGACGGCACGCCGTTCACGGTCGATCCCAAGGTGATCGCGCGCGGGCCGGATCGCGTGGCGAAGGTGACGATCGGCAAGGACGTGCTGTTCTACCGGATGCGCCAGTCGGCGGGTACGTGGAAGATCGTCGATGTCATCTCGAGCGGGGTCAGCAACCTCGCCCTCCAGCGCGCCGACCTTGCGACGACGATCCAGGGCGGCGGCCTGCCGGCGCTGGTGAAGAAGCTGGGGCAGCTGGATGCGATGAAGTGACGTTGCTGGCGGGCTGACTCCCCTACGGGGCTGAGGCTTTCTTCTTCCCCTGCGGCCCCAGCAGCGCCGGCTCGAAGATCAAGGCGCACACCAAAGTCCACGCCAGCGACAGCATCAGGATCTTGCCCATGCTGGCGGTGCCGGGGTGGCGCGAGAGCCACAGCGAGCCGAAGGCGCTGCCCGTCGCCAGCGCCGAGAAGAACACCGCGCGGGCGAGCGGCGATTGCAGCAGGTCGGTCGCGCCCGCCCGCCACGCCATCACGAAATAGATGTGGAAGGCGACGCCGACCCCGAACAGCAAGGGGAAGGCGATGATGTTGGCGAAGTTGATCGGCTGCCCGATCAGCACGCAGGTGCCCAGCGTCAGGAAGCCGGACAGCACCACCGGCGCCAGCGTGAACGCCACCTCGCGGACGCTGCGCAGCACCGCGAGGAGCAGGAGGCTCACCACCAGCAGCGCCAGCACGCCGGCCTGGACGAAGGCCATGGCGACGGTGCGCGCCGCCGCCTGCGTCGAGACGGCGGTGCCGGTGGCATCGGGCGAGACCTTGCGGACGGCGGCCACGAACCTGGCCAGCCCGGCGTCGCTGCCGCGATAGGCCGGCGCGGCGGTGAGCTGGACGCGAGCCTGGCCGTCCCTGGCGATCCAGTCCTGCTTCACCTCGGCCGGCAGCGTATCGACCGAGACGGGCTGGGCGGCGAGCGCGTTGCGCATCTGGTCGAGCATGGTGTGCAGCGGCGGCACCAGCAGCGCGGTGGCCCTGGCGCGAATATCCGGCGATCCGTTGGCGAGGCGATCGAAGGCGTCGGCGAGGCGGCGGGCGTCGATGCTGGATCTGTCCTGCCCCGTCGCTGCCTGCCGCAGGCCCTGCGCGGTGTGGCGCAGCGCGGCGATCGTCTCCGCGTCGCTGGGTGGCAAAGCCGGCGCGAAGGGATTGAGCGAGAAATCGAGCAACGCCTGCGCATTGCCGATCGCGGCGAGCTTGGGCGCCTGATCGTCCGGCACGAAACTGGCGGCGGTGATGGCGTGCCCCACCTCGGGCAGCGTCGAGAGCTTGGCCGCGAGCGCCTGCGCGGCCGGCAAATCGGGCGTCAGGATGTCGATCGTGTTGGGATCGCGATCCGGGTCCGCCACCAGCTCGGACAAGGTCGCCATCGCCTCGAAGGTCGGGTTGCGCAGGTGCAGCGGATTGAAGTCGAACCGCACCCAGAACAGGCTCGCGATGCTGAGCAGCATCGACAGGCCGAACAGTTGCAGCACCAGCCGGCGGCGGCGCAGCAGGAGGTCGTCGAGCCACGCCAGTTTCGGATTGCCGAGTTCGGCGGCGGGCGTGCCGGGCTTGAGCAGCATCAGCAGCGCGGGCAGCAGGGTCACCGCGAAGGCCAGCGCGATCACCATGCCGATGCCGGCGATCACGCCGAGCTCGGCGATGCCGACATAATCGGTCGGCAGGAAGGCGAAGAAGCCGAGGCAGACCGCGCCCGCCGCCAGCAGCAGCGGCCCGGCGAGCGCGACCGCCGCCGCCGTCATCGCCCGCGCGCGGTCGGCATGGTCCAGCCGTTCGGCCTGGAAGCGCACGCCGAGCTGGATGCCGAAATCGACGCCGAGCCCGACGAACAACGGGATGAAGGCGACCGAGATCAGGTTGAACCGCCCCACCGCCGCCAGCCCGATCGCGGCGGTGACGACCAGCCCGGCGATGGTCGTGCCGAGGATCGCCGCCGTGATCCGCCACGAGCGGACGGCGAGGCGCAAGGTCACCAGCATGAACAGGATCATCGCGCCGCCGACCAGCCAGGCATGATCGGCGAGGCTGGCGAATTCCTCGTCGGACAGCGGCACCGATCCGGTGAGGCGGACGCGCGCGCCGTGCGCGGCATCGAGGTTCAGCGCCCTGGCATAGCCGCGCACCGCGTCGGAGGCGGGCTCGCCCGGCATCAGGCTGCCATAATCGAGCACCGGCGTGGCCAGGATCAGCCGGCGCTTGGGCGCGGCCAGCGCCCCCTTGCCGTCGCCGCCGAACAGCGATTGCCAGGAGAAGAAAGCGGGCCGGCCCTTCGCCTGCGCATCCAGCGCGTCCGCCAGCGCCGCGACCGGCGCGTCGATCTGGCCCAGCGTCGCGTCGCCGCGCTGTACGCCTGTCAGCATCGTGTCGAGCGCGCCCGCGATGCCGCGCAGCGACGGATCGCCCGCCAGCGGCCCCAGGAAAGGCTGCGCGGCGGTCATCTGCCGGGTCGCCTCGCCGACATCCCCGACGCTGCCGAACAGCAGGCCCTCGCGCGCGAAATAGTCGCCGCCGTCGGGCCGGGTGACGCGCCGGAAATGCGCGGTGTCCGCCACCATCTTCCCGAACAGCGTGTTGGTGGCCGCCTCGGCGATCTCGGGCGTGGCGCCGTCGATCACCACCAGCACGGAATCGCCATTCTGCGGGAAGGCGGCGTCCATCTTCCGCTCGTTGAGCCGCCAGTCGACCTTGGGCGAGATCAATTGGGTCGCGTCCGTGGTCATGGCGAAGCGCTGGCTGGCGAAGAGCCCCGCCGTCAGCGTCAGCAGCAGGGCCAGGCCCAGCACCGCCCACGGACGGCGGCAGGCGAACGCGACGAGGCGGGCGAGCGGATGGGTCATAGGATGCGGGCTTTAGGGCCTGATCGGGCGGGGTGGAAGCGTGGGCGGATTGTGACGGATGAGAATCATTCTCGATTCAAGCTGTCTGGGTAGCCCGCCTTAATCTGTCCATTCGTCCCGAGCGCAGTCGAGGGACTGCGCCGAGCGAAGCCGAGGCGCTTGTCACCCGCATCTCGGCTCCGCTCGGGGCGAACGGGTCATCGGCTAGGTCTTGCGCTCCAGCGCCCTAGAAGAATTTCGAGCGCAGCTTCAGCGTGATCCGCTGCGTGTCGGCGCCATGATCGAACCAGGCATCCTCCCACCGGGGCGGCGCGAAGTGGATGGGGGCGTCGCGCGAGACGCCGATCGGCTCCTTGGGGATGCCGAACAGCCCGCGCTCCAGCTTGCCGCTGGAATTGAGATCCTGGAACACCTGCGCGGCATAACGGCCGGGCGGTACGTTGGGCACCGTGACGATGGTGGTGCCGAGCACGGCGGGTGCCTCGCCCGAATAGATGCAGTCGCTGCCCATGAAGAGCTTCTCGGTGCAGATATCGACATGCACCCGGCCCTTGGCCTGCTGGACATTGGTGACGGCCACCTCGATGGGCGCGGCGGCGGCCGGAACGGCGAGACCGGGCACCGCCAAAGCGGCGAGCAGCGCGAAGCGTGTCGTCATCATCGTCACCCACCATAAGCGGTGGTCGATGTCGAGAGGATGAACCCGAACCTGTCCAAACTAAAAGGAAATGATCACGTTCACGGTGTCGGTATAGGTGCCGGCAGGCGGCGTGGCCTGCCCCGGATTCACCTTGGCGACATAGGATTGCACCTGGTTCGGGGTCGTCGATCCGCTGCCGGTGCCGCCGTTCGCCGTGCTCGGCAACGGATTGGTCTCGTCCCAGATGGTCGTGCCGTCGGCGCGGTAGAGATTGTATTGCAGCACGTGGCCGGCGCCGTCGCTCATTGTCCGCCACGGGCGCGACGATCCGTTGCCGCCGCTCGAGAAGCTGACCTTGTAGCTGCTGCCCGCCGAGCAATCGACCAGCACCGCCTGGTTCACCGCCTGGAACTGGCTGGCGAGCGGCGCTGTGCCGAAGCTGACGTTGGGCGCGCTGATCCGGCAATCGGCGCTGACCACCAGGGTGACCGCGATCGTCGCGGTGGCGGTGCCGGTCTCGTAGCCGACGCAGAGCAGGCCGGCCAGATCCACGCCGTTGCACACCTGCCAGCTCCACTGGACGGTGAGCGTATCGGTATAGGTGCCCGCGGGAATGTTCGGCGCACCCGTCAGCTTGGCATAGAGCGGCGGGTTGAAGCTGTTCGGATTGAGGATGTTGAGCAGCGAGAGCAACGTCCCGCTCATGTAGTTGACCGTGCCGCCCTGGGTGAAGGGCACGGTGAAGCCCTGATCGGCGGCGACCTGGAAGGGGATGCTGCCGCCCGTCGAGCTCTTGAGCACGAAGCCGTTGGCGCTCGTCATCGTCGCCCTGGCGTAGCTGGCTCCGAGGACGTTGAGGACCGAGCCGGTGCAGGCGAGACCGGCCTTGCCCGCGATGCTGGCGACCGCGCTCGCCTTGACGTCATAGGTCGAGCCCGAGGCGAAGGTGAGCGACTGCGAGGAGACCGTGCAGGTCGCGTGCGCCACGCCGGCGAGGCCAAGCGCGATCAGGACAGCCAGGATCAGACGCATGGCACCGGCCCGATCTGGGCGAGCGCCTTGGCGTGGGCCGGCAGCGCGACGTGGGCCGTGCAGCGGCTGCCGTCGCGGTTGGTGACGGCCAGCTCGGTCTCGGCCTTGATATCCTCCAGGAAGGCGATGCCGTCCCAGCCGATCTCGCTGTCGGCGGCGCCCGCGCGGGCGACCCGGCCGCCGGCCGCCAGCTCCTTGCCGTCGCGGCCGACCAGGGTGACGGTGGCATTGCGGACGTAGCGCACCGCCATGTGGACGATCGCGCCGGTGCCCTGCCGCAGCGAGACGCGCTTCTCGACGGAATCGGCCATGTGATCGGCCGACAGGTTCAGCGTGTCGATCGCGAAGCGGCCGACATGGTAGGAGGTGACCTGCGGCACGAACAGGTGGCCGTGCCGGTCGGTCGTGCCGATCGGCTGGTTCTCGTAGGAGACGGGGATGTTGGCGACCCCGTCGGTGGAGACGATCGCGAAGGCGTCGCTCACCTGGTTGGCGGCGAATACGCTCTTGTCCATCAGCACCAGCGATCCGGTGGCGCCGATCCAGGCCGAGCGATCGCCGGGCGTGAAGGCGCCGCCCGCCTGCAGCTCCATCGTGTCGTTGCGCCAGGTGGCGGTGCCCTGGCCGTAGATGCGGCCATCCTCGTCGCCCGCCAGCGTGGCGTTGACGCCGAAGCCGCCGTCGGTCGCCACGGAACGGGCATAATCGAGCTGCGCCAGCGTGCCGCGCCCGCGATCGTGGGTGAGGCCGCCGGAGATGCTCTGCCGGCCGAACGGGACGATCAGGCGGAGCTGGGCGCTGGTGCTGCCCTGCATGAAATCGTGGTCGGCGCTGACGAACAGGCTCGCGAAGCGGCCGATCGCGCGCGAATAAGAGAGCGAGGCGATGCGCGTATGGGCGTGGCCCAGCGTCATGCCATCGATGAAGGCGGCGCCGATGCTGCCCTGGCGGGGCACGTTGACGGTGGCGATCACCCGGTCGGACCGGCTGGTGCCGTCATAACGCGCGAGATCGAACGAGCCGAGATCGCGGTAGCCGGCGCTGCGCTGGTCATGCTCGGCCGAGATCGAGAAGCGGCGCGCGGTGTAGCTGTAGCCGATCGTCCACTGGGTGCCGGTCAGGCCCTCGCTGCGGCTGGTCGCGGCGGAGAGGTTGAGCGTGCCGAAGCGGCCGGGCGCGAAGACGATGCCGGCGCCGCCCAGCGCCAGCTGGCGGGTCGCCTCGCCATGCGCCTCGACGGTGACGGTCTGGGTGAGGCCGCGCCGGATCGTGCCGCTGGCGGTCAGCGCGCCATATTCGAAATTCTTGAGGCCATAGCCCTGGCGCAGGAAGCCGATCTCGCCCGAAACGTCGAGCAGGCCGGGCCTGAGCAGGGTCGAGGAGACGTAGAAGGGGATGGTCGTCGCGATCTGGCGGCCGACCGCGTCGGTGGTGACGATCGTCGCCTGGCCGGCGCCGTTCACCACGGGCATGTTGTCGAGCACGAAGCGGCCGGGCTGCACGGCGGCGCTCTGCTGGCGATAGCCGTCGACGAACAGATCCACCGCCGAGGGGACGGCGGCCTTGCCGGCGAAGCTCGGCAGCGGGGTGGTGATGAGATCGGGCCGCACCTGATAGTCGCGCGCGATCTGGATGCCGCCGAGCCGCACCGAGGTCGTCCAGGGCAAGGACTGGGTGATCAGGTCGCCGGCCGTGAAGGCGAGCGCATGATTCTCGTCCACATAGCGGTAGCGGGTGTCGTAGCGCAGATAGCCGGTCTTCAGCCCGGTGCCGGTGCGCAGCGTGCCATTGTTGGAAAAGGTGCCGAACGGGCCGAAGATGCGCTGCTCGGTCCACAGCGAGGCGGTGGTGACGCCGTCGCCCGTCTGCACATAGGCGTCGTAGCTCAGCATCGCGCCGAGATCGGCGACGGTCGGCATCCGCTCGCGGGCATAAGGCGAGATATGGTTGGTCGGCAGCAGGTCCGGCGAGACGGTGAGGTTGAGCGTCTGCCCGGCGGCATCGTAGGCCGATTGCACGCCCCGGATCTGGCCGACGTCGACCGGCCCGTCGCCCGCCACGTTCAGCCCCGCCTTGCGCAGCGCGGCGGCGTCCACCAGGTCGTGCCCGCCGGTCACGTGCATCGGCACGATCTCGCCCCCTGCCTGTCCGTTGAGCACCAGCTCGACGAACAGGGGCTGGTCCGACGGCGCCGCCTCGAAGGTGGGCAGCGACGCCGCATAGGCCCGCCCGGCGCCTGCCAGGAGGAGGAGGAAGACGGCCGGGCGCATAACGTGGGTCAGGCGGTCGGGGCCAGCGTCGTGTCGGTGCCGTTGGCGTTGACGACGATGGTGCCGCTCGCCGGCGCGCCGTCGGGCAGCGGCCAGCGCATGGTTGATCCCGCCAGCACATAGCCGAGCAGCCCGGCGGTGACGGTGAAGTCTTTGGCGCCGGCCTGGACGCGCAGGTTGAGCAGGCGCGCGTGGCGCTGGCCGGCGTTGCGGATCTCGGCGAAACGCTTGCCGTCGATCATCACGATGCGCGCTGCCAGCGTGGGCGTCGCGGCGATCGTGCCGTCATAGGTGAAGAGCGGGATGGAATAGCGCATCTGCACCGACAGCTGGGCGCTCGCGGCGCCCGGCTTGGTGGGATCGACGGGGGGCGGCAGCTCGTCGATCAGCAGGCGGTAGCTGTGCTCGGCGGGGGTGGCGCCGGTGTCGCGGCGGATGATGCGGATCAGCTGGCGCTGGCCGGGCGCGACATTGGCGATCGGCGGCGAGGTGACGACCTCGTCCTGCCGGGCATATCGATCCTCGTTGCCGGCCTGGCTCCAGCCGAGCGAGCGGACCTGGAGGGTGACGGGATCGGCGCCCCGGTTCTCCACCCACAAGGCGGTCGCGGTCTGGCCGGCGGCGATGGTCGGGTCGACGGGCCACAGCACGACGGCGGCGGCGTGGGCCTGCGCCAGCGGCGCGGCGGCGAGAAGGGCGGCGAGGGCAAGTTTGCGAAGCATCGGGGGCTACTCCGTGGAAGGAAAAAGCGGGGCCGCTACCAGCTGAGGGTGACGCGGACCGTGTCGGCATAGGCGCCTGCCTTGGTGGCGCCGGAGAGCGTGGCCTTGGCCACGACGGGGACGGACAGGTGCGAATTGCCCACCGGGAAGGAGAGGGCGATCGCGTTGGTCGTCCAGGCGACGGCGCTGCCGTTGGCGTAGAGCAGATAGGGGACCTTGCTCGTCCCGCTCGCCAACTGCCGGACCCCGCCGCTGGTGGGGTTGAGGCCGGTGTCGGCGGTGACGCTCGCGGTCATGCCGGGGGTGCAGTCGATCTGGAGGCCGGCGGTGCCGCCGGAGAGCAGGCTGGCCTGCACGCTGCCACTGGCGATCCCGGATACGGTGCCGAGGTCGATGCTGCCCCAGGTGCTGGCGCCACCCGAACTGGTGACGGCGCAGCCATTGGCAACGACGGCCGAGACCTGGAAACTCTTCAAGGTCTCGGCCGTGGCCGGCGTGGCGCCACACCCCCCGGCGAAGGCGCCCGCCAGCATCAGTGCGGCCATGCGATGGGCTACTGGCATGGCCGCTGTCCCGCTTCCGCTACGCGCCGATCACCAGGCCAGCGTGACCTGCACGGTGTCGGTGTAGGAACCGGCCGCGACGACGGCGCCGTTGCTGCTCACGCGGCCGTAGATCGGCACGTTGAACGCGGTCGAGGTGGCGGTGCCGAGGCTGATCGCCTGGCCGATGCCGATCTCGGAGGTGCGGCCGCTGTCGCTGTAGAGGTGGTAGGCGATCTTGTTGGTGCCCGAGGCGACGTAATGGGTGCCGCTGGCATCGTTGGCGCCGGCGCCGACGGTGAAGGTCGGTGTCGAGCCCGGCGAGCAGAGCACCGAGAGGCCCGCGCCGCCGCCGGTCGCGACCAGCGAGGCGTCGGTGTTGCCGAACAGGCCCGGCTGATCGGCGAAGGCGATGGTGCCGACCTGGTTGAGGTTGGCGGCGATCGCGGTCGCGCCGTTCACCGCGCAGGCGGCGGTGACGTTGAGCGAGACGCCGATCGTGCCGGTCGAGGAACCGGCGGCCTGCGCCGGCGCCGTGCCGAGCGCGACCGCCGCGATGGTGGCGAGGATAGCGCCCGAAGCGCGGAAGCGGGTGATGGCGTGGAACATGATGATCGTCCTGTTGAAGCGCGTGACAGGAGCGAGAGACGCCATCAGGGTTAACGAAACCTTCCGCGAAGGCCCGTTTGCCAAGGGGTTAGACCAGGGTGGGGCGGCCGTTAGACCGACGTGGAAGCCCGCTTAGACCGGCGTCTAACCCTCAGGCGGGCCGTTCGGCGTCGCGGTCGATCTGGCGGATCGCGCGCCGCGCGGCGATCCGGGCGTCTTCCCACGCCGATTCGTCGCCCTCCGATATGGCGAGCCAGAGCCGCGAGACGTCCGCGAAGCCGAGGGTGCCGCTGATGCCGGCGATCTTGTGGGCGCGGGCCCTACGCGCGTCCGGCGCCTCTTCGATGGCCAGGGCCTCGGCCAGCTGGGCGCGGAAGCGCTCGAGCAGCCTGGCGATCTCCGCCGCGCCGAAAATGGCGACGAGCGACGCCGCCGGGGAGGGCGCCCCGTCCGGGCGCCAGGGATCGGTCGCCGCGAGCAGCGCCTGGGGGGTGAAGGGTTTGCCGATGTGGCCGTCCATGCCGGCGGCGCGCGCGCGTTCGAGGGCATCGCCAGGCGGCACGGCCGTGAAGGCGAGAATCGGCACCGTCGTGCCGGGGCCGGCGCCGTTCCGGATCGCGCGGGCGGCATCGAACCCGTCCCGCCCCGGCATCTGGATGTCCATTAGTACGAGATCGTAACGATGCTCCCGCACCGCCGCGACGGCGCGATCGCCATTGTCCGCCTCGTCCACCCGCCAGCCCGCCGCCGCCAGAATCCCTGCGGCGAGAGCCCGGTTGGCGGGTTCGTCATCGACCACCAGAATGGAGCACTCGTCCAGCATGCGATTGAAAACTCTCCAATCATACGCGCGTGCAGCATAAAGCGCTTAGCTCTATCTATATTGGCCGTAAATCGACAATTGAAACCGAATCTGCTTTCTGCGACTTCTGTCTAATCGAACCAAAATTACCGGCGATGCGATCCCGAGATCGCGCAGCCGAGGCAAGGGGATGCCGTGTCCGGTTCACGATTGTTGCTGGCGGACGATCATCCGCTGATCCGCGAAGGACTGGCCCTCGCCGCGCGCGTCGCCATGCCCGAATTGACCATCGACAGCGTCGGCTCGATCGCCGAGGCGGAAGCCGCGATCGCCCGCCACAAGGGCTATCGGCTGGCCCTGCTGGACCTGATGCTGCCCGATGCGCGGGGCTTTTCCGGGTTCCTGCGGCTGCAGCACGCGCTCGGCGAGGTGCCGATCGTGATCGTCTCGGCCCGCCAGCAGCCCGAACTGATCGAGGCGGCGCGCGCGCTCGGCGCGGCGGGCTATCTCTCCAAGGCGCTGCCGCTCGACGAGACTTTGGCCTCGTTGCGGAACATCCTGGCGGGCAAGGCGGTGTTCCCGCCGATCACCGGGCGGGTGCAGGCCGATGTCGGCGATGCCCGCGCGCGCATCGCCGAACTGTCCGGCGCGCAGCTGCGGGTGCTCATGGCGCTCGCCGACGGCCGGCTCAACAAGCAGATCGCCGGTGATCTCGGGGTCACCGAAGCGACGATCAAGGCGCATCTGACCGCGATCTTCCGCAAGCTCGGCGTCAACAACCGCACCCAGGCGATCCTCGCGATCCAGCCGCTGCTCGCCGAGCAGGCGGACGAGAACACGTGATCGAGGAGACGGGGGAGCAAACCACCTCTCCGCCGCGCCCGCCGTCTCGCACGCGTTTCCTCGCCATCGGCCTGCTCGGGCCGCTGGCGCTGATCCTGCTGGCCTTGTGGTTCGGCATGCAGCTCAACCAGCTCGACACGATGCGATCGGTGGTGCGCGTGTCCTACGACAAGCGCTTCACCGTGACGGACCTGATGCGCGGCCTGGACGAGGCCGAAAGCGCCCAGCGCGGCTATGTGATCACCGGCAATCCGGCGTTTCTCGGCGCCTATGACGGATCGCACCGGCAATCGCTCGCCACCCTGGCGGCGCTGCGCGATCTCTATGCGACCAATCCCGAGCAATCGGTGCGCCTGGCGCGTCTGGGCGCGCTGATCCGCGCGAAGTTCGGCGAGATGGCCGCCGTGATCGCGGCGCGCAACGGCCACGGCCTCGGCGCGGCCGCCGCGCAGGTGACGAATCCGCGCGGCGTCGTCCTGATGGAGCATACCCGCGCGATGGCGACGGCGATGAGCGATGCCGAGCAGGCCTCGCTCGCCAGCCGGGTGGACTTCGTGCGCAGCCGCTACCAGACGATGCGCAACATCGTCTGGGGGTCGATGCTGTTCGCCGGGCTCGCCCTGCTGGTCGCCTTGTGGTTCGTCTGGCGCGCGCAGGCGGCGCACCACCGGACCGAGCAGCAGGCTTATGCCACCGCCGCGCGCCTGCGCGCGATCTTCGCCAGCACGGCCGACGCGATCCTCATCCTCGATGCCGCCGGTCGCATCCGCGCGACGAATACCGCGGCGGGCCGGATGCTGGGCTTCACGCCGGAACAGCTGATCGGGCGCGATGCCTCGACGATGCTGGGCGTGGCGGAGGGCGAGGGGAGCTTCCACGAGCGGATCGGCTTGCGCGGCGATCATCTCGCCCAGCCCAACCGGCTGGACCGGACCGTGCGCCACCGCGACGGGCATGACGTTCCCGTCGATATCGCGCTCGGCCTGATGACGCTGCCCGACGAGACGCAGATCGTCGCCGCGCTGCGCGACATTTCCGAGCGCAAGGCGGTCGAGCGGATGAAGGACGAGTTCATCAGCACCGTCAGCCATGAATTGCGCACGCCGCTCACCTCGGTGGTGGGCTCGCTCGGCCTGCTCCGCTCGGGCGCGGTGGGCGAGCTGCCGGACGCCGCGCGGCGCCTGGTCGAGATCGCCGAGAACAATTCGCGCCGGCTGATCCGGCTGATCAACGACATTCTCGACATCGAGAAGATCGGCTCCGGCCGCATGCATTTCGAGAGCGCGCCGCTGGATGTCGCGCGGATGCTCGACCAGGCGATCGATGGCAGCCGGGGCCTCGCCGCCACCAAGCAGATCGCGCTGGAACTCGCCGCCGACGAGCGCCCGCTGCTCGCCGAGGGCGATGCCGACCGGCTGCTGCAGGTGGTCACCAACCTCCTGTCCAACGCGATCCGCTTTTCCCCCGAAGGCGGCACGGTGCGCGCATCCCTGGTGCGCAACGGCGAGCATGCCGTGGTCGCGATCGAGGACGAAGGCCCCGGCATCCCCGCCGATTTCCGCGACCGCATCTTCGAACGCTTCAGCCAGGCGGGCGATGGCGCGGCGATGAGCGGCGGGACCGGCCTCGGCCTCGCCATCTCGCGCGAGATCGTGCTCGCCCATCACGGCAAGATCTGGTTCGGCGAGGCGCCGGGCGGCGGCGCCCGCTTCGCGTTCTCGCTGCCGCTGCCCCCACCCGATCCGCGCACTGAGAGCGGCGCGCGGCCACGCATCCTCGTCTGCCAGCCGCAGGCCGACGCCGCCGCGCTGTTGCGCGACATCCTGGGGCGCGACGGATGCCTGGTCGACAGCGTCGGCACGGCGCGCGAGGCGCAGCAGGCGGCGCGCACCGGGCGCTACGACGCGCTGATCCTGGACATGGCACTGCCCGACGAGAGCGGGCTGGAGGTGGTGCGCGCGCTGCGCCGGCGGGCCGACACGCGCCTGCTGCCGATCATCGTCGTCTCGGGCATCACTGACGAGAGCGCCGCCGGCACCGCGGCGCTGGAGGTGGTCGACTGGATCGACAAGCCGGTCGATCAGGAGCGGCTGGTCCGCGCCGTGCGCCGCGCGGTCGAGCACAGCGCCGCGACGCGCCCGACCCTGCTCCACATCGACGACGATCTCGACATGCTGGAGGTGACCGCCACCGCGCTCGCCGACCAGGGCCGGATGCTGCGCGCCACGACGATCGCCTCCGCGCGCGATCGGCTGGCGCAGCAGACGCCGGACATCGTGATCCTCGACCTCGCGCTGCCCGACGGGTCCGGGCTGGAACTGCTGCCCGATCTTCTGCTTGCGGATGGCACCGCCATCCCGACTATCATATATTCGGCCATCGACGTGCTGCCGGAGGTGCGGGGGCAGGTCGATGCGGTATTGGTGAAGTCGCGTCGCTCGCTGCCCAACCTCGCCCAGACGATCCGCCGGCTGCTCGCCAGCGTGTCCGATACGGATGCCCGATGACCGCCATGATCTCCATCCTGTGCGTCGACGACGATCCCGATATCCGCACCATCGCGGTGATGGCGCTCGGCCTCGATTCCGCCATCGCGGTGCGCGCCGCCAGTTCGGGGGCGGAGGCGCTGGCCCTGCTCGACGAGCCGGGCTGGCGGCCGGATGCCGTGCTGCTCGACGTGATGATGCCGGGCATGGACGGGCCGGCCGTGCTCGCCGCGATCCGCGCGCGGGGCGATGGGGCCACGCCGCCGGTGATCTTCATGACGGCGCGCGCGCGCAAGGCCGATGTCGACGCCTATCGCGGTCTCGGCGCGATCGGCGTGATCGTGAAGCCGTTCGACCCGCTGACGCTGGCGCGCGAGGTGCGGGCGCTGATCGGCGCCTGCTGAGGGGTCAGCCGGTCTCGCGCACCCGTTCGTGGTGGCGGATCACCTCGTCGATGATGAAGCGCAGGAACTTCTCGGAGAAATCCGGATCGAGATGCGCCGATTGGGCGAGCGAGCGCAGCCGCGCGATCTGTTGTTCCTCGCGGCCCGGATCGGCCGGCGGCAACTCCGCCTCCGCCTTGTAGCGGCCGACCGCCTGCGTCACCTTGAAGCGCTCGGCAAGCAGGAAGACGAGGGCCGCGTCGATATTGTCGATGCTCTCGCGATAGCGCTTCAGCGTCTCGTCGGTCATGCAAGGGTTCCCATATCCTGACCGCGCCCTCTTTGCGGCGCCGCGCGCGACATGCAACCCCAGCTTGCCTTTATGCCCGCCAAGCGCCAGAGGACGCGCGTCATGACCGCGACCGTTCATCCCTTGCGTCCCGACGCCGCCGCGCCCTCGCTCGATCCGCTGGTCTCGCTGATCGCGGCCGACATGAACCAGGTCAATGCGGTGATCCTCGCGCGCATGCAGAGCGAGGTGCCGCTGATTCCCGAACTGGCGGGGCACCTGATCGCGGGCGGCGGCAAGCGGATGCGGCCGATGCTCACGCTCGCCTGCGCCAAGCTGCTCGGCTATGGCGGCACGCGCCACCACAAGCTCGCCGCGACGGTGGAGTTCATCCACACCGCGACGCTGCTCCACGACGATGTCGTCGATGGGTCGGGGATGCGGCGCGGCAAGCGCACCGCCAACCTGATCTGGGGCAATCCGGCGACCGTGCTGGTCGGCGATTTCCTCTTCTCGCGCTCGTTCGAGCTCATGGTCGAGGATGGCAGCCTGCGCGTGCTGCGCATCCTGTCGGGTGCGTCGGCGATCATCGCCGAGGGCGAGGTGGCGCAGCTCACGGCGCAGCGCCGGATCGAGACGGACGAGGATCGCTACCTCCAGATCATCGACGCCAAGACCGCCGCTTTGTTCGCGGCCGCCTGCCGCATCTCCGCGGTGGTCGCCGAGCGCGACGAGGAGGACGAGCTGGCGCTGGATAGCTATGGCCGCAATCTCGGCGTCGCCTTCCAGCTGGTCGACGACGCGATCGACTATGCGTCGGACGGCCACACGATGGGCAAGGATACCGGCGACGATTTTCGAGACGGCAAGGTGACGCTGCCGGTGATCCTCGCTTATGCGCGCGGCGACGAGACGCAGCGCCGCTTCTGGAAGGATGCGATCGAGGGCCGCCGGACCTCGGACGAGGATCTGGCCCACGCCCAGCGCCTGCTCGAAGAGACCAAGGCTGTCGCCGATACGCTGGCGCGGGCGCGGCATTACGGCCAGCGCGCGATCGCGGCGCTGGGGCGTTTTCCCGATGGGCGGGCCAAGTCTGCGCTGATCGAATCGGTCGAATTCGCGGTAGCGCGCGCCTATTGAGGCGAAACTCCAGCGCGAACAATGCGTTGGCAAATCATGACCGAGACGGAACGAGAGGGCCGCGATCTGGTGGCCGACGTGCGCGAGGCTGCGGCCCGGCACAAGGTGAGCTGGGGCCTGCTGGTGCCGACCCCCCATGTGGTGGATCTGGGCGCCGAGCATGTCGAGGAAATGGCCTTCCAGGACATGGCCAAGGCCAAGCGCCGCCTGCGCGAGCATATCTGCGCGACCTATGGGCTCACCGTAGCGGAATTGTGCAGTTTGGCGGGGGTGTAGTCGATCAGAACCAGGTCGCGGGCTGATCATTGAAGCCGAAATAGCCGATGGTCCAGCCCGCTCCGCTCCGAACGAGATCGAATTCCCAGCGCGTCACCATGTCGCGATGCTGGACGAGGTAATATTGCCGGATCACCATCGTCCCGAGTTTCTGCGTGTCGGCGAGCTCATAATCCGTGATCGGCCCGTAAATGCCGGTCGCCGCATTGATCTGCGCGAGCATCTGTTCGCGAACCCCGGTCTTCTGCGACCATAGCTTTGAATTGGCCAGCAATCCATCGATGGCCGCATCCGACTTGCCGGCTTTGAGCGTATCGAGGAACAGCCGGATCTGCTGCTCGCCCTGGTTCAGGGCGGAGGCTTGCATCGTAACCGCGGAATCGGCGGCGGCCGGGGCCAGTGCGCATGCCATTCCCATCAGACCCGCCAGCAAGATGCGCTTCATCATGTATCTCCCCGATCGACACGACTTTCCTCAAATAAGCGGTGATCGCAAAAGGAATCGCAATCTCCCCGGCTTTGCGCTTTGAAAATCTTCGTGACCCATCTGCCCATCCACGCCGTCCTCCCAGACCTGCTCGCTGCCCTGCGCGCGCAGTCCTCGGCGGTGTTGGTCGCGCCACCGGGCGCGGGCAAGACCACGGCGGTGGCACCGGCATTGCTGGGCGAGCCGTGGTGCACCGGCGAGATCCTGCTCCTGTCGCCCCGCCGGCTCGCCGCGCGCGCCGCCGCCGAGCGCATGGCGCAGCTAGCCGGCGAGCCGGTCGGCCGCACCTTCGGCTATGCCACGCGGCTCGATACGAAGCGCTCCGCCGCGACGCGGGTGACGGTGCTGACCGAGGGGATCTTCCGCAATCGCATCCAGGCCGATCCGGAGCTGGCGGGCATTTCCGCCGTGCTGTTCGACGAGGTGCACGAGCGCAGCCTCGACAGCGATTTCGGCCTCGCCCTGGCGCTCGATGCGCAGGGGGCGCTCCGGCCCGATCTGCGGCTGGTGGCGATGTCGGCGACGCTGGACGGCGAGCGGTTCGGCCGATTGATGGGAGGCGAAGACCATCAGGCCACGCCGCTGATCGAGAGCGCCGGCCGCAGCTTTCCGATCGCGTATCGCCATCTCGGCCGCGATGCCACGCAGCGGATCGAGGACGCGGTCGCCGTCGCCTGCCGGCAGGCGCTGGCCGAGGAGGCGGAAGGCGGCATCCTCGCCTTCCTGCCCGGCGTCGCCGAGATCGAGCGGACTGCCGAGCGGCTCGACCGGCTGGCGCCGAACGTCGTGCTCCACCGTCTTCATGGCAGCCTCGATCCCGCCGAGCAGCGCGCCGCCATCGGGCCGAGCCTCCCCGGCACCCGCAAGCTGGTGCTCGCCACCTCGATCGCGGAGACCAGCCTGACGCTCGACGGTGTGCGGATCGTCGTCGATTCGGGCCTGGCGCGGCGCCCACGCTACGATCGCGCCGCCGGGGTGACGCGGCTTTCGACCGAGCGGGTCAGCCAGGCGGCGGCGACGCAGCGGGCGGGCCGTGCCGGCCGGCAGGCGCCGGGCGTCGTCTATCGCCTGTGGGAGGCCGCCGCCACCGCCGGCCTGCCGCCTTACGACCCGCCCGAGATATTGGAGGCCGATCTCTCCGCGCTGCTGCTCGATTGCGGGATCTGGGGCGTGGCCGATCCGGCCGAGCTGCGCTGGCTCGATCCGCCGCCGGCCCCGGCCGTGGCGGAAGCGCGGATGCGGCTCGGGGCGCTGGGCGCGATCGACGGGGACGGCCGGCCGACGGCGCACGGCAAGGCGATCGCGGCGCTCCCTCTGCCGCCGAGGCTCGCGCACATGCTGGTGGCCGCCGCGCCGCTGGGGCTGACGACGGTCGCGGCCGAGGTGGCGGTGCTGCTGTCCGAACGCGGGCTGGGCGGCGATTCGACCGATCTGTCGCAGCGGCGGCAGCGGTGGCGCGGGGAACGGGGGAAACGGGCGGACGCGGCACGAGGGCTGGCGCGACGGTGGGCGCAACTTGCCCCCCTTCCCGAAAGGGAGGGGCTGGGTGGAGGCCTGGCGGTACGGCCGTCTCGGGGCGAAGCCGATCTGCATCGCGTCCCTCCGCCCACCCCCCAGCCCCCTCCCTTCCAGGGAGGGGGTGTGGAAGGCCTCTGCATTGCATTGGCCTATCCCGATCGCATCGCGCGGCGGCGCGATGCATCCGGCGAGACCTGGGCGAGCGTCGGCGGGCGCGGGTTCAAGCTCGATCCGCTGTCGCCGCTGGCGCGCGAGGAGTGGCTGGCGGTGGCCGAGACACAGGGCATCGCCGCGGGTGCCCGCATTCTCTCCGCCGCGCCGATCGACCGTGCCGCCATCGAGCAGTTGTATGGCGACCGCATCCAGGATGTCCGCGCCGTCCGTTTCGATTCCGCGACCGGTGGCGTCGCCGCGACCCGCGAGCGGCGGCTGGGCGCGCTGCGGCTGGGCGGCGGACCGGACGACAGGCCCGATCCGGCCGCGATCGCCGCCGCGTTGCTGGCGGGGGTGCGCGCCGGTGGCGTGGCCTTGCTGCCCTGGCCGGAAGGAACAGCCCGGCTGCGCGAGCGCGCCGCCTTCGCGCGCCGTTTCGACGAGACGCTGCCCGATCTCGCCGACGCGGCCCTGATCGAGTCGCTCGACCACTGGCTGCCGCCACTGATCGAGGGCCGGCGCCGGCTCGATGCGATCCCGCCGGGCGATCTTGCGAACGCGCTGCAGGGCTTGCTCGGCTGGGACAAGGGGCGGACGGTCGATCGGCTCGCACCCGATCGCCTGTCGACCCCCGCCGGCAGTTCGCACCCGATCGACTATGCGTCCGACGGCGGCCCGACCGTGGAATTGCGGCCGCAGGCGCTGTTCGGCCTCGCGACTCACCCGACCGTCGGCGATGGCCGCGTGCCTTTGATCCTCTCGCTCACCTCGCCGGCCGGCCGACCGATCCAGACCACGCGGGATCTGCCGGGGTTCTGGGCGGGGAGCTGGACGGCGGTCGCCAAGGAGATGCGCGGGCGCTATCCACGCCACCCCTGGCCGGACGATCCCGCCGCCGCCGATCCGACGCTGCGCACCAAGAAGGCGTCCCAACGCACTTGACGCGCGCGGTGGCGCTGCGGCATCGCGGGCGCACGCATTCCAAGGGATTTCGAACGATGGCCGCGCGCATCTACCAGCGGATCAAGAACGCCATGCAGTCGGGCCGCGCCCGTGTCGGCACCTGGACGCTCGAGTTCGAGCCGGCCGAGGCCAAGAAGCCCGATCCGCTCACCGGCTGGGCGGGATCGGGTGATACGAACGATCAGGTGCGGCTGACCTTCCCCTCGCTGGAGGCGGCCAAGGCCTATGCCGACCAGTATGGCATCCCGGCGACGGTGGTGGCGGGCCATGAGCGTTCGCTCAAGCTGCAGGCCTATGCCGACAATTTCGTGGTCGGCCCGATCACGCCGGCCGGGGATTGAATCCTCAATCCTCCCCGGCGTCTGCTCGGGGAGGATTATGCGCCCGCGATGATCCCGGCGCCCAGGAGAAGCAGCAGCTTCACGTCGATCATCGTGCCGGCGGCGCGCTTGTCCGCCACGAAGCCCGCGATGGCGTCCAGTCTCACCCGGTGGACGGTGATGTCCTCGCCCGGCACACCGCCGCCATCGCCGACCTTGGTCAGGCCCACGGCGCGCACCAGCGAGAAGGTCTCCGAGACCATGCCCGGCGACGAGGCGAATTCGCCGATCACGTCGATCCGGTCCGGCCGGTAGCCGGTCTCTTCCTCCAGCTCGCGCGCGGCGGAGCGTTCGACCGTTTCGTCCTCGCTGCCGGCCTCGTCGCCGATCAGGCCGGCGGGAAGCTCCAGGCAGGATTTGCCCAGCGGCACCCGGAACTGCTCGACCAGCAGGACATGGCCATCGTCCACGGCGACGATCACCGCCGCGCGGATGCCCCGCGCGCGGCCGACATATTCCCATCGGCCGCGCTGCTTGGCGGTGATGAACTTGCCCTGCCAGCGGATTTCCTCGGGCAGGTCGAAATCGGGTTTGCTCATAGCAGGATCAGGCGGTCCGGTAGCTCGTTGGTATCGTCGGGCGAGCGGGGGAAATGCTCGGCGAGCACCTGCCCGATCTTGCCGATCGATGCCACCATTCCGTCGCCGGGGCGGCCATCTTTCACCGCGTCGATCAGGGCGGCCATCGCCTCGCCCCAGGTTTCGGGCGTCACCTTGGCGTTGATCGCGGCGTCGGCGATGATCTCGGCGCGATGCTCGGCGAGGCTGAGGTAGAGCAGCACGCCCGTCTTGGCGCGGGTGCGATTCTCGGTGGCGAGGCGGAAGAGCAGCAGCCCGCGCCGCCGCACGCGCCGCGCCTTGGTGCCGTGGGGCGTGAGCGCGAGACGGATCGGCCTGAGCCCGAAAATCCAGCGCGCGATGAGGAATTTCACCGCCAGCACGACGAGCAGGATCGCGATCAGCTCGCCCGGCGTCCACGTGTCCCAGCCGCCGGCGACCACGTCGAGCAGCAGGATCAGCCGCCCCGGAATCGCAGCCGCCACCGCGACGGCGAGGAACAGCACCAGCACCGCCCAGTGCAGCACGACATCGTTGTAGGAATCCGATTGCCCGGAGACGACGGTGACGATCTCGCCGTCGCTGTTCGCCTCGGCGGCGGTGACGGCTGCGCCGATCCGGATGCGATCCGCTTCGCTGAACATCACCAGCTCCCCGAGGCGCCGCCGCCCCCGAAGGAGCCGCCGCCGCCGCCCGTGAATCCGCCGCCGCCCCAGCCGCCACCGCCGCCGGAATCGGACGAGCCGCCGCCGCTGCTCCAGCCGCTGCCGCCACCGCCGCCCCGGCTATCCATCATCGAGTCGATCGCCCACAGCCAGATCGGCCAGTTGGAGCCGCCATAGCGCCGCCCGCCCCGCGCGCTGCGGATGAAGCCGGCGATCACCACCCAGGCGATCACGATCAGCCAGAAGATCAGCGCGCCGGGCACGCCCTGGTTGCTGGACTTGTGCTGCTTGTCCCACGCGGCGACGGCGGCGTCCTGCTTGGCGCGGGCCTGGTCGTCGGGAAGCGACAGCATTTCGATGATCGCGTCCGTGCCGGCATCGATGCCGCCGGGCATGTCGCCGGCCCTGAAGGCGGGGCGGATCTTGGAATTGACGATGACACTCGAATACGCGTCGGTCAGCACGCCTTCGAGGCCGTAGCCGACCTCGATCCGCATCTTGCGCTCATTGGGGGCGATCAGCAGGATCGCGCCGTTATTGGCATCCTTCAACCCGACGCCCCAGGCGCGGCCGAGCTGGTAGCCGTAATCGGCGATCTCGTCGCCCTCGAGGCTGGAGACGGTGGCGACGACCAGCTGGCGATGAGTCTTCTGCTGGAACGCCTCCAGCTTCTGCGTCAACGCGGCCTTGCGGTCGGCGGGGAGAATATTGGCTTGATCGACCACCAGCCCGGTGAAGGCGGGGAAGGTGAGCGCCTGTGCGGGCGCGGCGATCAACGCCAGCAGGGCGAGGAGCAAGGCGGCGAGCCATGCCTTGAGCCTCGCTCCATGCTCTCCTGCCACCCCATTGCGCCCCGTCACCCGAGCGAAAGCTGGAATCTCCGTGGGGCGGGCGCAGCGTGCGCCGCCTGGGACGCCGGCTTTCGCTGGCATGACGAGGGGGTGAGCGGTCACTTCGGCCTCAGAATTTCACGGTCGGCGCGGCCTCGGCGTTGGGCGCGGTCGCGGTGAAGGGGGTGATGGGCTTGGCGCCGTAGACCACCTTGGCCGTAATGCTGTCCGGGAAGGTGCGGATGCGGGTGTTATAGGCCTGCACCGCGCCGTTATAGTCCGAACGGGCGACGGCGATGCGATTCTCCGTCCCTTCAAGCTGCGATTGCAGCGCCAGGAAATTCTGGTCGGCCTGCAATTGCGGATAGGCCTCGTTCACCGCGAGCAGGCGGCCGAGCGCGCCGCTCAGCTGGTTCTGCGCGTCCTGGAACTGCTTCATCTTGTCCGGGTCGCTGATGTCGTCGGCGTTGACGGTCACCTGCGTCGCCTTGGCGCGCGCGTCGACCACGGCGGTCAGCGTCGATTGCTCGTGGGTGGCATAGCCCTTCACCGTCGCGACGAGATTCGGGATGAGGTCGGCGCGGCGCTGATACTGGTTCTGCACGTCGGCCCACTTGGCCTTGGCATTTTCCTCGGCGGTGGGGATGGTGTTGACCCCGCATCCCGCCAGCAGCAGCGCGGCGAAGGGGGCGGACAGCGGGGCCATTCGGGCCAGGCGGCGGCGAAGCATCATGATGGAACACTCCCAAGCGTCTGGTGCAGGTAATACGGCTCTCGATACGCCCCGGCAACGTACGCCCTTGCCCCGGAGTTTCAAATCGTTACCCTCATTTAGGGCCTGGGCGAACAGGAGGGCATGCCATGTTGAAGGAATTCAAGGCGTTCATCATGCGGGGCAATGTCCTCGACCTTGCGGTCGCGGTCATCATCGGCGCCGCGTTCGGCAAGATCGTCACCTCGCTGACCGAGGACGTGCTGATGCCGCTGATCGGCAAGGTCTTCGGCGGGCTCGATTTCTCGGGCTATTTCATCATCCTCTCGGCCGACAAGGTGCCGCCGGCGTTGCAGGGATCGACCGATTACGCCGCGCTCAAGAAGGCCGGCGTGCCGCTGCTCGGCTATGGCGAGTTCATCACCCAGGCGGTCAATTTCCTGATCGTCGCCTTCATCATCTTCCTGCTGGTGCGCGGCGTGAACAAGGCGATGGAGATGACGGCCCGGCAGCAGGCCGAGACTCCGGCCGCGCCCGCGCCGGATTCGGCCGAGGTGATCCTGCTGCGCGAGATTCGCGATTCGCTGAAGGCGCGGCCCTGATCCCGTCGCCGGCGCGTCACGCGCGCATGCTATAAACGCGCATGCTATAAAGGGGACGCCCCGCCGCCGGCCCATCCGGTAGCGGGGCGTATTGCTATGTGCCGGAGTTGCCATGCGCCTGTTGCTTGCCTCGCTGATCGCCGCCGTCTCGGCCCCCGCGCTCGCCGTGCCGGTCGCCCCGCAGGCGCCGAGCGGGCCGGAGGTCGCGATTCCCTTCTTCGGCCAGGACGGGATGAGCGACTACCGGATCGATGGCACGCGCGGCATCTACCTGCTCTCCGCGACCAACGGGCAATGGTATTATCTTCACGTCCAGCCGGACTGTCCGCGGCTCGCCCAGGCGCAGGGCTTCTCGGTCGACACCGCCGGGCCGGGCGGGCCGCTCGACAACAAGGCGACGATCACCGTCGAGGGGCAGCGCTGCCTGCTCTCCTCGGTCACCCGCTCGCCGGTGCCGCCCGGCTACAAGACCTTGAAGTGAGGCTTGCCGGCGGAGCGCGACGGCCCTAGGGCGCCCGCCCCATGACGCAGGACAAGACCCCCCTTCACGGCTGGCTGGTGATCGACAAGCCGATCGGCCCCGGATCGACCGATATCGTGTCGCGCGTGAAGCGGGCGCTGCGCGACGGCGGCTATGCCAAGGTGAAGGTGGGCCATGGCGGGACGCTGGACCCGCTGGCGTCGGGCGTGCTGCCGATCGCGCTGGGCGAGGCGACCAAGCTCTCCGGCCGGATGCTGGATGCGGACAAGGCCTATGCCTTCACGGTGACGTTCGGCACGCAGACGGATACTCTCGACCTCGAAGGTGAGGTGGTGGCGACCTCCGATGCGCGGCCGACGCGGGCGGCGCTGGAGGCCGTGCTGCCGCGCTTCACCGGGCCGATCGAGCAGGTGCCGCCGGCTTATTCGGCGCTCAAGGTGGACGGCCAGCGCGCCTACGATCTGGCGCGGGCAGGCGAGGAGGTGACGCTGGCGAGCCGGAGCGTCATCATTCATGCGCTCCAGGTCCGTCATCCCAACGAAAGCAGGGATCTCCCTGGGGCAGGCGCCGTGCCCGCCGCCCGAGACCCCAGCCTCGGCTGGGGGGACGATGACGTGGTGGACGAAGCCACCCTCCTCGCCACCGTCTCCAAGGGCACCTACATCCGAAGCCTGGCGCGCGACATCGCGGCGGCGCTCGGCACGGTCGGCCACGTCACCATGCTCCGCCGCGCCAAGTCCGGTCCGTTCACGCTGAATCAGGCGATTTCTCTGGACTCTCTCGCCGAATTGGGTAAGGGCCGCACCCTTGAACAGGCATTACTGCCATTGAAGGCAGGGCTGGACGACATCCCGGCTCTCGCTCTCACCCCCGATCAGGCAGGGGCGCTCCGCCAGGGGCGTCCGGTGATCGGGATTGCCAAAACACCGGGCCTCTACTTCGCGACCGCCCAGTCTGTTCCGGTCGCCCTCGTCCAGTCGGACGGGATCGAAGTGAAGGTGGTGCGCGGCTTCAACCTCTAATGACAGGAGTAACCCGATGTCGGTAACCGCAGAGCGCAAGACCGCGCTGATCGAAGACAATGCCCGCACGTCGGGCGACACCGGTTCGCCCGAGGTGCAGATCGCGATCCTCACCGAGCGCATCCGCAACCTCACCGAGCACTTCAAGACCCACGCGAAGGATAACCATTCGCGCCGTGGCCTGCTGATGCTGGTGAACAAGCGCCGCAGCCTGCTGGATTATCTGAAGAAGAAGGATGTCCAGCGCTACGCCGACCTGATCGGCAAGCTCGGGCTTCGCAAGTAAGAGTTTCGGACGGCCCGCCTTCTGGCGGGCCGTTTCGCATTGGGGCGGTTCGCAATTCGGCGGGCAACCTCGACAAAAGCCTCCCCGTTCGCCCCGAGCTTGTCGACGGGCGCCTTCTTTCGAAGAAGGAAGAACAGGGCGCCGACAGGCCCAGCCCGAACGGGTTGGGGAGGCACATGCCAAGGACCGGGCAGGTCCGCATAGGCCCCGGCGACATCGGGTCGCTGGAGAGAAGGAAACCAAATGTTCGATACCAAGAAGGTGGAAATCCAGTGGGGCGGCAAGACCCTCACGCTGGAAACGGGCCGCGTCGCCCGCCAGGCCGACGGCGCGGTGCTCGCGACGCTCGGCGAAACGGTCGTGCTGGCGGCCGTGACCGCCGCCAAGTCCGTCAAGGAAGGGCAGGATTTCTTCCCGCTCACCGTCCATTATCAGGAGAAGTATTTCTCCTCCGGCCGCATCCCCGGCGGCTTCTTCAAGCGCGAGCGTG